>Ga0256843_1002033_pt1 | contig 15166 bp, 13 predicted proteins | sample AlvinellametaG_FD_191572 | JGI IMG/M metagenome (GOLD analysis project Ga0256843, IMG submission 191572) | Pompeii worm associated microbial communities from hydrothermal vent at the East Pacific Rise, Pacific Ocean - Alvinella | ecosystem: Host-associated > Annelida > Integument > Unclassified ... | reverse complement strand
TGCATCAATCTTTTCTACAGGAATTGCACATTCTTTTGCTAGTTCTTCCTCTTTTTCTAAAGTCCATTCTGAAATTTTTTTGATAAACTCTTTTAACATTTTATCTCCTTTTTTTATATTATTATATCACTATTTACTGAATAGTAAGTTAATTTTTCTCAACTTTATCAACTTTATCAACTTTTAATTCCATTATATAATGATAAACACTCAAAACTCCAAATGCAGGAGCAAATAAATTAATAATAGGTACAAAATTTAACAATACACTTGCAACACTAAAAATATATATATTTTTTTTATTTATATCTTCTTTACCAAACACCATAAATATAATTTCTAAAATAGATGCTTTAATTAAAAACATCCATAACACAATAATTACAACTAAATTAATAAAAGGAACAAATAAAAGAGGATATAATACAAATAATGCTATTATAAAAATCAATAAATCTCTTATCATTAAAAATGATAATTTAAAAATAGAAAAGTTTTTTTCAGTTTTAATTGTTGGATATTGTTCTTGTTTTAATTCTTCTAAGATTTTAGGACTTAAAGCTAAAAAACTCAAATATATAGAAGCAACATAAAATGAATAAAATATAAATACAGCCAATACATTAGCAACTGCTTCTTCTATACTTTCAAAAGGAAATATTTTAAGTAATCTCTCTAAGCGAAAAATAAATGAACTTTGATATGTCCAAAAAAACATACCCCAAATAACTGCTATAACTAAAACTATTAATAAAGATAAAAATCTTTTAGATAATATTTGATTAAAAAGTGCAAAAAATATACCTATAGTAACTAACACTGATTGCAACCAAATAATCATCAAAATAAATTCTGCACCACTTACTTTAACAAAAGTAAATGGTAATAAATTTATCATCTCTTTTGTAAACTGTAATAAAGGTGTATACAAAACAACACCCAATACAAGCCAAATAAAAGCCCATACTATACCATTTATAATAGATAATTTTTTTATCTTATTATTAGATAAATCTTGAAATGCTTCTGTAATTGAATATAAAAACTCCATCTTTTACTCCTTTAGATTTGGTAATTCTTTAATATAAATATCTTGCTGAGGGAAAGGAATTGTAATATTTGCTTCATTTAGTGCTTTATATATCATTTTTAAAAATTTACTTCTTGTTCTTCTTGGTCTTCTAGCATATTCCCCTTTTACCCATATAAAAAGTTCAAAATTAAGACTACTATCTGCCATCTCCATAAAAACTACATAAGGAGTGATATCTAAATTATATTTAGTATGCTTGATATAAGGTAAATCTGAGTTTTTAAGTCCATTTAATACAACTTGTTCAACTTCATCAATATCACTTCCATAAGCCACTCCAAAAGGAACTCTAAATCTTACAATATCATCACCTAAAGTCCAGTTTGTTACATTATTTTGAATAAATGATTGATTTGGAATTATTAAATTAATATTATCATTTGTTCTAATAATAGTACTTCTCATAGAAATATCAATAACTTCACCTCTTGTATTTTCGTCAATCTGAATATAATCACCAACTTTGATACTTTGTTCAAACATTAAAATAATTCCACTAACAAAATTACTTACAATATTTTGAAGACCAAAACCAATACCAACAGATAATGCACCAGCAATAATAGCTAAAGAACTCAAATCTAATCCTACCACTTTTAAAGCAGAAAGAAAAGAAAAAGTTAATATTGTATAATATCCCATATTAGCAAGTAATGTAGCTGTAGAATGGGAAATATTTTTTTTATGTCTAAGAGTATAAATTAGATGTTTATAATATTTTCCTATAAACCATCCAATAATTAAAATCAAAATAAAAATAGCAAAATTTAGTGGGGTAATACTTCTACCTCCTACTTCAAACAACGGATAATTAATTATATTTAAAATCTTTTGCCAAGTAAGTTCCATTTCTTTTTTTGCTCCATAAATCAACATTTGTGTTCCAAAAATATATTTTTCAAAATCTATTACAACTTGATTTATAGCTATATTAAAATCTTTATCTATTTTTTTTGAATAAGTATCTATATAATCATCTGTATTAAAAGCATTTTTATCTTTTTTCTGTAATTCCTTAAACCATATAATAAGTTTATTATCTAATAATTTATGATATATCTCTTTTTGTTTTTCTAAATTTATAGAAATGTAATTTTGAGTTTTTTCTATATTTTTTTCATCATTTAAAAGTTGCCATTTTTGAAGGTCTATATTTAATTTTTCATATTCTTTTTGTTTTTGAAATAATAATTGTTGCCAATATTTTACATCTGATATTTTAAAATCTATATTTTCTAATTGTTTAAACAATTCATTTTCTAAATTTGAAAAATTTTCTTTTAAATAATTAAATCTTTTTTGATAAATTGACAATAATTTTTTATAATAAAGAATTTGTATTTTAGATGTTTTAGTTTTACCTGTTAAAATAGTTAATTTATCTTGTGTATTTGATATTTTATCTGGTAATTGATTATATTCATTTTCTAAATCTACTAATTTATAAAATTCTGATAAATATTCGCTTTGTTTATATATATTTTTTTTAACAGTGGGTTTTACAAATTTAAGTTCATTTATTTTTTTTACTAAAGTTACATCAAATGCATAATCTGGAGAATCTTTTGATACTGTTTTTAAAATATCTTCTGCTTGATTAGCATATAAAAATAAAGTAAAAAATAAAATTATTATATTTTTCATTATTATTTATCTCCTTAAATTGAATTTTTTAATATCAAATTTTAAACTAGCTAAATATGTAACAATAACAACACCTATTCCTGTAGGTACAATGATATTATAATCATAAGTAGTTTCAAGTGCTAAAACAACAGCCGTAAAAGGAAGTCTCATAATAACCCCCATAAAAATCGCTGCTCCAATTGCTGCAAAATAAAAAGGTTCTAAATGGATGATATAAAAATAATTAACCATTTCTCCAAACCCATATCCTATCAAAGCACCAATACTCATCAATGAAATAAAAATCCCCCCTACTGCATTTGCATATAAAGAAACGGTTGTAGCTACAATCCTTAATATAATTATTATAAAAATAATCCAAAAAGGAAGATTCATGTTGTTATTTATTAAAATTTTTACAAGTTCATGCCCACTAAACACAGCATAAGGATTTATTATCATAATAGTACCTATGATTAATCCTGCAACTATAGACAATCCTAAACTCTTATATTTATGTAAAAAAGATAATTTGCTTGTAAGAAAAAATAATACTTTATCTTTTAGACCTAAATAAAAATATACAAAAAATGTAATTATAGGTATAAAAAGTAATGTTGTAAAAATATAATTATAATTTAATGATTTACCCAAAGTATAGTTAAAAACCAACGGTTCCAAAAAATAAACTCCTATACTAAATCCTAAAACACTTGCTAAAATCAAATATGAAGCATAATTTTGCATAAATTTATAAGCAATATTTTCCATTGCAAATGTAATACCTGTAACAGGAGATACAAATATTGTAGCAATACCGCTGCTCGCTCCTACACTAATAGCTACTTTTAATAAATCTTTTGGCAAATTTAAAAATTGATGTATTTTCGTAGCTATCATAGCACCAATAGCCGCACTAGGCCCTTCATTTCCTATAGCAAAACCACTTGCTAATGAAAGAGAAGATGCAAATATTTTTAAAAACAATTCTTTTAAACTAAATATTAGTTTATTCTCAGCTATCCCCTCAGCAATCTCTTGTATTCCATATTCTCTAACTGTAGAATATTTAGAAATTAAAATATTTACTATATATATAGAAATAATAACCACAAAATATATATACCAAATAGGCAAATGTGAGATAGTCTCAATAGGATCTCCCCAAAACAATAAATGAGTAAGTCCTTTCGTAATAAGTCCATACAACACTACAAAAAAACCTGTAATTATCCCTGTAAGTATAGATAATACTAAAAAACTACCTATCATTTATGCTCCTATCCATAAAGCCTTAATTCCACCAACTAAAAATAAAAATGCAATAGCACCTATTACAAGTCCCATTACTCTCGTTACAATCTTAAGTCCATTAACTCCTAAAAATCTAGAAATAGTACTAGAATTTCTAAGTATTATATAAGTTACAAATGATGATAAAGCAATAGCACCTAATAATTCTGTTTTTTGAATAATTGTATCTGCTTTTTCAGCTAAAACAATAATAGTCGTAATAACTCCTGGACCAAATAATATTGGAATAGCTAGAGGAATAACAGCTACATCTTCTTTTTCTTGAGCAGCTGAATGCTCTTCATCAGTAGAGTTTGTAGCCACTATTGATTTACCTTGAATCATATTTACACCAATAATTAATAATACAACTCCACCAATAGCTTTAATTGATGGGATATTAATACCAAATATTTTTAAAATATATCCCCCTGCAAGCATAGTAATAACACTAGCTATAAATACACTAAATGATGTAACTTTACTTACTCTTTTTACTTCTGAAAACTTAACCAAACTTACCATTATTGCAGCTGCTGCGATTGGATTTAGAATAGTAAGTAAAGAGATAGTATAAAATAAAAGATCTTTCATTAATCTCCTTTTTTATGAAATTATACTACTTTATTTTTGATATAATTACAAATATTTAAAAATTAGGAGAAAAAAGAATGTATATTTATAATTCTCATACAAAACAAAAAGAAAAATTTGAACCAATAAAAAATAATGATGTAAAAATCTATGTATGCGGGCCTACTGTATATGATGATGCTCATTTAGGACATGCAAGAAGTAGTATTAGTTTTGATTTACTAAGACGTACTCTTGAAGCAAATAAATATAATGTGACTTTTGTAAAAAACTTTACTGATATTGATGATAAAATCATAAATAAAATGAATACAACAGGTAAAAGTTTAAAAGAAATTACTGAATATTATATTGAAAGTTATTTAAATGACATGGGAGCTTTAGGGGTAAAAAGAGCTGATATTGAACCAAAAGCAACTGAAAGTTTAGATGCTATGTTTGAACTTATCTCCACTCTAAAAGAAAAAGGATACACTTACGAATTAAATGGGGATATCTATTTTGATACTTCTAAAGATGAAAACTATTGTTCTTTAAGTAATAAATGTCAAGAAGATACAGAAAGTAGAGTTGATAATACAGGAAAAAAACATCCTGCTGATTTTGCATTATGGAAAGCATGCAAAGGTGAAGATGATGTATGTTTTGATTCTCCTTTTGGAAAAGGAAGACCAGGATGGCACATTGAATGTAGTGCTATGATAAAACAACATATTGCTTATGATGGAGAATATGAAATTGATATTCATGGTGGTGGAGCTGATCTGTTTTTTCCACATCACGAAAATGAAGAAGCACAAAGCAGTTGTGCTCATGGTGGACATTTAGCAAAATATTGGATGCATAATGGATTTGTAAATATTAATGGTGAAAAAATGAGTAAATCTCTTGGAAATAGTTTTTTTGTAAAAGATGCACTAAAAGCATATGATGGAGAAATTTTAAGATTTTATCTTATGAGTACTCATTATAGAGCAGGACTGAACTTCAATGAAGAAGATTTACTAGCAAGCAAAAAAAGACTTGATAAACTTTATAGACTAAAAAAAAGAATTTACGGAGTAAATAAAACAAATAATGATAAAGAATTTGAAAATAAATTACTTAAAGCTATGAATGATGATTTAAATATCTCAAAAGCATTAGCTACAATTGATGAATTTATAAAAGTAGCAAATGAAGAATTAGATAAAAATCCAAAAGATAAAGTCTTAAAACAAAAAATTAATTCAAATATTATTTTTATAGATAAACTTCTAGGTATTGGGTATAAAGATGCTTATAAATACTTCCAACTTGGAATTGATAATGAAACAAAACAAAAAATTGAAAAATTAATAAATCAAAGAAACGAAGCAAAAAAAACTAAAAACTTCGAATTAGCTGATAAAATTAGAGATGAATTAAAAACTTTAGAAATCTCTATCCAAGATACACCAAATGGAACTATTTGGGAAAAAATATAAAGGATTGTAAATGTATGAGAAAATAAAACCATTACTTTTTAAATTAGATCCAGAAAAAGCTCATCATTTAGCTGAAATCGCTTTAAATACAGCAAGAAGATGTCCACTATTTTTTAACTGGATGACTGAAAAATATTTTGTAAATAATGAAATGTTACATCAAAATATTTGGGGATTAGAATTCAAAAATCCAGTAGGAACTGCTGGTGGATTTGATAAAAATGCTAAAATGATTCAAGCTTTACCTTCACTTGGATTTGGATGGGGTGAACTTGGTGCTGTTACACCAAAACCACAACCTGGTAATGAAAAGCCTAGAGTATGGAGACATATCGAAGAAGAAACTCTTCAAAATGCTTTTGGATTTAATAATGATGGAGTAGCAGTAATTGCAAATAGATTAGATAAAATATATCCATTTATTCTACCTTTATGTATGAATATAGGAAAAAATAAAACTACCCCAGATGAAAAAGCTATTGAGGATTATAAAATTTTAGTAGAAAGACTAAAAAATAAGGTAGATTTTTTTATTGTAAATGTATCATCACCTAATACACCAAATTTAAGAAAATTATTAAATGAAGAATTTATTTCAAATTTATTTAAAGAATTAAAATCTATTACAAAAAAACCTATATTAATTAAACTAAGTCCTGATATGGATATAGACCTAGCTATAAATGTTTCAAAAATAGCTATTGAAAATGGTGCTGATGGAATCGTTGCTACAAATACTACAGTTGATTATTCATTAGTGAAAAACCCTCAAAATAGAGGTGGACTAAGTGGTAAAGTTTTAAAAGAAAAATCTTATATAATGTTTGTTCATTTAGCAAAAGAATTTTTTGGTAAAACTACATTAATCAGTGTAGGTGGAATAGATAGTGCTGAAGAAGCATATCGTAGAATCAAAGCAGGTGCAAGTTTACTTCAAATATTTACTGCTTTTATATATAAAGGTCCACAACTTTTAAAAGATATAAATGAAGGAATTATTGAATTACTTAAAAAAGATGGTTATTCTCATATATCTGAAGCAATTGGTGCTGATTTAGATAAAATTGACTTAACAGCTATTGAAACAGAAATTATAGAAGAAAATAAAGTTATTTCTAAACCTAAAAAACCTACAAAATTAGAAGTTAAAATATATAGAAAAAAAGAATTTAAAAAGAAATTATATAAAAAGAAATAATTATTTAATAACTCCTTGAAAAAAGGAGTTATATTATATTATTTTTGTAGAATAATTAAACTAACTTGTCCAAAATTAAAACTTTGTTTTTTTAAAAGTTTGAATTTTTCTTTTTCAAATAAATTAATTAACTCATCTGCTGTATAAAAATTTTCAATTGAATTTGATAAATATTTATATGCTTCTTCATTTTTAGATAACATTCCACCTATTTTAGGCATCACTTTATTTGTATAAATATCAACAACTTTTCTTAAAGGATTATTTGATTTTGTAAATTCTAAAATTAATACAATCCCTTTTTTATTTAATACCCTATAAAATTCTTTAATTGCTTTATCTATCTCTACTACATTTCTAATACCAAAAGAAATGCTTATTGCATCTGCACAATTATTATTAATATCTTTTAAATCAGTTGCACTTAGATTATAAAATTTAACATCTTTAAATCTTTGCTTTGCTACATTTAACATACCAATACTAGGATCTACTCCACAAATATCAACACCATGTTTTTTCCAAATTTCTATCATATCACCTGTTCCACAAGCAATATCAAGAACTTTGTTGGGTTTTTTAATTTTAATAACCTCTTTTATAGCATCTTCTCTCCATTTTTTATCAATACCAAAACTAACAATTCTATTTACTTTATCATAACTTGGTGCAATACTATCAAACATATTTATAATTTCTTCTTGTTTCATTAAAATCCTTATGAATAATTATTCAAGAATTATACTATATTTCTCCTTTAAAAAATTCAAATTTATATCCAAAATCCAGAAAATATGTGTTTAATTTACCTTTTATTGCTTCTATTTTTCCTATACTCGTAAAAAAGTGTTTATACTTAATACCTACCTCATATTTAGCAAGCAATCCACCACCTACATCAACACTTCCACCTCCTCCTGCACCAACAGAAATTTTATTAAAAATATATTTGTTATAGTCATATCCTAATCCTATCATACCTACAGCATATCCACCACTATTTCCATTATATGCTGCACCTGCACTAACCAAAGAATATAATTTTTTATTTATATACTAATTCAAATCTATATTTAAATTATCTAATCTTGTTGAATCATTGTTTTTTCTTATTGTATTTGATGGGAAATAAGATTCATTATAAATATTTAAACTAAATTTTTGATAATCAATACTTTTAATATATTTATCTTTTCCATATGTTAAAAAATTAAACTTTTTTTTTAAAGATAATCCTACATAATAACTTTTAAATTTATTTTCAAATCCAGCAAAATATCCACCTTCAATATTAATATATTTAAAATTACTATTTATTCCTAATTTATAAACTCCTCCTCCTTGGGTATTTACTCTACCTCCACCAGCAAATCCTAGTTCTGCATACCAATTAACATAATACTTTTTCCCTATACCAAAAAGAAATTCTGCAAATCCATCACTATCTCCTCTCAAAGCACCAGCTGCTTCAAAAAATTTAAAATAATTTTCTTTATTATCTATTACCTTAGCACCAATTACAGAAAAAGATTTTTGTTTTGTTGATGTTGTAGTTAAAGAATTTATTGGAAAATAATTTAATATAAATGGCTCAAAATTAATATTAGCTATAGAATAATAACCACTTTTCTTTAAAGTATTAAAAAAATATATATCTTTAAAATTATAGTCCATCTGAAAACCTAATTGTGTAGATTTAATACCTCCATCTGGAAAAAATATTCTATTAATATTAATACCATAATCAATATTTTTAATTTTATACAATAATCCACTATGAAACTTCACCATAAATCCACTTCCTTGAGGTGCACTTCCTCCACCTCCTCCACCAAAAAACATTCCATTGTCCCAAATTATTTTATTAAAATAAAATTTATATCCACTCTCTATTCCACCTGTAAAAAAACCTCCTCTTTTACCATTGACAGCAGAATATATTCCTATACCTGTATAATAATTGTTTGGTAATTCAAATAAATAACTAGTTTCCACTAATCCTAATTTTTCACCAAAATCTAAATTTTGATAACTAACTCTAAATGTATTATTAATTACATCTGCATTTAATAAAATATAAATAAAAATAATTATTTTTTTCATCAATCCCCTTTTTTTTAGATAAGATTATATAAAAAAAGGGATGAAAATGAAAATAGCTATTCTTACAAGTGGTGGTGATAGTAGTGGTATGAACCCAGCAATTAAGAGATTTGTAGAATATAGTTTAGAAAAAAAATATAAGCCATATTTTATATATTCTGGCTTAGAAGGATTAATAGATAATAAAATAAAACTAGCATCTTACAAAGATGTAAGTGGTATTATATTTAGAGGGGGAAGTATTATAAAATCTAGTCGTTCTAAAAGATGGTATGAAAAAAAATACAGACAAATTGCTTATAATAATCTAAAAAAAGAAGGAATTGAATACTTAATTATATTAGGTGGTGATGGAAGTTTTAGGGCATTAGATATATTTTATCATGAATTTAATATCCCTTTTTTAGGAATTCCTGCTACTATCGATAATGATATTGCTTTAAATGAATATTCTATTGGAGTAGATACTTCTTTAAACATAATAAGAAATGCTATTGATGATATTCGTGATACAGCTAGTAGTTTTAAAAGAGCTTTTGTTATAGAAGTTATGGGTAGAGAATGTGGATATTTAGCTCTTAATAGTGCTATAGCTAATGGTGCTGAGATGTGTTTGATTCCTGAAATAAAATATAATTTAGATACTCTAAAAGAAAAATATTTAAATGATATTAAAAACGGACGGGATTATTTTATAGCTATTGTATCTGAAGGATTAAATAAAACAAATCAAATTAAAGATTGGTTTGAAAAAGAAATAGGTTTTGAAAGTAGAATTACTATCTTAGGACATATACAAAGAGGAGGAAATCCAACTGTTTTTGAAAGACTTATGGCTCATAAATTTATAAGTTTTGCACTTGATAATTTAGATAAAAAAAATAATATTATTACATTCTATAACGATAAATTTATATTAAGAAATATTGATGAAATAGTTAAAAATAATTATCAACTTGATAAATATATGTTACAATTAGCAAAACCACTAATGGGGGTATAAAATGAAACATATAAAATGGTTTAAAGAAATCGGGATTCAAGATGTAGAAGAAGTAGGTGGAAAAAACGGTAGTTTAGGGGAAATGTACAACAATCTTACTTCCCTTGGTATAAATGTACCAAACGGATTTGCCGTAACTGCTAGTGCTTATAGATACTATTTAGAACAAAACCAATTAGACAAAAAATTATCTAGTCTTTTTGAAAATTTTGATTCAAATAATATAGATGCACTAAAAAAAGTAGGAAAATTAGCAAGAGATTATATTATGAATGCTACAATACCTAAAGATTTAGAAGAAGAAATTATTTTAGGATTTAAAACTCTACAAAAAGAATATGGAGATGAACTAACTGTAGCGGTTAGAAGTAGTGCTACAGCAGAAGATAGCCCTACTGCATCATTTGCTGGACAAAATGAAACATATCTAAATATTAATGAACATAACCTTATTTGGGCATATAAAATGTGCTTAGCTAGTAACTTTACTGATAGAAGTATTAGTTATAAATATACTCATAATTTTGATCCTATGAAAGTATATTTATCTGTTACTATTATGAAAATGGTAAGAAGTGATAAAGGTAGTAGTGGCGTAATGTTTAGTATAGATACTGAGAGTGGATTTAAAGATGTTGTATTCATAAATGGTGCTTTTGGTTTAGGAGAAAATGTAGTACAAGGTACTATCAATCCAGATTCTTTTTATATCCACAAACCTACTTATAAAAAAGGGCATAAAACTGTATTAAAAAGAAAACTTGGTGATAAAGATAAAATGATGATTTTTAGCGAAAAATTAGAAACTGCTAACTTAGCTGAACAATTTACAAAAAACATCCCTACTCCTATAGAGAAAAAAAAGAAATTTTGTATAACTGATGATGAGGTTATTACTCTTGCTGGTTGGGCTATGATGATTGAAGATCATTATACAAAAGTAAGAGGAGTTTATACTCCAATGGATACAGAATGGGCAAAAGATGGAATAGATGGACAATTATATATGGTACAAGCTCGTCCAGAAACAGTTCATTCTCAAGAAAATAATACTTTATTAGAAATCTACAAACTTAAAGAAAAATCAAAAATTATCCTTACTGGAAATGCTGTAGGGGAAAAAATAGGTGCTGGTAAAGTAAAAATATTAAAATCAATGGCAGAAAGTGATAAATTTAATGCTGGCGATATACTTGTAGCTCATACAACAAGTCCTGATTGGGAACCTGTAATGAAAATAGCTAGTGCTATTATTACTGAAACGGGTGGTAGAACATGTCATGCAGCAATCGTTAGTAGAGAACTTGGAAAACCAGCTATTGTAGGTGCTAATGATGCTACTTTAATATTAAAAGAAAACCAAGAAGTTACTGTAAGTTGTGCTGAAGGGGAAATAGGTAAAGTTTATGATGGTATTTTACAATACGAAATAGAAACAACAGATATTTCTAAACTACCAAAACCAAAAACAAAAATTATGATGAATTTAGGAAATCCAGAAATGGCATTTTCTCTAGCAAAACTTCCAGTAGATGGAATTGGTCTAGCTAGAATGGAATTTATTATAAACAACTATATAAAAGCTCATCCAATGGCAATAAAACACCCTCATATGCTAAGTGACACTGAAAAAGCATTAATAGATGAATTAGCTTTTCCATACGAAGGAGATGGAGAAGAGTTTTTCATCAAAACATTAAGTGAAGGTGTTGCTACTATTGCAAGTAGTGTATATCCAAAAAAATGTATAGTTAGAATGAGTGACTTTAAAAGTAACGAATATGCAAATTTACTAGGAGGAAGACATTTTGAACCAATAGAAGACAATCCAATGATTGGATTTAGAGGAGCAGCAAGATACACTCATCCTAATTATAAAGAAGGATTTGATTTAGAATGTAAAGCTATGAAAAGAGCAATTTATGAAATGGGATTTGATAATATCCATATTATGATTCCTTTTTGTAGACGTGTAGAAGAAGCAAAAAGAGTTAAAAAAACTTTAGAAGAAAATGGACTTGGAGATGTAATATGTTATATGATGTGTGAAATCCCAAATAATGTAATTTTAATGGATAAATTCTTAGAGATTTTTGATGGATTTAGTATTGGAACAAATGATTTAACACAACTTACTTTAGGAGTAGATAGAGATTCTCAAATAGTAGCATTTGACTATGATGAAAGAGATGAAGGTGTTACAACAATGGTAAAAATGGCAGTTGAAGGAGCTAAAAGACATAATAAATATTCTGGATTATGTGGACAAGCACCTAGTGATTATCCTGAATTTGCAGAGTTTTTAGTAAATATTGGAATTGAAAGTATGAGTTTAAATCCTGATAGTGTTTTAAAAATTATTCAAGATATAGCAAAAATGGAGAAAAAGTAAAAACTTTTTCTTCCTTTTTTAATTAGTGAGAGATTTTAGCTACAACTCTTCTATTTTCTGCTCTACCTTCAGCAGTATCATTTGAAGCGATTGGATTTGCTTCTCCATAACCTTTATAAGTTAATCTATCTGCACTTACACCTAATTTGATTAAAGCATTATATACAGCTTTTGCTCTTTTTTCTGATAATTTTTGATTATATGATGCACTACCTTTATTATCAGTATATCCTTGAATTTCCGCTTTATATCCTGGATTTTCTTTTAAAAATTTAGCAAATGCTTTTACTTTATCCATATATTTTGCAGGGATTTTATCTGAGTTATTTGGGAAAGTAATTCCAAAATTAAATGTTGCTGCACATCCACTTGCGTCTACTTTGATACCTTTTGGAGTATTTGGACATTTATCTAAATAATCAGCAACACCATCGTTATCGCTATCAATAGCACATCCATTTGCGTCTACTTTTACATTTGCTGCAGTATTTGGACATTTATCTAAATAATCAGCAACACCATCATTGTCGCTATCAATAGGACATCCATTTGTATTAACTTTTACATCTGCTGGAGTATTTGGACATTTATCATTTGCATCAATTACACCATCATTGTCGCTATCTTTTGGAGCAACTTTAACAACTGGTTTTGGCTCTTCTTTAGTTTTTACAGTTTCTGCATTTGAACCAAATGAAAATGTAATACCTACAATAGCACCAAAATGATTATCATTATTAGAAAAATCTCTTAATCCTCTAAGTTCTAAAAATGCATTAAATTTTTCATTGATTTTTGCTTTAGCACCTAAACCTAAATCACCTATAGCTGTATTTTTATATGGACCTTCAACAATTTGAGTACCTCCACCAACAAAAGCATAAGGAGTACATCTTCCTTTTGAATTAAAATCTTTTTCTACATTTAAAATAACTCTTCTAAGAGGATTATCTCCTATTGTATCTGTAGATTTTTCAAGTTCTAATCTTAATACGTGTCCTTTTGGTAAAGTTTTACCAATTCTTACATTTAAAAATCTATAATCATCTAATGGTGAATTTGATACATTATGTGTACCTAATCCTAGTCCAACTTCATAATTACTAGCAAAAGCGCTCAATGCTGCTACAGATAAACCTAATATAACTTTTTTCATTTATTCTCCTTGAAATCTATATATAATAATCTATAATTTTTTTAAAATAGATAATTTTTGAAATGGAATTTTATCATTTTATAATGACTTTTTGGTGACAATTTAATATTTTTTTGCTTCTAATTCAACCTCTTTTACAAATCTATCCACAAGTTCACTCTCTGGAAGTTTAGCAATAATCTCACCTTTTTTCATAATAAGTCCACTTCCTTTACCATAAGCAATAGCAACATCTGCTTCTTTAGCTTCACCTATAGCATTTACAACACATCCCATTACACTTACATTAAGAGGTGTTTTAATATGTTTCGTTCTTTCTTCAATCTCTGCTACAGCTTTTGGTAAATCTACTTCTATTCTTCCACAAGTAGGACAAGATATAATATTTAATCCATCTTTTATAAGTCCTAAATCTTTAAGAATTGCTTTTCCTACTTTTATCTCTTCTTCTAATTCACCTGTAATAGAGATTCTCATAGTATCTCCTATTCCATCTAAAAGTAAACTACCTAAAGCTATACTACTTTTTATAGTAGCATGAAATTTTGTTCCAGCTTCTGTTACTCCTAAATGAAAAGGATATTCTACAAGAGGTCTAAGCATTCTATATGCTTCTACTGTTCTATGAATATCACTAGCTTTTAAACTCACTTTTATATCTCTAAAATCCAAATCTTCTAAAAATTTAATATGATATAAAGCAGATTCCACCATAGCTTTTGGTGTTTGTCCATATTTGTTTTCTAAATGATCTTCTAAACTTCCAGAATTAACCCCTATTCTAATAGGAATATTTCTTTGTTTACATACATCTACTACTGCTTTTATTCTATCTTTACTTCCAATATTTCCTGGATTAATTCTAAGACAATCAACAACTTCTCCTGCCATAAGTCCAAGTTTATAATTAAAATGAATATCAGCTATTAATGGAAGAGAAGTATTTGCTTTTATCTCTTTTAATGCTTTTGCATCATCTTCATCCAGCACAGCTACTCTTACCATATCTGCACCAGCAAAATGAAGTCTATTTATTTGCTCTATTGTAGTTTTTACATCTTTTGTTTTTGAAAATGTCATAGATTGCACACTAATAGGAGCATCTCCTCCTACTTCTATATTTCCTACTTTTATTTTTCTTGTTTTTATTCTTTCTATCATTTTTTATACCTTTATAGTATCAATTATCTCTATTCCAAATCCTTTTAGTCCAAAAAACTCATTTTTATCATTTTTTGAGAT
>Ga0256843_1002032_pt1 | contig 15167 bp, 17 predicted proteins | sample AlvinellametaG_FD_191572 | JGI IMG/M metagenome (GOLD analysis project Ga0256843, IMG submission 191572) | Pompeii worm associated microbial communities from hydrothermal vent at the East Pacific Rise, Pacific Ocean - Alvinella | ecosystem: Host-associated > Annelida > Integument > Unclassified ... | reverse complement strand
AGAAAAATAGTATGAACTTATCGTTAGCTGTTGCATTTTTACTTTTTGGAGGAGCACTGACTATGCTTGGTGTTGTTCTCTACAGACGAGTACAAGAGGATGAGAAAAAGGGCCGCTAAGACCCTTTCCTTTTATCTAATATCTAAAATCTTCTCTACCATCGAGAGATAAGAGCTAAATTAATCTTAGCATACTCAGGAACTGTTGTTCCATCTATTGTCGTTTCATTTGATGAATATTGCCCAGAAAGGTCTAATTGTAACCATTTAAGACCTAGACCAATACCTGCTGTATATACAACACCTGCTGTATCACTTGAATGCATATTTTGCATCAAACCACAGCGAAGTGCAAACCATGATGATGGATGCCAATTGATACCACCACCTAACATCTGAGATTTATAATCTGCTACTAATGTTTCATTTGCAGTTAAATCATAATCGAATGCAACTTCTAAAGAGTCAAAAACATCATATGCAAGGCCAAATCTAAATAAAGGTTTCACCTTAATTGCATCCCCATTATCTACAACGTCAAACTCAGGTGTATTCAAGTTTTTTCCAACAAGTCCTATAGTTAGATCTTTTACAAGTGTAGGTTCAAAAGCCACTCCTAAATCTACTCCAAATGTATTCGTAGTTTTATCTCTTTTCCCTTCACTACCTGAAACCTCACCAGAGTAGTCGATTTTATACTGTTCAGTATAAGAAATACCTCGCATATACTTAATAGCACCACCAATCATTAAATGACCACTAGATATATCAAGACTATATCCATATGCAAGCGGTACTTCAGCTATTGCAAGACCTTTAATATCTAAATATGTTGTATTGTTATTTAAAGCATACTCTATTGATAGCTGATTATATTCAGCTTCACTACTTGCTACTATCTCTCCATCATCAGTCAAACGGGCATACCCATATGTTGAATCTTTAAAGATAAGCTGATCTCTTGTCTGATCAACAATAGCTGTTCCAACACCATTAGAACTACCAAAAATACCAAAACCAAAATTTCCAATTTGAGCAGCTACTTCAACTTGGGGATCAATACTAACAGCATCACCATTCATTCCAATAATAATATCTTTACCTTTTATCAAAGTATCAATATCACTCTGTGTTGCCTGAGACAAATCATCAGAAATTTTATCTACTGTATCTAAAAAACCACTATCATCAAGCTCTTTTACTGAAGCTCCTGCTCCATGGTCTTCAAAAGCAACACCACCACCTATAAGCACCTCTACAGTGTAAGGAGCTTTTGCTAAAAGTGCTGGATTATTATATGTAGCACATGAACCAGAAGATGATGCTACAGCCGCACCACCCATTCCTACTGATTTATAACCTAATGTCTGAAACTGCATTGCAGATAATGTAGATGCACAAAGTGCTACTGTTGTTAATACGGATAAAGCTTTTTTCATATCATCCCTCTTTTTTATTTAGTTGGAAAATATTGTAATTAGTTTTAAATAAATTAAATATTAAAAAAGATTTATTTAATGATTAAAACGGTCTTATAACCACCATTGCGACAATAAGAAGCATTAAAATTGTCGGCACTTCATTATAGACACGAAAAAACTTTCCGCTCTTTTGGCATCTATCTTCTAAAAACTGCACTCTAAAGTGATTCATAGAGTAGAAGTAGGCTATAAGCAGTGCTACAAAAAAGAGTTTTGCATGCAGCCAGCCACCCGTTGCAAAAAGATTAAAATCCCCTGCAATTGAGAAATAGATCATTGCACTTCCACTAAGAACTGTTGCCCACATTGATGGAACACCAATGTACTTATAAAGCTTCATCTCCTGAATCTTGACAACCTCTACAAAACCTTTGTTATCAATGTTCTCTGCATGATAGACAAAGAGGCGCGGCAGGTAAAAAAGCACCGCAAACCATGAGATAAACGAGATGACATGAAACCATAGTATCCAATTATACATATATACTCCTAAAAATTCATCTCTAAATAAAGAGAGTTGTAGTTTGATCCACCATGAACACCACTATAGAGACCAAAGACACCTGAGCGGTGTTTTAAAAGATAGCCAAAGTAGATATCTTCCATAGATTTAACACCTATGAGTCTACCTATGTCAAAATCGAGTGTAATGTCGAGATAGTTCAAAAACTGTGCTGTTGGATCTTGCGTGTGTGTTATAGGATCTGTTGCATCATATACTTCGGCAACTAAAAGATCATTAACATAACTCACACCCTCACCAAAACCAAAACGAATACGATTGCCTGAAAGATCAAAATTGTAAAGTAGTTTGATGTAAGCAAGTACTTCGTATGTATCTGAGAAGCCACTATACTCTCTACCACCTAGTGTGTATCTCTCTACTTCATTAAACTTTGAAAATCCACCTTTTATATATAAATCAACAGGACGATTAAAGAGACCTCTTCTTAAAAGATAACCTGCATCAACAGCTATAACTGTCAAATTAAGTGGATGTTTTGCATAATTGCTTCTTAAAAGAATATCCCCAAGATCTTTTTCACTCGCATAGCCATACGCTACACGAAAACTATACTTTTTATCTTCTGCAGCACTTAACAGTGTTGTCATCAACACAACTGACAATAGTGCTGCGAAAAACTTACGCATCTTCAACAACAAGCTCCTTTATTGATGGTGCTTTGTGATCTTTCTCTTTGTCATGAAGACGACGAAGTGCTTTGGCAGCACGATCTACTGCGATGTCAATTGCTGCATCTAACTCTTTGTCATGCTCTGTAATAATAATTGGTGAGTGGTGTGCAACATGAATCTCAAACTCTACTGTAACACCTGCTTTTTCAGCTGCTACATTACACATAACACGCGTGATATCTAATGAATATTTTTTAAATTTCTCTACTGCTGATTCTATATGTGCTTTATTTGCATCGCTTAAATTTATATCTTTTGCTCTGTATTGTACTATCATCATAAATCCTTTTATAAGCCTATTTTGGCTCTTATATTGAGTTATATAATAACAAAATAATGCTGAGATGGGTATAATACGCAAAAAAAGTTTAGGATTATAATCTATGCGAGTATTAACGGGAATTCAGCCATCAGGTGACTTACATATCGGGAACTATTTTGGTTCTATAAAACAGATGGTAGATGCACAAAAAGATAGTGACACATTTGCCTTTATAGCAAACTACCATGCCATGACAAGTGTAAAAGATGGAGCGCGTTTAGCAGAGCTTACTATGCAGAGTGCAACAGACTTTCTTGCTCTTGGTATCGACCCGCAAAAGTCTACTTTTTGGGTTCAATCTGATGTAAAAGAGGTACTAGAGCTCTACTGGGTTCTCTCATCTTTTACACCAATGGGGCTTTTAGAGCGTGCACACAGCTACAAAGACAAAACTGCCAAGGGCATTGCAGCTAATCACTCACTCTTTTCATACCCAGTGCTTATGGCAGCAGATATACTTCTCTACTCACCAGACATCATCCCTGTTGGAAAAGATCAGATCCAACACGTAGAGATCGCTCGTGACATCGCACAGAAGTTTAATAATGAGTATGGTGAGATCTTCAAACTTCCAGAGTTTAAGATAGAGGAGAATGTGGCAACTGTTCCAGGGATAGATGGTCAAAAGATGTCAAAGTCGTATAACAATACAGTAAACATCTTTGGTGAAGAGAAAAAACAGCTCAAAACGATCAAAAAGATCGTGACTGAAAATGTACCTCTTGAGGCTCCAAAAGAGTATGAGAACTGTAATGTCTACAATATGGCAAAACTCTTTTTAAACGAAGATGAGTGTAAAGAGCTCCAAGAACGCTACAAACGCGGTGGTGAAGGTCATGGACACTTCAAACTCTACTTGCATGATGTTATCTGGGAATACTTTAGACCATATAGACAAAAGAGAGAGTACTACGCAGCACATCAAGATGAAGTGCGTGAGATTTTACAAGCGGGTGCGAACAAAGCAAGAGAGGTAGCCCTTCCTATGATAGAGAAGATCCGCTCTTGTACAGGGATTGCCTACTAGGCAAATCCTTTTTATAACTTCATCTCTTTTGAAGTTATAAGAAACTTCTTCTCCCAAAGCTTATCTTCGAGCTTTAAGAGTGAACGAACCTCATCATTTACAAGTCTGTAGTAAACTTTAACGCGAACACTTTTAGCCTCTTTTGGTAGAGAGACTTTTAAAACCTTCTTGCCCTTTGCAGGTACAGAGTTATCTTTTGACTGCTCTTTTGCAAGGTGCGGTGTTGATGGTTTTGAGCGTTTTCTTTTATAGGTTCGAGTCAAGGAAATGGACTTTTCATCTAAAAGATCACCTCTTTTGTCTTGAAAGCTCACATTGACAATCAACTCACGTGCACCAAAACCACTAGGAACATTATGAGGCAGTCTATTTTTTAATGTAATATAGAGCGCACTCTTTCTCTTTTGTAGTTGAAGATCAAGTGAATCTCTTAAGATCTTCTCCTTGTGTGCACCATCAAATAGATGTGCCCGCACCTCTCTTGTACGTGCCTTGCCATTATAGTTTCTATAAGTAGATGCAAGATCACTATGCTTTGCTCCCATATGACAATCAACACACTTCTCTTTGGAGTTAGAGGCTTTATACTCAGCCTCCATATCACTAAAAACAAGACCATGAACACTTCTGTCGTTTGCATGACAGACAAAACAGAGTTGGTTTGACTTCTCTGTCATAAATTCGTGTGAGACAATCTTATGGTATGGAGAGTTGGCATCTTTATACGGGCCTGTCATCGTACCCGATGGTGTCCATTCTACTCTCTCTATACCCCGTTTATCTTTAGGATAATCATAATGGATCTTATCAACATTGTGACAGACTACACAGTTAATACCCTCATTGATAGCATCACTGTTTACTGCCTGTGCAACAGCACTTCCTTTATCAAGCCCCATCACAGCAGCAATCTCATAATCTGCATCTGTTTTTGTAACCATAATACGAGGGTTATGACACTTTGCACACTTTACTTTTGTAGCATTAAGGCTTATTCTTGTTTTACGACTTACATACTCTAGTGATTTACGAAAGTACTCATCTTTATCAAAGTGACTCTTTGCATGCCAAGAGTTTTGCCACTCTTTTACAATACGAGCATGACAGGGCATACAGTTTTTTGACTTTTGATACTTACTCCCGACTGCCACAACTTCAGCAGCAGAGCCAACTGTCACAAAAACAAGTAAAAGCCCTAAAAAAAGACGCATATTAGCCCCTTTGTCTGTCCAACCAGACCATTAACCCTTTTTGTGCATGCAGACGATTCTCTGCTTCACTAAAGACAATTTCTGCATGCTCTTCTAGTACCTCTTCACTCACCTCTTGTCCACGATACGCTGGAAGACAGTGTAAAAACTTCGCATCTTTATCGGCAAGACACATCATAAGTCCATCAACCATAAAGCCTTCAAAATCTTTAATGCGTTGCTCTTTTTCATCCTCTTGACCCATAGAGGCCCAAGTGTCCGTTGTAACAACTGTTGCACCACGAACTGCCTCTTTAGGATCATTCATCACTTTTATAACAGCACCACTCTCTTTAGCAAGCTCAAGTGCATCACGCAGTACTGCTTCATCAACTTCATACCCCTTAGGAGTAGCGATGCGAAGCTCAAAACCAAGTTTTGCAGCAAGCATGAGCCATGAGTTTGTCATATTATTTCCATCACCCACATACGCTACCACAGCATTCTCTGCTACACCGTACTCTATCATCGTCATATAGTCAGCGAGGAGCTGTACAGGATGGTATGAGTCAGTAAGACCGTTGATAACGGGTACTTTTGAGTATGATGCAAACTCCTCGATCATTGAGTGCTCAAAAGTTCTAATCATTACCATATCACACATACGCGATATAACACGCGCTGTATCTTTTACAGGCTCACCACGACCGAGGTGGATGTCACGGTTAGACAAAAAGAGTGCATGCCCACCAAGTTGAAACATACCCGTCTCAAAGCTCACGCGTGTTCGTGTTGAGCTCTTCTCAAAAATCATTGCCAAGGTTTTATGCTTAAGCTCTTCTTTGTAAATACCTGCTTTTAGGTCTTTTTTTATCTCAAGCCCAAGATTGACAATCTCAAGAATCTCTTCTTTTGTATAATCTTTGAGTGTTAAAAAGTGTCTCATTTTCTTTTCCATATTTTTAAATAAGCGTTAATTATACTATTTTTTTAGCATTTTTGCCACTTCTTTGGCATGATATGAGATGATAATGTCCGCACCTGCGCGTTTAAAGCTCACCATCGTCTCCATAACAACACGATCATAATCGATCAAATCATTCATTCCGGCAAATTTGAGCATTGCATACTCACCGCTTACATTATAAACTGCCATTGGCAGTGTTGTTGCATCTTTTATCTCACGCACGATGTCTAAGTATGCCAAAGCCGGCTTAACCATAAGTATATCAGCACCCTGCGCTTCATCAGCGATACTCTCAGCAATTGCCTCACGGCGATTTGCAGGATCCATCTGATAAGATGCACGATCACCAAAGCTTGGTGTAGACTCGGCTACATCACGAAACGGCCCGTAGTAACCTGAAGCAAACTTTGTAGAGTAGCTCATAATAGGCAAGTCACTATACCCAGCACCATCGAGTGCCTCACGCAAAGTTGTGATGATACCATCCATCATACCGCTTGGTGCAATCATATCAGCACCCGCTTTTGCATGAACGATAGCCTGTTGTCCTGAGATCTCCAGTGTTGCATCGTTAAGCACTGTCTCTTTTTCTTCATCGATGATACCACAGTGTCCATGGTCTGTATATTCACAAAAACAAAGATCTGTTACTACAAACATATCAGGGTGTGCCTTTTTTATCTCACGCACTGCTGTTGCAATAATGCCGTGCTCACACAGAGCATCACTCCCGATAGAGTCTTTTACATCAGGAATACCAAACAAAATGATTGAGTAAAGTCCTAGAGATTTCAACTCTTCACACTCTTTGATAGCTACATCGATACTCATCTGATAGACACCCGGCATAGAAGCAACTTCTGTTTTTATACCTTCACCACTGCGTATAAAAAGTGGGTAGATAAAGTCATCTGTCGTTACATGAGTCTCACGCACCAGTGCGCGAAGATGGGGGTTAAGACGTGTGCGGCGAAATCTTTGAAACATTGTTAAACCTTTTGTTGTGCTATATTTTGCTATAATTGCATTTTTAAGAAAAGATTTTACCATTTTAAAGATTAAATATAATGAATATAGAAATTTCAGAAGTAGCAAACCTCCCTTCTCGTTTTGGAGATTTCAAAGTAAAAGCGTTTAAAGAGGGTGACAAAGAGCACCTTGTCATCTATGCAAAAGAGCTTGCCGAAGTTCCTGTAGTGCGTGTTCACTCAGAGTGTCTTACAGGTGATGCCATAGGAAGTCTAAAGTGTGACTGTAGAGACCAGCTTGAGCATGCACTCTCACTTATTGATGAGAAAGGCGGTATGGTTATCTACCTTCGTCAAGAGGGAAGAAACATCGGTCTTTTAAATAAGATAAATGCCTATGCACTCCAAGATAAAGGGCTTAACACCATTGAAGCCAACCATCAGTTAGGCTTTGCGGCAGATGAGAGAACTTATGAGGTAGTTACCTTCATCTTAGAACATTTTAATATTAAAAAGATACAATTACTCACGAACAATCCAGATAAGGTCAACTCAATCAGTGGAGTTGAGATTGTAGAGCGCATCCCTATCGTTATGCCAAAGAACAAACACAATAAAAACTATCTGGAAGTAAAACGAGATGAAATGGGACATCTCCTCTAAAGAGAGACAATGCCGATAGACATAGAAAATGATGATCCACAGACGGCCCTGAAAAAACTCAAAGCGCGTGAGAATATCTTACGCGAATTGGAAAAAGTTTCCGGGCTTGGTTCTTGGGAAGTTGATTTAATTACAAACAACTCTTTTTGGTCCAAGAAGAGTTATGAGATCTATGGTGTTCCTGAAGATAGACCTGTAAACCTGGACACCTTTTTAGAGAGACTCTCTGATGAGAACAAACTCCTAGCACAACACAAACTCTACGAAGCTTTTGAGACAGGCGAAGTTGTCTCTCTCCAAATAGACACCTACAAAGATGACGGCACACCTATCACTGTTCTTATTCGTGGAGAGGTTATCTTTGATGAGAACAAAAAACCCATCAAGATTATCGGTACAACACAAGATATTACTGAATTTATAAAGATCAAAGAAGAAGCAAAAGAGCTAGCAGAGCTTCTTGAGAAATCCTCAAATGAGATCTACATCGTTGATAAAGAGACTCTTGATTATCTCTATGTAAACAAAGGTGCCTGCGATGCACTTGGCTATACAAAAGAGGAACTCTTACATATGAATGTAAGAGATATCAACCCACAACTAAAGAGTGAAGAGATTGAAGCGATCAAAGAGACGCTTCAAGAAACAAACCATCTTCTTAACAGAAGTGTCCATCAGAGAAAAGATGGCTCTTACTATCATGTACAGTCCTATATACATACGCTCAAGTACAAAAACAAAGACTCTTTAGTTATCTTCGATATAGATATCACTCCAACAATTGAACTTGAGCTTCAACATAAAAAACAGGCAAAGATTTTAGAACATATCCATGACTCTGTTATTGCAACAGATATCTACGGCAAGATCAAAACATGGAATGAAGGAAGTACAAAACTCTTTGGCTATACAGCAGATGAAGTAACCGGTTGTCCTGTTCAGATGCTCTACTCTCCAAAGAACAAATTTTCACTAGACTCACTCCTAAGTACACTCAATGAAGAGCATAAACTCAATACTGAGATACTCATGCTTAAAAAAGATGGCGGAACAGTCATTTGTGACATCTCTTTGAGTCTTTTGCGTGACCATGTTCATAATATCGAAGGCTATATCGGTTATATTCAAGATATTACAGAGAAAAAAGAGACCCAAAAGCTTTTAGAAGAGCAAACTCAAAAGCTACGCTACCAAGCACACCATGATACCTTGACAGGCCTGCCAAACAGAACACTCTTTAAAGACAGGCTTGAGAGAACCATTATTGAAGCAAAAAGACACAACAACAGCTTTGCCCTCTTCTTTATAGACCTCGACCAGTTCAAGAAGATAAATGACTCTTTGGGGCACCATGTAGGTGACCAGGTACTTATTGAAGCAGCTAAAAGGCTACAAAGCTCTCTAAGAGCAGAAGATACCCTCTCTCGTTTGGGTGGAGATGAGTTTACTATCATTTTACGCGATCTTAAAGTAGCTAAAAATGCAGCCAAAGTAGCGCATAAGATTCTTAACAAGATGAAAGAACCTATCCGTATAGGTGCTCATACTCTGCATATCTCTGCAAGTATCGGTATTGCTCTCTACCCTGAGAATGCTGACTCGCTTGAGGATCTTATCAAGTATGCAGATGCTGCTATGTATAAGGCAAAAGATGAGGGTAGAAACAACTTCCAGTTCTACTCTGAAGAGATGACAAAAGAGGCGATGGCAAAAGTTGTTTTAGAGAACTCTCTTCGTAATGCAATAGCTTCAGAGGACTTTGTTGTCTACTACCAACCCCAATATGCAGCCGATAAAGATAAAATAATTGGTATGGAGGCTCTTGTGCGTTGGATTCACCCTGAAAAAGGGATGATTCCCCCATTTGAGTTTATTCCACTCGCTGAGGAGAATGGACTTATTATTGATATCGACCGTATTGTTATGAAAAAGGCAATGCAGCAGTTTGCACAGTGGTATGAAGATGGTCTTAATCCTGGAATATTAGCACTCAACCTCTCTATGCGTCAACTCAGTGATAACCACTTTATCACTTACCTGCTCAAAACAATGAAAGATTATAACTTTCGCTCATCGTGGCTTGAGCTTGAAGTAACAGAGGGGCAGATGATGAGTAACCCTGAGCAGTCCATCAAAAAACTGAAGCGTTTAAGTGAGATGGGAATTGAGATTGCCATCGATGACTTTGGTACAGGCTACTCTTCCCTCTCCTACCTAAAGAAGTTACCACTCAATAAGCTCAAAATCGACCAATCTTTTGTTCGTGATATTCCACTCGATGAAGAGGATGTGGCAATTACAAAGGCAATTATTGCTCTTGGAAAGAGTTTAAATCTTAAACTCATTGCTGAGGGAGTGGAGACCATAGAACAAAAAGAGTTTCTTCTAGAGAATAACTGCTATTTTATCCAAGGCTATTACTACTCAAAACCTATACCGGCAGAAGATATTACGAAACTTCTAACTCACTAAACTTTGCATCTGGAAGAGCCATAACTCTTCTTTTTGCCGATACAGTCACATGTAGAAGCTCATCTGTAGCAAGCTGTAACTCTTTATAGTAGTACTTCGCTTTATCATAAAGCTCTTTTGGAATTTTTCTTTTAATAATTTTTGAGAGAAAACCTCCCTTTTGGCTATCTTTAAAGAAGATTGCATAAAGATGTGCATACTCCTGATGCCAATTCTCATGTGCTAAATCAAGTCTGTCAAAGAGTTGCGGACTTAATATCTGCTTCATAATACGCTCATTTGAGTAGAACCAGACTCCACATTCACACTCCATTTTTCCAAGTGCAGTAGGGTTTTCAACTTTTTGGCCGGAGATAGCTGCTGTTATCTTTTTCATCTGCTCCAAATGTGTTGCCTCTGCGGCCTCTATCGCTTTTAGCATATCAGATTTTGTCATTTTTTGTAGCCTTATGGAAGCTTTTTTTATAATTAATCATTTATTACGAGATATTATTACATAAATTTCTTAAATTAATAAATAAAGTTATATAATACGCCAAAAGTGACTTTTTGGAGAGTATTGTATGCAACGTCCTGAACCAAAAGATAATGAAATCAAGTTGGATCCTAAACGCTATATCGTCTCAAAGACCGATAAACATGGTATTATCGAGTATGGAAACGACTATTTTGTGGAGATTTCAGGTTATACTGAAACAGAACTTCTTGGACAACCACACTCCATTATTCGCCACCCAGATATGCCAAAGATTGTCTTTAAGATGATGTGGGATCGCATAAACAAAGCGCAAAATATTATGGCAGTAGTGAAAAATCTTGCAAAAGATGGAAGTTACTACTGGGTTGTAACTGAATTTCAACCAAAGATAGATCCTATTACTAACGAGATCATCTCCCATACTGCTTTTAGAAAAGCAGCACCACCAAAGGCTGTAAAAGCTATGGAACCAATCTATGCAAAACTTCTAGATATAGAAAAACAGGGTGGTATGGAAGCGAGTGAAAAGTATCTTAGAGGATTTTTAGAAGAGAAAGGCATGACTTACGATGAGTTTATTGATAAACTGATTGGAAACAGTGGTCTTTTTAAAGTCTTTTTTACTGCTATGAAGAAACTCTTCTCTTAAGCAAAAGCACTCTCGTTTAATGCCAAAAGACGGGTTTTTGATACGGTGAGAGCTTTGAGCAGATTTTGAGTAATGGCTTGAAGTTCTCTAAAGTACTCTTTTGCCTTTTTAGACATCTCTCCTGAGATACTCTTCTTACGGCAACCAAAACAGAATTTTAAAAGAGTGTTTTTTTTCGTATCATAAAATATCTCATAGATTTTTTTGTACTCATCATGCCAAAAAGAGTGCATTAACTCTATGTTGTTATAAAACTGCAAACCAAGCAGACTCTCTATACTTTTACCTTCACCATAGAGCCATCTGCCAAACTCACACTCTTCTTTATTTAAGGGTGTTAAGTTCTTTACTTTGTAGCCATCTATAAGCTGAGCAATTTTAGAGAGTTGCTCTTTATGATATATCTCTAAAACTTCAATGGCTTTAATAATATCTGCTTTTGTCATCATATACCCTTCATATTCCTTTCATTATAACATATATAAACAAAATTACAATAATAATCACTAACTTATCACTTTTCTTGATTTTTTCTGTTTTATTACTGTAGAATAGTTTTAGGATCAATTATGAATTTCAAAAACTTTTTACTAAGTGGGTTTAATTTCGATAATGAGGAGTATGAACTACGACTTCAGTTTATCTTATTAAATACCTTTTTAGCTATCATCATTATAGTACTGTTGCTACTCTTTTGTATGCGCTATATAAGCCATGAGTATGCTCAAGCCTATCTCGATCTTGGAGCAGCTGTTATCTCCTTTATGGCTATTATAATAACACGATCCTCCAAAAAAAAGATCCAACCAACAATCTCTGCTCTTTTGTTTATCTTCTATTTTCTTATAACATTTACATTTCATTATGTAGGTATTATCGGTACCACATGGTATATTGTACTTATTCTTGCTGCCTTCTTTTTAAAGGGCAAAAAAGTCGGCTTGCTCTATTCGATTCTCTCTGTTTTAGCTATTATTCTTTTAGAGAGTCGCTCCGAAAACGAGTATACACTCTTTGCTTACATTTATATTACTGTACCCATACTTTTAAGTATGCTCTTTTTATATCTCTATGAACAGAGAAATGAAGTACTCAACAGCCTTCTAAAAGAGCAGAAGGCCTCTCTTGAAATCGAGGTAAAAAGAAAAACAGAAACTCTCTCTCAACTACTTAAAAAGAGTCAAGAGCTCTCTAGTATTATGCAAAATTCCCAAGTTGAGATCTATATTGTCGATTTTCAAACAGACTGCTATCTCTATGCAAACAAAGGAGCCATCGATGAGCTTGGCTATAGACTTGAAGAGATAAAAACAATGAATTTTTATGATATAAATATCTCTGTCTTGACAACAACAGTAAAACATTTCAAAGAGATAATGCAAGACAATGAAAACGCCATGAACATCTCCATGCATAAACGAAAAGATAACTCCACCTATGGTGTTCAATCTTTTATGCATAAAATTCACTTTGAAGGTAAAGATGCCTATGTTGTTTTTGATATTAAGATTTCTGATGTACAACAGGCACAAAAAGAGATACTCAAACAAAAAGAGCTTCTTCGCTATCAGGCCCATTATGACCTCTTAACAAAACTTCCAAATAGATTTCTCTTTTATGACAGACTCTCCCAAGCCATCATAAAAGCAAAACGAAACAAAACACAGTTTGCGTTGCTCTTTGTAGACTTAGACCACTTTAAAGAGATCAATGACAACTATGGCCATGAAGCCGGCGACTTTGTCTTAATAGAAATAGCAAAACGTTTACAATCTTGTGTACGTGAGAGTGATACAGTTGCACGACTCGCCGGTGATGAGTTTTTAATTCTTCTAGAAGATTTTGATTCAAAACAAAATATTGTTAATATTGCAAAACTACTTATTGAAATCATTCAAACACCTATAGAAATCAACAATAATAAACTTACTGTTACCTGCAGTATTGGTATCAGTATCTATCCTGATGATAGTGAAGATGCAGAGACTCTTGTAAAATATGCAGACAATGCAATGTATCAAGCTAAAAATATAGGAAAAAACAACTTTAAATTTTTCTCCTGATTTACACATTGACAGATTTCAGCTAAAATACTCTTTTTAAAAGGATAGTTGATTGCATTTAAAAACTGAAATAGAAAAGAACAATATACCCGTTCCCGATACTTTTTTTCATAACATACAGAAGTATAAAGAGCATCTGCACAAATGGAACAAAATTCACAACCTAACAGGGGCTCGTGATGAGGCTACACTTGATTATTTTATTTTTGATTCACTCTATCCTGTAGCCTTTTTACCAAAAGTGGCCTCACTCTTAGACATCGGTACCGGTGCTGGATTTCCGGGAATGATTCTGGCTATGGCTCTGCCACAGACCAAAGTGATGCTTGTTGAACCTTTGGCAAAAAGAGCAAGCTTTTTACAGTTTATAAAAGCAGACCTTGGACTTGATAATGTCAGCGTTGTCAAAAAGCGTGTCGAAGATGTAGAGAGTGAGCCTTTTGAGCTTATTACCTCACGCGCAGTTACAGATACCAAGATGCTACTAGAACTAAGCAAGCATCTGCGTACACCAGCGTCAAAACTCCTCTTTTACAAAGGAGAGAAGGTCTTTGATGAAGTAGCAGATACACAGGGGCTTAACTACAAAATCATCGAAAGAGAAAATCGTCACTACCTACTACTTGGAGAGAAATTATGATACTAAAACTACTGCTCGTTGCAGCTGTCATCTACATAGTCTATATAATGTTTTTTAAAAAACGAACTATCAAAGAGACAACAACACAAGATAAAAAAAGAGACAAACCAAAAGCAAACGATATGATAGAGTGTGCCCAATGTAGTGTCTATGTAGAAGTAAGTGAGTCTATACTCAGCAACGGCAAGTACTTCTGCTCACGCGAGTGTATTGAGGCTTACAAGTAATGCTGCTCTTTGGTCATCCACTCATTGATTCAGCGCTCTTTTATCACATTAATGACATTGAGGCCATTGCCCACACACCGCCAGCTTCACTGCTCTTTTTAGAAGATGTCGTAGAAGACAAAGATATCATCGACTATGCAAATGCAAACGGACTTCTCTATGGAGTCTATGCAAAGAGCCTTTTAGAGATCATCTTGGCACACAATCTCAATGCCAGCTATATCATCACACCAAAAGAGCTTGCAAAATCAGCACAAAATCTTGCACAGGAGTACCTCTTTGATGCAAAGATCTTAGCACCCATAGAGGATGAAGCAGAGATAGAAGAGCTCGCACTCCTTGGAATAGATGGTGCTATCTTTATGTCGAAGTCAATTGTAAAGATTACTACTTAAACAATTTTGCGTGTCAGGTGTGCCTTTAGCGAGGTAAGCACTTCATAGCTGATAGTACCTGCTGCCTGAGCCAAAAGACGAGCATCATCAAAGATGAGCAGCTCATCTGCATCACTGACAAATGTACTGTTATCCATAGAGATGCGCCCTGCAAGAAGAGTTCCATCTGTCGTTTGAAAGCGCTTGGATGCACTGCGTAAAAAACCATCTGCATAACCAAAATCATAATTACTTACAGTCATACTTCCCTCTGCCTCAAAAGTGGCTCCATAACCAACACAGGCACCTTTTTGCAGCATACGTTGTGAGATCTTCTTTGCATAAACAGATAAAACAGGTTTAAGCTCTACTGCTCTACTCTCACAACTGCTTGGCATCTGCAGACAACCATACGCAGCGATGCCTACACGAGCCATATCTTCATCAAAG
>Ga0256843_1002031_pt1 | contig 15169 bp, 16 predicted proteins | sample AlvinellametaG_FD_191572 | JGI IMG/M metagenome (GOLD analysis project Ga0256843, IMG submission 191572) | Pompeii worm associated microbial communities from hydrothermal vent at the East Pacific Rise, Pacific Ocean - Alvinella | ecosystem: Host-associated > Annelida > Integument > Unclassified ... | reverse complement strand
AATTTTCACTTCTTGGAGAAATCGTAGATATAAGAAAAAATGATATAATAAATATTGCGGTAATAAGTCTTGGAAACAAATTAATTGAAGTGGTCGTTTCCGATGAAGAATCGAAAAACATAAATATTGGAGATAAAGTAAATATTTCTACAAAAGCATTTTGTTTAAATATAAAAAAGGAGACGGATTGAAAATACTGCTTGTTGAAGACGATGAATTTATTGGAGAATCTATAAAAGATTATTTTGAACTTCAGGGCAACAGAGTTGATTATTTCAGTTCCCCAAAAAAGGCCCTTGAAGAAATATATCCGGAAAATTATGATATTTTTTTAATAGACATCAATATGCCGGATATGAACGGTTATGAGTTTTATGAGGAATTAAAGCATTACGCTTCGGACGTTCCCGTAATTTTTATTACAGCGTATTCTGATGTTGAGCATGTAGAAAAAGCTTTTGAGCTCGGGGCTGCGGATTATATTAAAAAACCGTTTGAATTAAAAGAACTTGAACTTAGGGTAAAACGGCTTGTATTCAAGAAGGTAAACTGCGTAAAAATTACGGAAAATTACAGGTTTGATTTGAATAAGCTCAAACTGTTTTATAAAGACAAAGAAGTGGATTTAACTCAAAACGAAAGATATTTTCTTGAAATTTTGGTAAAAAACATCGGTCAGGTTGTTGATAACGAAACGCTTAGAGATTATGTGTGGGACGGAAAAGACATATGTAATAACACGATAAGAACCCATGTTAAAAAGTTACGATCAAAACTTGAAGAGAATTTCATAAAAAACGTAAGAGGAAGCGGGTATAAAATTGAAAAACCATGATTTTAAATTCGATATTATTTTTGCGTTCGTAATATTTGCATTTATTCTTATCGTAACGGTGACATACAGCGCCATTTATATTTTTACAGATTTGACCACGAAGGAATTCAAAGATAAAATCAAAATCGTAGCGAACAATATGTATTTTAATTACAAACAGCAGGAAAATAATATTAAAAACACCACTTCCGCCCTTGCAAACAATGATATTTTCAATGTTAAATTCAATGTTTCCCCGATTGTTGTCAAATCGGTTTTTAAAAGTATGCTTTATGCAAACGATCAGCTTGAAGAAATTAATTATTTCAACAGATTCGGCAAGCTGATATTGGGGTGTGAAAGAATCGGCAATGATATAATCTGTTATAACGACGGAAGGTATCTAAAAGCCGTAGATTTTAATTTGAACAAAACTTTTTTTAAAGAAATTCTTAATAAAAGCGGCGTCGAATTTATTTCAATTGCCCCGATTCAGAACAGTAAAAAAGGTTTTATTGAGGTTAAGGCTAAAATAAAAGACTTTCTGCCTAAAGATTATACATTTTATAATATTATAATGATTGATTCAAAAGGTAATATCGAATTTTCTACATTTAACACTTACAATCTGAAAAATATTTATGATCTTTTTAACTATTTTCTAAGTGATAAAATTTTAAAAACCGATACCGGCTTCGTAAGCGACGATATATATGTAAAAAGTTTTTCTAAAAATATGAAAATTATTTTTATTCAAAACAAAAGCGTAATTTCCAAAACCAACAAAGCTTCTCAAAAACTTGCGGCAATAATGCTTGCCATTTCTATATTGATAGCTATACCTCTTGGAGTGTTTTTCTCGCGCCCTCTTTACAGGTTTTACGAGGAGCTTGACAGACGGGTAAAAGAGGAAATCGATAACAGAAGAGAAAAAGAGCAGATGCTTATGCATCAAAGTAAGCTTGCCGCGCTTGGTGAGATGCTCGGAAATATCGCTCATCAGTGGAGGCATCCTTTAACAAGGCTTTCATTACTTGTGCAAAATCTTGAAATGGCTTTTAAAATGAATAAACTTGATGAGAAAAGATTTGAAAAATTTAAAGAGAACGCACTGATGCAGATAAATTATATGTCAAATACCATCGATGATTTCACAAACTTTTTTAAGAGAGATACACAAAAAGTTGAATTTTATCCCGCTGATATAATAAAAGAAGCGTTGAAACTAATAGAAGGCAGACTGAAACAAAACAGGGTTACCGTATGTCTTGACGTAAAAAACAGTGAACCTGTTACCGGCTACAGAACGGAATTTTCACAGGTCATTTTAAATATTATTAATAACGCCGTGGACGCTTTAAAAGAAAAAAACATTCAGGACAGAAAAATATGGATAAGGGTTGAGGGTAAAAAAATAGAAATTGAGGATAATGCCGGCGGGGTACCCGAAGAGATAAAAGACAAAATTTTCGAACCGTACTTTACTACCAAATTTCAATCACAGGGAACGGGAATAGGGCTTTATATGAGCAGGGTAATTATCACCCAGCATTTTAACGGAACCATAAAAGTATATAATTCTGAAAACGGAGCGGTATTTCAAATTATTTTGTAAAATTTTTGTAAAAAGCACTTTTAGAGCACTTTATTTACTTATAATCAAATCAAAAAAAAAGGTTGGAGATGAAAAAAGCTACTTTGGGTGCTTTAATTGTTGGTGCTATTATTGGTTTAGGTATTTCTTATGTTGCGGCAGTGTTAGTGGATAAAACAGGACAGCCTAATTTCTGTCAAAGCTGTCATACTATGAAACCGATGGTTGAAAGTTTTCATTACAGTGTTCATGGCGGAAACAATCCTCAAGGTTTTGCAGCTCATCACTGTACAGACTGTCACTTGCCTCATAATTCTCTTATAGGATATTTGGTTGCAAAAGGAATAAGCGGTACCAGAGATGCTTTGGCTGAGTTTGGAATCATCAAAAAAGTGGATTTCAAAGAAAATTTCTGGGAAATGAAACATTATGTTTATGACAGCGCTTGTCTGCATTGTCATGAGGGAATGAGAGAACCTGAAAAAGCTATCGGACTTGCTGACAATATTAAAAAGCTACATCAGAAATATTATTGGGATGCAAAAGCTCAAGGAAAAGACGTAAGCTGCGTGAGCTGTCATAACGATTATACTATGACTCATTTTGCGCATCCAAACCTTCTAGAAACGCTTTCAAACGAAAAATAATTTTTTTCTTTCTTTTTTCCCTTAAAAAAGTTAAATCTCTGTTAAATTTTAACCTTTTTGTGCTACAATACATCAAAAAAAGGGCGAAATTATGAGGAAATTGGTTGTTTTAATGTCAATGGCACTTATGCTTTTTGCATTTGAATGGGCCGGAAAAGTAAATTGGGCTTTAAGTTACAATTTAGCTAAGCAGATTGCGAAAAAAGAACACAAACTTGTCATGGTAGATATAGCTCTCTCACACTGTCCTCCTTGTAAATATCTCGCACAGAATGTTTATACAAGAGATGACGTTGCTAATTACATCAACAAAAATTTTGTTCCTGTTTTTTATCTTGCGGATCAGGACAATATTCCAGCTGAGGTTCAGAATTATTTTACTGGTTCCACTCCTACGATTCTTTTTATAAAACCAAACGGGGAGCTTTTTTATTCGTTCATAGGAGCCAGGCCTCCTCAGACGTTTTTACAAATACTAAAAGATGTCAATCAGCGATATAAAGGTCAAAAATGAGGGGTGTGGTAAAAAAAATATATGATGCGTTTTTTTCTCTGGAGACGGCGGTTGTATTATCTTTGATTTTCATGGCTGCTCAAATTTATGCTACTTTGGGATTTAGTACTCTCGAACAGGCATGGGGCGGAGTTTATGAAACAAAATGGTTTGAAGCGCTTATGTGGCTTCTTGGTATTAATCTTATCGGAGTAATGTTCAGGTTTAAAACCTATAAAAAAACACCTGTGTTTATTCTTCACTTATCGGTAATCGTTATTTTACTTGGTGCTGCAATTACAAGATATTTCGGATATGAAGGGAATTTGCATCTCAGAAACGGTGAAATGAAATGTGAAATTATGGTTGAAAGAAGCAAATCCAATCCGAGCGATGTATATCCTAAAAAACTTGGATTTTGCGTAAAACTTGATAAATTCGTATTAAGACATTATCCCGGAAGTATGCAGCCTAGCAGTTATGACAGTTATGTGTCTATTTATGATACGAACGGTCATAAACTCTTTAAATATCACATTTATATGAATCATATTCTGGTTTATAAAGGCTATAGATTTTATCAGGCGAGCTATGATATGGACGGACAGGGAAGTATTCTCTCAGTCAATCATGACCCTGGTATGTGGGTGACTTATTTCGGTTATCTTTTGATGGCAATCGGATTTTTCTGGAGCATGATTTATAAAAGGAGCAGATTCAGATTGACAGTTAAAAAACTAAGACAAAGCGGACTTTTTGCATTATTGTTAATGCTAATGGTAGGAGTAAATGCCAAAGCTTTTGATTTGCATGAATATGCAAAAAAATCAAAAGCGGTGAGTGATGAGTGGGCGAAAGTTCTTGTTCAGCAAAGCGGTAGGGTAGAACCTATGGATACTCTGGATATCGATATAGTTCATAAACTTACATTAAAAGCTAAAATGTACGGAATGAACTATAATCAGATAATTGCTGGAATGGTTGCTTTTCCTGCGGAATTTCAACGTATTCCGCTTATTTATGTCGGACATCCTAAAATCAGGAAACTGCTTGGAATAAAAGGAAAATACGCGCCTTATAATGCGTTTTTTGACAAAAACGGGGAATTCAAATTTTCAAAACAGATTGACGTAGCTTTTAAAACACCGGATAAAGACAGAACCGTTTTACAAAGGGAATGGATTAAAATAAACGAAAGAGTATATGTTGCTTTTGAAGTATATACGGCTCAAATTTTTAAAATTTTCCCAACTCCAAAAGCCGCAAAAATGAACTACAGATGGTTTAGTATTTCAGATATAGAACAGGCTATAAAAATGGGGCTTATGAGTCCTATGGACGCACAGTTTTATTATAATCTTTTTGCCGATTTGGCAAGAGGTATAAAAACTTATAACGTAGAACTTGAAAGAAAAACGAGGGAAAAAATTTATGAACTTCAAAAAACATACAGCGCGGCGATACTTCCGAGTCCAAGCCGTATTAAATGGGAAATAATTTACAACAGAGCACAGATATTCCCTAAACTTATCGGTATTTATTCTACGCTTGGTCTGATTGCTATGCTTTTAGGATTTATAGAGGTATTAAAACAGAAAAGATTTAAAAAACTTGAACTATTAATCATCTCCCTTGGTGCGTTGGCATTATTGCTTCATACAGGTAATATGCTTTTAAGATGGTACGTTGCAGGGCATGCTCCATGGTCAGACGCATATGAATCAATAATATTCATCGCATGGGGTGCCGCTTTTGCTTCACTTGTCTTTTTCCGCCGTTCAATGCTTGCCCTTGGCGGCGGTTTGTTTGTTGCCGGAATGTTTATGATGGTGGCACATTTGAACAATATCAATCCTCAGATTACGAACCTTGTACCGGTGCTTAAATCATACTGGCTGTTGATTCACGTAGCAGTAATTACTTCAAGTTACGGATTCTTGGCGGTTGGTGCAATGCTTGGACTTTTAAATCTTATATTGTTTACATTAAGAAAAAAATTCAATCTCGATAAACAGATAAAAGAATTCAATAACGTTATTTATATTGCTTTATATATCGGACTTGCACTGCTAAGTATCGGAACGTTTCTTGGAGGAGTTTGGGCGAACGAATCATGGGGTAGATACTGGTCTTGGGACCCTAAAGAGACTTGGAGTCTGATTTCAATGATTGTATATGCTATCGTTATACATACTAAGATGATTCCGAAAATGAAAGGCGAATTTATTTTCTCACTTTTGAGTTTCCTTGCGTTTTTCTATATTTTATTCACGTATTTCGGAGTGAATTTCTATATTGCCCAGGGTCTTCACAGTTACGGACAGGGTGTAGCAGACGGATATGGATGGGTTAATGTTTTATTTGCCGGAATGGGTGCATGGTTTGCGATTGTTGTCTGGGGAGTATTCAGTGCTATTATGCAAAAACTTGACAGAGGTGTTAATGTAAAAGAATTAAATGAAAAAAATGATTATCATCCAGAATATAAGGAGTAAAAATGGTATGTGATTTATGTGGAAGCGATAAAAACGTAAGTGCTTTTAAAGTTGAGCCAAAAGATGAATTTGTAAATTTATGTGAAGAGTGCAGAAGCCAGATTCAAAGCGGTGAATTGGACGAAAACCATTTTCAATGTCTTAACGACAGTATGTGGAGTGAAAAAAGCGCAGTTAAAGTTTTGACTTACAGACTGCTTAAAAAACTCGGAAGAGGTGATTTAATCGATATGATGTATCTTGAGCCAGAAGAACAGGCTTGGGCTGAAGCTGAAGCGGAAGAGAAATTTGACAGTGTTGGAAATAAACTTAACAACGGTGATAACGTTATGGTAATTAAAGATTTGAATGTAAAAGGCGGAGATACCATAAAAAGAGGAACAGTATTTAAAAATATCCGTCTTGGGGATACTCCGGGGCATATTTTAGCCAAAAATATTTATATAAAAACGGAGTTTATTAAAAAGGTTTAAAAATGTATTACGTTATAAGTTTTAATTACAGAAATTCCGATGTAGTGCTAAGAAGTAAACTTTCAAAATTAAAACTTGAAGATTTTGAAGATTTTAAAGAAGTTATGCTTCTTAGTACCTGTAACAGAATTGAAGTGCTTTTTGATAAAAAACAGGATTTAAACGAACTTTATGACAGGGTTTTTTATAAAGTTATCACTCCTGAAGAGATGGTAAAAGCTGAAATTTACGAAGATGAAGATGCGATAGAGCATGTTTTCAAAGTAGCCGCCAGTCTTGATTCGATGGTTGTCGGCGAAACACAGATAACGGGACAGCTTAAAGACGCTTTTACAGAAGCTTACGAAAAGCATTTTATAGGACAGGACCTTACCAGGCTTGTCCATTTTTCTTTTAAATGTGCGAAAAAAGTCAGAAATCAGACGAATATTTCAAGCGAACCCGTGAGCGTTGCGAGTATTGCAGTGAGAATGGCAAAAGAAAAATTAAACGATCTTAGCGGATACAGCGCGGTAGTCGTCGGAGTAGGAGATACCGCTAGAATAGTGTGTAAAAACCTTATAAAAGAAGGCGTAAACATTATTCTTGTAAACAGAACGGTTGAAAATGCTTTTTCATTAAAAGAAGAGCTTGGCGATGAAGTGAATATCGATATTCATTCACTTGAAACCCTTCCAAAACTTATAAACAACTACAGACTGCTTTTTTCAGCTACGGCGTCAAATTATCCTATTATAAGAAATGAATTTATTAAACCTACAAGGTTTAAAAGGGTCTGGTTTGATTTGGCGATTCCAAGCGATATTGAAGAAATATCTTGCAGCGACATTGAAATCATAAGAGTTGACGATTTAAAAGAAATAAGTCAGAGAAACATAGAAAAAAGAAAAAAAGAACTTTCGAGTGCAAATGAAATGATAAAAAAATGCGTGGCAGAATTTAATAAATATTTACAGTCTGTTTCGGTCGAACCGGTTATTAAATTTTTGCAGGATAAAGCTCATGAATGCGCTCACAGGGCACTTAAAAACGCAATAAAAAAACATTATATACCTGAAGAACTTGAAGAAGAAGTAGAAAAGCTTTTACATAACGCATTTAAAAGATTTTTGCATCATCCTAATATGACTCTTAGAAAAATGAGCGAGAGTGCGGAAGTCGATATATTCGTATCCGTGATAAAAAGACTGTTTGGAGAGAACGATCTAAAAATGGATATGAATAAATGTGAGTATCATATGGAAAAAGGAATATTCAAATAAGCTTTTTGCAGGGAAAAAATAAAAGGAGAAAAAATGAGTAAAATTTTTATTGATGCTTGCTTTGGCAAACCTACGCCGTATACACCCGTTTGGATGATGAGACAGGCGGGGAGATATCTTCCGGAATATATGGAAGTAAGACGCAAAGCCGGAGATTTTCTTACAATGACGAAAAATCCTGAAATGGTTGCCGAAGTTACTCTACAGCCGGTGGAAATACTTGATGTTGATGCTGCGATACTTTTCAGTGACATATTAAATCTTCCGATGGAAATGGGACTTCCTCTAAGATTTGAAAAAGGCGTTGGACCTATTTTTGATAAAACCATATCTACACTAGAGGACGTAAAAAAACTAGATACTGACGCTGATAAAAAAATAAGTTATGTATATGAAGGTGTGAGAAAAATCAAAGAAAGACTGCCTGAAAACAAAGCTCTGATAGGCTTTTGCGGAAGTCCATGGACCGTCTCGACTTACATGGTGGAAGGCAGAGGAAGCAAACAGTATGCGAAAATCAAAAAAATGGTTTATGCAAATCCTGAAGTTTTGCATGAACTGTTAAAAGTGGTGACTCAGGAGTCAATCGAATATCTCTCAAATCAGATTGAAGCTGGTGCCGATGCCGTTATGATTTTTGACAGCTGGGGCGGTGCGCTTGAAAAAGTTAAGTTTTTTGAGTTTTCATGGGATTATATGAGAGAAATGGCAAGAGTGCTTAAAAGCAAATATCCAAATGTCCCTGTTATCGGTTTTTCAAAAGGCGTGGGACTTTATATGGATGAAATGGACGGAGAATTTGACGTAATAGGAGTGGATTGGAATACTCCGATGGAATATGCCCTCAATATTTTCAAAGACAATTATACGCTTCAGGGAAATATGGACCCTACGAGACTTTACAGTAAAGAAGCAACGCTTGAAGCGGTTGAAAAAATAGCAAAAATTATGAACGGACACAGACATATATTCAATTTGGGACACGGAATACTTCCTGACGTACCTGTTGAAAACGCAAAATTTTTTGTTGATAAATGTAAAGAAATAAGCGCTAAATTAAGGGAGGAGGCATGAATTTAAGAAGACTCAGACTAAATTCGAATATAAGAGACTTGGTAAGGGAAAATTATGTAACTAAAAACGATCTTATTATGCCCGTTTTCATAAAAGAGGGGCTTGAAGGCAAAAACGAAATAAAATCAATGCCTGGAATCTATCAGTTTGGAGAAGAAAGTTTTTTGGATGAAGTAGCGGAATGTATAGACCTTGGAATAAAAGCGGTTATACTTTTCGGTATTCCAAAACTAAAAGATTCTTGCGGTAGCGACGCTCTTGACGAAGAAGGACTGATAGCCAGAAGTGTCAGGAAAATAAAAGAGACTTTCGGTGATAAAATTGCCGTAATTACCGATCTTTGTTTTTGCGAATTTACAGACCACGGACACTGTGGAATAATAAATCCACAATTAAAAACTGTTGATAACGACGCAACTCTTGAAATCAGTGCAAAACAGGCACTGATACATGCAAAAGCTGGTGCCGATATGATTGCTCCAAGCGGAATGATGGACGGAATAGTCAAAACTTTAAGAGAAGCTCTTGATAATAACGGATATTCCCATATTCCGGTGATGAGCTATTCAACTAAATTCGCGAGTGCTTTTTACGGACCGTTTAGAGATGCGGCTGAGAGTGCTCCTGTGGCAAACGATTACCTTCCAAAAGACAGAAAAACTTATCAGATGGACGTGGCGAATGCAAGAGAAGCTTTGCTTGAGAGTCTTATTGACGAAGAGGAGGGAGCTGATATTCTTATGGTAAAACCGGCACTTGCTTTTATGGACATCATTAAAGAAATAAAAGAAAAAACATTAAGACCTCTTTGCGTTTATAACGTAAGCGGTGAATATTCTATGGTAAAAGCTGCAAGTATGAACGGATGGATGAATTATGAAGCGCTTATGATGGAAATTCTTACCTCATTTAAAAGGGCGGGTGCTGATATGATAATAAGTTATCACAGTAAAGACGCCGCAAAACTTTTATAATTTGATAAAATTAATATAAAAAAAGGATGTAGATGAAACTGACAATTGCAACGCGTGGTAGTAAACTGGCATTATGGCAGGCTGAATGGGTAAAAAAGAGACTTGAAAATTTAGGACATGAAGTTGATTTGAAAATAGTAACTACAACCGGTGATAAAATCTTGGACAAACCTCTTGCCGAAATAGGAGGAAAAGGTCTTTTTATTAAAGAAGTCGAAGAAGCTTTGTTAAGAGGCGAGGCTCAAATAGCAGTACATTCTTTAAAAGACTTTCCTACCGTTTACGATAAAGAGCACTTTACGCTTGCCGCTATTCCGAAAAGAGAAGCGGTTGAAGATATTTTCTTAAGCGAAGCTTTTGAAACGCTGGCCGAACTTCCTCACAATGCAGTTGTAGGAACCAGCTCTATAAGAAGGGCTATGCAGCTTAAAGCATTCAGGGATGATTTGGTTATTACAGACCTTAGGGGAAATGTTGATACAAGAATCAATAAGCTGAAAAGAGGAGAATATGACGCTATTATTCTGGCTCATGCGGGAGTGAAAAGACTCGGTCTTTTAAAAGATGTCAAGTATTTTGAAATTCTTGACACTGATATTATTATTCCTGCGATGGGACAGGGGGCTTTGGGAATTGAAACTATAAACGACCCTGCGGTAATTGAAGCGGTAAAACCTCTTAATGATTTAAGAACGCAGATAGAAGTTACAATCGAGAGGGATTTTGTTGATGAACTTAATCTAGGATGTCATGCGCCTGTCGGGGTTAACGCTAAAATTATGGTTGACGATTCCATTAAGATAAAAGCGGTAATTCTTGACAAAAACGAAAAAATAGTAAAAAAAGAGCTTGTTGTAGGTTTTGATGAATGGCAGGAAGCAGGAAGAGAGTTTGCAAAAGAATTTAAGGAATATCTATGAGCAGTATAGATTTTAAAAAACTTTCCCGTTTTTCCCGCCACGCCCCGAGATATACCTCTTATCCGACAGCGGTTGAATTTAAAGACCTAAGCCCGGAAGATATCATTCCTCATTTAAAAAGCGATAAACCTCTGAGTCTTTATTTTCATCTTCCTTTTTGCAGAAGTGCATGTTATTTTTGCGGTTGTAACGTCGTATATACTTCTAAGGCGGACAAAAGAAAGAGATATATTGATTACTTAAAAAAAGAACTTGATATCTGGGCAAAATACCTCGATACCGACAGAATGGTAAGACAGCTGCATTTTGGAGGAGGTACCCCTACGTTTTTTACACCTGAAGAGTTGGAAGAAATTTATTCCTTAATATATTCTCATTTTAAAAATTTTGAAGAAGACGCTGAAATCAGCGTAGAGATAGACCCTAGATTCTTTTCTCAGGAACACATGGATGTTATGAAAAAATACGGCGTAAACAGAATAAGTTTCGGAGTGCAGGATTTTAATGAAGCGACTCAAAAAGCCGTAAACAGAATCCAGCCTTTTGATTTGACAAAAGAAGCTGTGGATATCGCAAGAGACGCGGGTATTCATTCGATTAACATCGATCTTATTTACGGACTGCCTTTTCAGAGTCTCGAAACCTTTAAAAAAACGTTGGAACTTGTAAAAGAGCTTGACCCGGACAGACTTGCCGTATTTAATTACGCTCATGTTCCTTGGCTTAAAAAAGGTATGAGAAAAATAGACGAAACAACACTTCCGACACCTGAAGAAAAACTCAAAATTTTTAAATATGTAATAGATTTTTTTGAAAATAACGGTTATAAAATGGTAGGAATGGACCATTTTGCAAAACCTGACGATGAACTTTTTAAAGCAATTGAAAAAGGTGAACTTCACAGAAATTTCCAGGGATACACCACCAAAGGCGGTGCCGATCTTATAGGATTCGGTCTTACTTCAATTTCCGAAACGGACAGGGCGTATTTTCAAAATTATAAAGACCTTAAAAATTACGAAGCTGCAATTGATGCCGGGAAACTGCCTACGTTCAGAGGAGTTATACTCAGTGACGAAGACGTGATCAGAAAATATATTATTATGGAAATGATGGCGAATTTCAGTTTTGACATTAAAAGATTTGAAAAAAAATTCGGTATCAATTTTTTTGAAAAATTTGAAAATGAAATTAAAGAACTTCAGGAATTTGTTGATGAAGGCCTTGTTGAGATAACACCTGAAAAAATAAAGGTCAATAAAACAGGATCTCTTCTTATAAGAAACATTGTTTTACCGTTTGACGAATATTTCAAAAAGATGAAAAACCAAAAAGTTTTTTCAAAAAGTATATAAAGGCAAAAAATGAGAGTAAGTATAGGTTATCTTCCGTTAAAAAACGTACAGGCCGATGTTTATATGCATCCTATCAGGGTTGAAAATAAAGAATGTATCGCTTATGAACCGATGGCGGAAGAAGCGGTGATTGCACTGATGGCAAAACATTTCTGTAACGGCAAGGTCCCTGATGTGATTCAGGAGTATTTTGATGAAATGGATGACGGTTATCTTTTTAGCGAAAGCAATTTTGACGAATTCGACCTCGAAAAAATAGAAAAAATTAAAACGTTAATAGTCGGAAAAGACGTTTTATTACATCCGCGTCTGAATAATATTAAAAAATTTCTCGAAATAATCGATTATTTTTCGGAAATAAAAATAGAAGGTATCAGACTTGAAGGAATTTTTGAACCGAGTGACCCCGAACTTGCCGAAATAGTGGAAACAGAAAAAGAAGTTGTACCTGATGAAATAGAAGAGCTTGAAAGTTTTGACGGAAGTGTTGTGTATGAGTGCGATGATCCGAATGTGGTAAAACAAAACGAGCTTTTATGCTCTCAGCAGTTTGTAATCGCAAATAAAATAAAAACGAGCGAAGTATACGTTGACGGTGAATTAAAAATAGTTAAAAAACTTCCTGAGTTAAAAGGGACCTTTGGTATAATACTCGACGTTGCTCAGTCTTATCCGTTTAAAAAAGTCGTAATTAAAAACAAAGAATAATTTTTTAACCGTATTTGATAGTAAAAAGTTTTTTGGTAAAATATATAAAAAAGGAGGTAAAAATGGCAAAAGTATGCGTTCCGTTGGCAAACGGATTTGAGGAAATCGAAGCTACAAGTCTTATTGACGTAATGAGAAGAGGCGGACTTGAAGTTATAGTCGCAGGAGTCGGAGGGGACGTTATTTACGGAGCTCATAACATAAGGGTTATTCCTGATACAAAAATAGAACTCGTAAGTGCTGATGATTTAGACCTTGTGGTGCTTCCAGGAGGTCTTCCAGGGGCAATTAACCTGGCAAAAGACGAGCACGTTCAAAACCTGTTAAAAGAAATGGATAAAAAAGGAAAATACGTAGGTGCGATCTGTGCCGCGCCTTATGCATTGAAAGAAGCCGGAGTGCTTAAAGATAAATATACTGCATATCCAGGATGGGAAGGAAACATCAGAAAAGAAGGTTATGTCAGTGACGCAAAAGTAGTTGAAGATAAAAACGTTTTAACGTCAAAAGGTCCGGGAACCGCTATATGTTTCGGTCTTGAAATAGTTAGAAAATTTGCAGGAGAGGAAACTTACAAAGCATTAAAAGAAGGGCTTTTGGCAGATTTCTGCTAAAAGCTTTTTTGTAGGAGGTAAAAATGAGAGGAATTGAAGCATTGGAATATTTTCTTGAGGTGTGGGACAGCAAACTGAGACATCTTGATGAAATGGATGAATTTGAAGCATTGGTTGAATATTCATTGGGAAATGACAGAAGAATTGTAAACACAAAAGTGTGTATCGAAAGATTTTTTGACAGAAAAATATGTTTTGAAAGTACCGTTTTTGAAGATTTAAAAACGGAATTTTTGCCTGAAGAGATCGAATTCGATCCTATGAGCGGCAATATTTATATTCACAGAAATCTGTATAATATAAAAATAGCGCCTAAAATCTGCTAGGCGCTTTCATCTTCCGTTTCGAGTTCTAAACTCATCAGATACATATCTTCCCCGTCGATTATTTTTAATTTTCCGCTACCGCATTTGGGACATAAATATTCGTCTTTTTGCAGCGTAGATTCGCTTCCGCACTCTTCACACCGCACAACAACGGGTTGAATTTTCATAATAAATTCTGCATCTTCGCACATTGTGCCTTCTTTAAAAGTATCAAAAGCCGTTTTTAAAAGATCCGGTTCCACACCGCTTAATACGCCTATTTTTATTTCAAGTTTTGTAACTTTTTTTGCGTTGTTTTTTATTGCGTGTTCTTCAGCGAGCTGTAATAAAGAGTCAACAATTGAATATTCGTGCATTTTTGACCTTTTTATTGCAATTATAACTAAAAAAATGAACGGATATTTATTTTACACAGTTCGTTTTTTAATGATATAATACTTTAAAAAAAGGAAAGCTGTGAAAGAGACTAGAAAAGAACAGATAATGAAAACGGCTTTGAAATTGTTTGCTCAAAAAGGTTTTTTTAATACGACTATTTCCGATATAGCAAAAGAAATGGGTATGAGTGTCGGTAATATGTATAACTACTTTCCTAGTAAGGAATCCTTGGCAAAGGAACTTTTGATTTATTCTTCTAAAAAATTCGGTGATGAGATAAGAAAAATTAATGAAATGAATATTTCATCAAAGGAAAAAATTAAAAAAATTGTGGAACTGTATTTTAAAATGGCTGAAGAAGAACCGGAACTTGTTGATTATTTTATGAGAGTGTATCTATCAAACAGGGAAATATTTGATAACGGATGTGAAGGGATGCTTTGTGTTTCTTCGTTTGTGACTGAAATTATGATTTTTCTTGAAGAGGGGGTCAGAAAAAAAGAGCTTAAAAATCAGGACTTTTTTGCGGCATTCGGACTGTTTATGGGATATATCGGAGGACTGGTATTTTTAAGTAAAGAGAATATATTATCAAAACCTCTAAAAGATTATATCGAAAGTGTAAGCGAGAATATTTACAATGCGCTCAAAGCCTAAAATTATCTGGATTGACGCTGTAGGCTGTAACGGCTGCAGCCATTCTTTTTTGAATCATCCGGATATCTCTTCTTTTTTTGAAAATTTCAAACTGCTTTATCATCCAATATTGCCGACTGAAAATTTTAAAATCCAAAAATGCGATATATTAATTATCGAAGGTGCTTTAAATAAAGGTAAAAGACTTGGATATGATATCGAAAAGTTGATCGAAGAGCTTATACTGCACAGTAAAATAATTATTGCCCTTGGGACATGTGCGGTATACGGCGGTATTTTTGGAGAAGGAATCGTTTTTAAACACGAAAAGAAAAAAAGGGATTTGAATATCATTAATATTCCTGGTTGTCCGATACATCCCGAATGGCTTATGTATGTTTTGAAT
>Ga0256843_1002030_pt1 | contig 15170 bp, 10 predicted proteins | sample AlvinellametaG_FD_191572 | JGI IMG/M metagenome (GOLD analysis project Ga0256843, IMG submission 191572) | Pompeii worm associated microbial communities from hydrothermal vent at the East Pacific Rise, Pacific Ocean - Alvinella | ecosystem: Host-associated > Annelida > Integument > Unclassified ... | reverse complement strand
TAAAATGGCTAAAATTTAGTTAATCGTTGGGGAGATTTTATCTTTCTAAATTTAAATCCAAAGTGAAATCATGAAAAAACTTCCTATAGGGATCAGCACCTTTAGCACCATACGCGAAGAGAACTATATCTATGTCGATAAAACCCAAGATGCCTATAACCTCATTACCAACTACAACTACACCTTTCTCTCTCGACCCAGACGGTTTGGAAAGTCGCTCTTTTTGGACACACTCCAAGAGATATTTGAGGGGAATCAGAAGCTCTTTGAGGGGTTGTATATTTATGATAAGTGGGATTGGAGCAAACAGTATCCTGTGATTAAGCTCAGTTGGGGGGGTGATCTGCGAAGTATCGCAGGGGTTAAGGAGACTGCGTATACGATTTTCAAAGAGAATCAAGAACGCTTGGGTATTCGCTGTGAGATGCCCCACAGCCCCTCAAACTGTTTTCGGGAGTTGATTCAAGCTTGTTATCATAAATATCAAACCAAGGTGGTGATTCTCATAGATGAATATGACAAACCCATTTTAGACAATCTTGACCAACTGGAGGTTGCCAAGGAGTGTCGAGAGATTATTAAAAGTATCTACACGCAGATCAAAGAGAATGAGCGGTATATTGAATTTGGTTTTTTAACAGGGGTAAGTAAATTTAGCAAAGCGAGTATCTTTAGTGGATTGAATAATTTAGAAGACATCTCCTTAACTCCCAAATTTGGAACCATCTGTGGTTATACCCAAAACGATATAGAGACCACCTTTTTATCTTATTTGGCTGAGGTTGATTTAGAGGCGTTAAAAAAGTGGTATAATGGGTATAACTTTTTAAGTGATAAGGTCTACAATCCTTTTGATATTCTGCTTTTTATCAAAAATGGTTTTCATTTTAGAAACTACTGGTTCAAAACAGGGACACCTAGCTTTTTGATTAAACTCTTTCAATCCCAAAACTACAATTTGGCAAAGTTTGAAAATTTAAAGGTGAATGAAGCCCTGTTGGATGCCTTTGATATTGAGCGAATCAATTTAGAGACAGTGATGTTTCAGAGCGGTTATTTGAGTATTAAATCGGTCAAACAGAAACGACACAGAGTTGAATACACCTTAAGTTACCCCAACTTTGAGACCAAAATGAGTTTTAATGATTATCTACTGGATTACTTGGTCAAAAGCCCCATTGAAAAGGGAGAGATACAGAGCCATCTAATCGACATCTTAGAAGAGGCAGATTTGAATCAATTAGAAGTTACCCTCACATCCCTCTTTGCTTCGATTGCCTATAACAACTTTACCAACAACGACATAGCAAACTACGAAGGCTTTTATGCGAGTGTCGTCTACGCCTATTTTGCAGGAGCAGGGTTTGACCAGATCATTGCCGAAGATGCCACCAATGCTGGACGGATTGATTTAAGTGTCTTTATTGATGATAAGGTCTATATTTTTGAATTTAAGATCAATCAGCGTGGAGCATTGGAGCAAATCAAAAAGCAAAATTATCATCAAAAGTATTTGGCAAATTACCGTGAAATCTATCTGATTGGGGTGGAGTTTGATAGTCGCAGTCGCAATGTGGTGAAGTATGTGTGGGAGAAGGGTTAAAATATAAGCTATCTAGAAATAAACTCAAACACAATACTACCATAATAACTAATAGGGTAGAATAGCGTTTTTACTAAAAAAGGATACGCGATGTTGTTTGACAAAGAGAATCGATTTAATCTTGCCAACTTGATTACGTTTGGTAATATTGCTACGGGGTTAATTGCCATTCATTTTATTGTGCATGGGGATTTTTTTACGGCGATTATTTTGGCGTGGATTGCAGGGGCGTTGGATATTGCCGATGGGAAGGTAGCACGAAAGTTTAATCTCTCAACCGAATTTGGGATTCAAGTAGATAGCTATGCGGATTTTATCTCGTTTGTGGTGATGCCCTCTTTTCTGCTCTATTATGCCATTACTAAAGAGGCTTCGATGGCACAAGAGTTGATCTTGGGCTTGCTCTTTATTGCTTATATTATCTCTGGGCTTCGACGACTGATTGAGTTTAATCTCAAGTCCGAAGAGGGAGAGGTGGCTAAATATTTTGAGGGGGTTCCCACCCCCTTGGGGGCAATTTTGCTCTGGGTGCTCTATCTGCTCTTTGCGTATCATGTTATTGGTAGTCCTTGGGTTATTGGACTTTTGGTGGCGGTGATTGCATGGTCGCTTAATAGTAAATTGCGGATCCCTCACCCATAATGATGCAGGGCATTAAAACAAAACTTGCCAATCTCTCTGAATTGGTAATGTTTCAACACTCGATTTTCTCGTTGCCTTTTATCTTTATTGCGATGCTCGTCGCGGGAAAAGGCTGGTTTGGTTGGAGGCTTCTTTTTCTAGGAACTTTGGCCGCATTAAGTGCACGTAATTTTGCCATGGGGGTCAATCGTTATCTTGATCGGGATATTGATGCGCTCAACCCCCGAACCCAAAATCGTCCCTCGGTGGATGGGCGGGTAAGCGTGTTGAGCATGCAAATTTTTATTGGGGTAAATGCTATTATTTTTGTGGTGGTTGCCTATTTTATTAATGATCTGGCGTTTAAACTCTCTTTCCCTATTTTGATCGTTTTGGGTGCGTATACCCTCTTTAAACGTTTTTCGGCGTTAGCGCACCTGATTTTGGGGTTAACTTTGGGTCTAGCACCCATTGCTGGTGTGGTGGCAGTCTCAGGAGAGATTACGCTTTGGTCGCTTTATCTTGCGGGAGGTGTACTTTTTTGGGTAGCGGGATTTGATCTGCTCTATTCACTGCAAGATATGGCATTTGACCAACAGCATGGATTGCACTCCATTCCCGCACACTTTGGAGCAAAAAAAACCATGTGGATTGCTCGAATGTTTCATTTTATGACCATTATGTTATGGGGGGGGTTTATTCAGGAGGCAGGATTAGGCTTTTGGGCATGGTTAGCACTTCTTTTAAGTGCGATTATGTTAGCCTATGAGCACTATTTGGTGACAAAAGACTTTACCAAGATCGATCGAGCCTTCTTTACGGTCAATGGATATCTTGGTATTATGTTTTTGGTATTAATGATTCTGGAGGTCTACTAATTATGGAGATGCAACTGCTCTATGTTTTTAATCTGTTTGCATTGGTGGGAGTGGTTGGTATCTTGATCTATTTGGTGGTGGAGTATGGCAAAAATCAAGCCAAAGATCGTCATTATGATCGCCAGTTAGATAAACTGGATCGATTGGAACGACATGTTTATGAACTTGAAGAGAGGTTAGCAGAGGCAAGCCCTAGCGTGGGAAGGAATGACCTCAAAGAGAAGATCATTGCCATGTATGAGGCAGGAGATGATCTGATGTACATCGAAGATGCGTTGGATGTAAGCCGAGCCAAGATAGAGATGGTACTTAAATTTCACCAACTTCGTCAAAAAAGAGAAAAAAATTAGAAAAACCCTTGCTTTTCAAATTCAAATAGGGTATACTTTCAGCCTTTAAAGAGTGCACTCATAGCTCAGCTGGATAGAGCACCGGTTTGCGGTACCGGCGGTCGGGAGTTCGAATCTCTCTGAGTGTACCACCTCTTACCTTTTACATAACCCTTAGATTATCAACCATTCAGTAGAGTAAGCTTAATCATGGAGCACTATGATTATTGTCAAAAAAGGAGCCTCTCTTCACGTGTCTTTAGCTACTTCCTCCCTATTTCATTTTAAATATCACGATCTGTTGCGAACGCTTCTTGTTGCGCTTTTATATTATGTGGCGGGAGAGTTGAGTTTTGCGGTTTCACGTGAGAACAGCATTGTCACCGTGGTAATCTTTTTTGCGGAGGGGTTTGCCTTGGGGAGTGTGCTCCTTTTTGGGCGAAAGATGGCACTGGGAGTATTTTTAGGACAGCTCTTTTTGACGCAAGGGTACATGCCCATGATCGCGGGAGTAGGCATTGCAACCGTGAATGCACTGGAGGCACTTTTGGGGGCTTATCTTTTTGATGCGTTTGGATTGGATCGAAAACTCTCTACGACCAAAGATATGTTTGGCTTGGTTGCCCTTATTGTTGTGATCTTGCAACCCTTCTCAGCACTGCTTGGCAATCTAATCTTGATGATCTTCTCAATGGTTGATCCACTCAGTTTCTGGAAGAGTTGTTTTGCATGGTGGTTTGGAAATTTGGTAGGACAGATTCTCTTGGTACCTACCCTTTTATTGCTCTATGCAAGACGCGAGGATCTGCTCCTTTGGCACTTGATGTTGGTGGGACTTTTTTTTGCACTGATCTCTTACGTTTTGCAACTCTTTGTTCCTCTTCATAATGTGTTTCTTCTTCTCTCTATTACCTTTCCGTTAATTATTTATACCTCTTCCGTTTTAGGAATGCCCTATGGGACCTTTGCAATGGTGACCATTAGTGTGGTGACGCTCTATTTAAGTGCTCTGCATCTTGGAAGTTTTGGAGAGGGGAGCGGAATTGATCACCTTATTAATCTTAACTTCTATTTTCTTTCTCAGATGCTTCTGCTCTTAACCATAGGAACACTCTTTGAGGAGCGAAAGCGACGTGAAACAGAGTTGGAGGCACGCATTCTTCAGGCACTCAAAGAGAAGGAGGAGCAACGTTTAATGCTTTTGCAACAATCTCGATTGGCACAGATGGGAGAGGCGATTAATATGATTGCTCACCAGTGGCGACAACCTTTGAATAATCTCTTATTACTCTGTGAGGTTTTGGTTTACCGCTCTAAGCATGAAGAGCTCTCTGCGGAGATAATTCAAAAATTTCAACGTGAATCAACCCTTCAGATCCAACAGATGTCCAAGACCATTGATGATTTTCGAGACTTTTTTCAGCCTCGAAAAGCACGGGAGCATTTTGATATCAGTAGGGTCTTGGAGGATTTGATGCGAATGGTTGAGCCAATTTTCAAAATAGAGCAGATTGAGTTGCATTGTACCCACCCCAAAAAGACAATAGTGGATGGTTATCCCAATGAGTTTGCTCAGGCGGTTTTGAATATTCTCTATAACGCAAAAGATGCCTTTGTGGGCAGATCAATCTCAAAAAAGTTGGTGAAGTTGCACCTTATTCATGTGGGGCAATGGGCACATTTAGAGATTTGGGATAATGCCGGTGGTATTCCTACCGAAATTATGGGGGATATTTTTAATCCCTACTTCTCAACCAAAGAGAATCTTAATGGTACGGGGCTGGGGCTTTATATGTCCAAGATGATTATCCAGACGCACATGGGAGGAAAACTGTGGGTAAGCAATCATGATCAAGGAGCCAAATTTGTTATTGAGTTACGTTTGGTTTGAGGCATTGATTTACGCCATTGTGGGCTAAATTTGGGTATGATTGTCAAAAAAGGCTAGGATTAATGAAAATTACACTCAGCTTAAGTGGTGGTGGTCTACGTGGGGCAGCGCACATTGGAGCCCTTAAATTTCTAGAAGAGCAAGATGTTGAAGTCACGGCTGTGGCAGGGAGCAGTGCGGGAGCGATTGTGGGACTCTTTTTGGCGTATGGGCTTGGGAGTGATGCGATGTTGGCTTTTCTTCATCGTCTTGAGCGTAAAGAGCTTTTTGCGTGGTCAGGGTTGGAGAGGTTCGGGCTTTTTTCGATGAAGCGTCTGGAAGAGAAGCTTCGTGAGGAGATACCGGTGAATACCTATCATGAATTAAAGATCCCTTTTTACACGTGTGTGACTGATATTGATACCGGTGAGTGTCACTACATCAATCGAGGGGATCCCATCGCCTATACCATTGCCTCCTCAACGATTACGCCACTTTATGAAGCGAAGTCCATCGGTGATCATCTCTATATTGATGGAGGTTTTTCAGATAATCTTCCTGTGAAACCACTCCTATCCTATTATGAGAAAAATCTTGCCATTAATATTAACCCCCTTATTGCGGAGAAGTTAGAGAGTTTTAAATCCTTATTGATCCGCTCCATTTTGATCATGATTCGTTCCAACTCCATGCCTGCAAAGCAACTTACCAATGCCTACTTAGAGATCAAAGGGGTTGCCAATATGCACCTTTTTGAGTTTTCTGAGATCGATAAAGCGTATCAAGCTGGTTACGAGGAGATCAAGGCTCAATGGGGGGAGTTGAGTAAGAAGTTGGTATAATGCCACAAAAAAATTGGATAGGAGCATTATGGGACAGCGAGTTAGGGTATTGATTGATTGTATTGATGAGAAGGGATTGGTCTATAAGATCTCCAAAGTTTTTTATGATCGGGATTTGAATATTGAGAATAACCGAGAGTTTGTGGATCGAGATAAAGGGCGTTTTTTTATGCGTACGGTAGTAACTGGAGATTTTGATGGAGTTGAGCTCAAAGAGGCACTACATAAGGTGATTCCTGTAGGGGCAAATCTTCAAGTGATTGCCCCAAAACGTAAAAAGATAGTGATTTTAGCGACTAAGGAGTCGCATGCATTGGGGGACATTCTTGTCCGTTATGAGGCAGGAGAGTTGGATGCAGATATTGAAGCCGTCATTGCCAATCATGATACCCTTCGTGCCCTTGTGGAGCGTTTTGAGATTCCTTTTTTTCACATCTCTGCAGAGGGCTTGAGCCGTGAGGAGCATGAACAAGCGGTTCGAACCGTTATTGATCAGCATCAATTTGACTTGATTGTTTTAGCCAAATACATGCGTATTTTAACCCACCATTTTGTTGCGGTGTATCCACAAAAGATTATCAATATTCATCATTCATTTTTACCGGCATTTATTGGGGCAAATCCTTATAAACAAGCGTATGAGCGGGGGGTCAAGATTATTGGGGCAACGGCGCATTTTGTGACCGATGATCTGGATGAAGGACCCATTATTGCACAAGATGTGATTCCTGTTAATCACCGTTTTGAGTGGCGAGACATGCAACGAGCAGGTCGCGATGTTGAGAAGATCGTACTCTCACGGGCATTGAGTCTTGTCTTAAATGATAGGGTTTTTGTTCATGGGAATAAAACAATAATCTTTTAGTAGGGGTGGTTAGGTTGGTAAGGGGGGCTTCCCCGTGCCAACCTTTCTCCTCTTGATTAAGACATCGATCTTCTTGGATGAGTACATAGGTGGTATACCCTAACCAGATAATAAAAAGGGTCAAGAGGGGTAAGAGTAGCTTATTTAACATGAATAATTTCTCCTTTGCTATGGTCTCTAAATTCAGGAGCGTACATACTTTCTATGGTTGCAATGCCTCCACTAAAGGAGCCTTGATGGGTGACAAAGAGCGGATATTCAAAAATATAGGTTCCTTTTTCCAGTTTATCAACAAAGAAATATGTTGCACTCGTTTTGGTACTTTTATAGTATCCAAAATCTCCTTGCCATTTGTATTGACTGCGTGTATTTGTAGGTTCAAACGCAGAAGATCGACCATCTTTGATCATAATATACTCCATATCACGATCTATGCGAAGATGAAGTTGTACGTTAATTTTGTCTCCCACATGTAGACGGCTCTTCTTAATAGGAATAAGACGCTCTTTGTGTGGGGTTGATTTGATCAGGTAATATTTCTTTTGAATATGAAGTGGATTGCTGTTTGGGTTGGTTTGATTCACCTGATCAAGCGGTTGAAGTTGTTGCCAGTAGATGGCTCCCCATGCAGGGATAGGATTGGGATTTTTGAGTTCAACCTTGGAGAGATTACTCTCCCATGGTTGAAGGGGAAGCTTGAGATAGCCTGTGGTGTCATGGGCAGACTTTGGTCTTTTTTTGAGTAGTTGGTTGAGCGGTGTGTTAGTGGGGTAAAAGGTTATTTGAACCGGTTGAAGTTTATTGCCTAACTCACCTTGGCTTAAGAGAGCATCAATGGCATAAATGGTGGCTTTGGTACTCTCCCAGTGGTGGCTTTGTCGTTGTTTAAGGAGCCATCGTTTAAGTCCTTTGATCATGGAATCATCGTTGTCAAGGCGTTGGAAAAGGGTGATCATCATGCTTTGGGTCTCAATGGGACGTTCCTCCCATTGGCTCCCTTTGGGATAGTTGAAAAATACCCCTTGTTCCGGATCAACAATGGCACGCTCTTTTAATGATTTAACAATTTTCATGGCGGTTTTATGATGCCCTTTCTCATAAAGAGTGAGTGCCATCATGACCTGCTCTTGGAGCCCCTTTTCAACCCAATACTCCTCAATCTGTTCAAGATAATATTTATAAGCATGCAGTAGCTCTGGAGACATTTTGGTTTGGTAGAGACTGCGGGTATAGAGGTAATGGATTATTTCAGGATCAAGATGATCGGCTTTCCAGCGACTTTTTTGGGTATCCACCGCTTTTTGAATGGCGTGATAGTGTTGCATCATCTGTTGATCAATGTAGGCAAGGGCCGTTTGAAGATGGGGATTATTCCGTTGGTCAATGCCCAGCTTTTTGAGACGACCAAATCCTTCAAGAATATATTGGGTGATTTTTAAATTGCTTGTGCCCCCAGCAAACCAGCCCCAACCTCCATCACGGTTTTGGTTTTGCATGAGTTGTTCAAAATTTTTCTTGGACTCCTCTTTGAGCCGATCTGAATGGAAGTATTCTCCTAGACGCTGAAGCTGTTGGGTCTGATCGTTGGCTTGAAGTACCCATGGTGTCTCCTCTAGCAGTACCGATTTGAGTTGAGGGTTCTCTTCAAGGGGACTTTGGTGGGGAGCCTTTTGTTGCCATGAAGCAATGAGCTGTTGAATATGGGTACTTTGATTGGTGATTTTTTGCGCTAACGCATTGGAAAAGTAATGAGAAAAGAGCGTATCATTTGAGCTGTATGGAAACTCCATCAAGTAAGGCAGTGAAAGCAGAGCATACCATGCCGGATTGTTGCTAAACTCCAGTGTTACCTGCGTGCGTTGAGCAGGGCTACCTGTTTTGAGATGTGGTAGGGTAAAGGATCGCGTACTTTGGGCATTGACCCAGAGAGGAAGAGCCTGCGTGATAAGGGTTTGGTTGCTCAAAACAGGAATCTGCTCCTGTTCCCCATCTTGATAATGATCACTTTTTACTGTAACACGATGCGTTATAGCAGGAGGCGTGGAGTGCGTAGGAATCTTGAGCTTAAAGGCTACCGTGGTGGATCCTTTGGGTTTGATTTTGAAGGGTTTTTTAAACGTCTCATTGGGATAGATGGGTTGTTTGGTAACGGGATTGATAAGTTCAAGATGGCACGTTCCATTGACCTCATGGGTGCTCATGTTGACGATCTTCTCATGGAGAGTAATCTGGTCACCGGCTCTAAAAAAACGGGGAAGGTTGGTTGTCACCATAAGCTCTTTTTGCGTAACAAACTCTTTTTGAAGGGTTGCAGTTTTTAGTGATTTGTCATGCACAAACCCAAGGAATTTCCATCGGGTTAATGCGCCATTAGTTTTAAAGTTGAGTTGAATGTTTCCCAATGAATCACTTTTGAGGTGAGGCTCAAACATTAGGGTCTCGTAGCGTATTTGGCGAACATCGGATGGACGCTCCTCATTAAAGGGGGCTTTTGGTGCGTTTTTGGTGCTTTGCGTATTTGGGGCTGTGGTGCTCTCCTCGTTTGGTGCGGTAACGGTATGAAGCAGTGGGGTGGGCATCATCTCGTTGTAGTGTGGATAGTGGTTGTGAGTAATGAGCCCAAACCAGTTGAGCCGTTCAAAATTTCGCTCCATGGGGGGTTGATCTTTGCTCCATGTTTGATGAATGTTCAAGGCATTAAAGCCATGAGCTCTCCACTGTTTTTGATAGGGGAGATAGTGCTGAGGAAAGAGCGGGGGGAGATCAAAACGGTGTGGGCTAATTTGATCCAGTGTTGCATCGTAAATGGTTGCTACCATCTCCGCTTGTGAAGAATTTTGTTTGGGATCACGGACGTTGATCTGCCACTGCTCCTCCTCATTGGGTTTGAGTCGATCACGGAAACTGGTGAGTTCAATATTGAGGTGACTGTTCCATGGTACATGAACCTTTCCGGTCTGCAGGTAGGGACGGTTGTCTTGAATAAGTGCAACTTGATAGTAGAGGTCCCCTTGATCTTTTGTGGTGATAGGAATGGGGATCTTGGTAATGTGCTTAAGGGAGATCCATTGATCCTCTTGAGGAGTATTATCGTTGTGGTAGAGGCTAAGATAGAGATGTGCGGTGGGGGCACTGCTTTTGAGCGTTAGCGTTGCGGTGGCACCCACTTCAAATTGCGATTGATTCAGTTTTTGCCAGAGGTAGGTAGGATAGGGTGGAAGAGGGGAATCCTCTTGATAGATGGTAAGATATTGATGTTTTTTAATCTTGTTTCCATAGCGATCTTCGGTACGTAGGGTGAGCAAGTAGCGTCCCTGATCCAGTCCTTCGAGCAGGAGTTCTTTGGATTTTTTGGTATTAAAGTGAAGGGTTTGAATCTTTTGACGTTGTGTAACCCCCTCTTGGTAGGCGTAGTGTTCGAACGTAGCGTTGAACTCCTCTTCCGTAAAACTGGGACGATCAATGGGCGACCAATAGCGTTGACGGTAGAGCTTATGAGGAGGGAGAATCTTCTCAATCAGAATGCTCCCTTTTAGGGGGACAAAGACCCCATCAAGGTTGGTGGTTTTGAGAATAAGTTTTTTGGCATCGGAGTGTTTGAGTTCAGAAGGAATACGCATGGCGACATCCACCGCAACAAAGCCAAGATGGAGGTACTGGGTTGCTCCATGGGTCTCACCCGTGCTGTCCGTTACCTCTACGGTTACTTGGTAGGTAAAGTTGGGTTGTTCAGATTTAGGGATGGTGGGATCGGCTAGTGCTTTAAAGTGAAAACTAAACTCCCCTTGGGCATTGGTGGTAACCTCGCCAATAGCGATCTCCGTGTCGTTGGCATGGGGCAGAGGATACCATGGATCATGCCATGGAAAAGAGGCGGTACGGTAGACATGGTAGCGTACCGTGGCATCATCAATGGTGTTGCCGGCATAGGCTTTGACATCTCCTTGGATTTTGATCTTTTCTCCGAGTCGATGATCCCCTTGAAGAGGGGTGATCTGAACTTCAAATTTTGGGCGTTTATACTCTTCAACATCGAGATACTTTTGTCCAATTATCCCCTCTTCTGCTTTGAGTGAAAATTGTCCAAGAAGAGATTTCTTTGGAAGATGAAAGGTCCCGTTAAAGGTACCAAACTGGTTGGTGGCAAAATTTTTACGCGCAATGCGTTGTCCCGTTGGATCGATTAAGGAGACTTTAACATGTTGACGGGTTAAGATTTTTGGGGGATCATTGGGATACTGTTTGAGCACGAGCCCTTTAAAGGCAATGACTTGATCAGGTTGGTAGATGCTACGATCGGTAAAGAAGTAGATTCGTTTTTGACTTAATGTTTTGCCCTCATCCTCATTTAGTGGACGGTAGAGTGGGGTTTCACTGCTTAAAAAATCTTTGCCATGGCGTAATTCGATGAAGTAGGCGTGTTTGAATTTGGGTTTAGCGATACGTCCCTGTTGGTCACTTGTAACTGTAGTAATAAGTTCCCGTTTATAGAGATTGTTTTTTGGGTTGTATTGGGTGCGATAGAACTTTGCTTCCACCCCTGTCATGGGTTTTCCTGTACTTCGGTTGAGGATTAATAACTCTTTGGCTTGATTTAAAAAACTGAGATAGGAGACAAAGCTCACTTGCATGGAGGTAGGGGTTTTAAACGTTTGATCTTTTGAGATCAAAAAGAGGTAGATCCCTAGTGGATATTTTCCCAAGGAGATCTCAGTACTGTGGGTTTTGTAATCTTTAGCAGGAGGAAGATCCCGTTGCAGTGTACGGTAGACGGGTAGCGTGTTGAGGAACTCTTTTTGTTGGGGACCATAGGTCTGATGAAGGGTTTGATAGGCTTTTGGGGTGAGTTGAAGTACCTTAATGTAGAGTTTTTTAAGATTTTTATACTCAACCTTTGCGAGTAGATTCTCCTCGGGAAGATTAACCTGCTCCATGGTTAATTGTGCCGATTGCGTTAGAATACGATTCTTGAGGATTTGAGATTGGTTGACAAGGTAGGGACGTTGACTTTTGATTCCCTGATTGGCATAAGAGAGGGCTTTGCTGAACTCCCCTTTATCAAAATAGTATTTAGCATGATAATAGAGCGCTTCACTTTGAGGATCTTGGGAGCTTAGGGAGTTAAGTGCATCAAGATAGTAGATCTCCCGTTTGCTTCCTCGAAAATGGTCGTAGACAAAATTGAGGCGAGCTAGATTGACATGAGCAAGAGGCTCTTTGTGACGGTTTTGTTGATGAAAAGCAAGCAGTTTTTGGTAGATGCGTAGGGCTTGATAGGTGAGTGCTTGGGGGTGATCTGTTTTGAACGAGTGCTGAATAAAGGTATTAATACTTCCAAACGCCTCTTTGGCATGAAGGTAATAGATCGCGTTAGGGTCAGAGAGTGCGTAGCGGGGATTGTTCAAAAAATCTAGGGCACGAAACGCCAAAAAATCATACAGTGTGGGTCTAAGACCTTCTACATTTTTAGCCGGTAGAAGAATCGCTTGATAGCGTTCAATTGGAATCTTTTGGGCTAATGGATCGAGTGCTTTGAGGTGCTGTTGGGTAATGGCTTGGGTAAAATGTTCAAGATCCCATGTTTGGATTTCATTCTGTTCCTCTTTGGGAATCTGAGGGCGGGATTCAATCTCATACCAATGGGTGTCAAGGTAGCGTTGGTAGAGTGAAGCGACAATGGAGTGAAGTATAAGTTTTGTGGCGGGATCTTTGGTAGTTTTAATGGATTGTTTTAGGTGATTAATGGTGGGAATAAGCCCCATATTTTGTTGCGGTATTTTAAATTTTTCTTGGAGTAGAAGGCTTTTGATAATAGCGGTTTGATTTCCCTCTTTTTGGGCTTCTTGATAGATCTTTTCGATCACTTTTAGAGCACTTTTTGGACGACCCTCCTGTTCAAATTTCTGAACTTGATCCCATTGATTTTGGGAAGGTTGAGTATGAAGTGCAAGGCTGAGTAGTAATAATATGGATAGAATTTTATTCATTCTATAAATCCTTAAACGATATCCAACATTATAGATCAGAAAGATGAACAGATTGTAAATATTTTAGCTTTTATTGTTACTATTTATCCCAAGCGATTTTGATTTGAGGATTGACGGATCACTCTTTGTAAAAATAGGTAGAAAAATCGTTAAAATTGGAACCATGAAGAACAAAAAAACAGTAATCACTTATGGAACGTACGATATGCTGCATGTGGGTCATTTGAACCTACTAAAACGGGCGAAGGCCTTGGGGGATTATCTGATTGTTGGGGTGACCGATGAGAATTATGATCGTTCACGTGGAAAGCTCAATGTCTCCGAGAGCACCAAAAAGCGTGTCAAAGCCATTGAAGCATTGGACTTCGTGGATAAGGTGATTATCGAGACTCACAAAAATCAAAAGGCAGAGGACATGGTCAAGTACGATGTGGATATCTTTGCCATTGGCGATGATTGGGTGGGGGCGTTTGATTATCTCAATGAGTATACGCACGTGGAGTACCTGCCCCGTACGGAGGGGATCTCTAGTACCAAATTGCGAAAAGAGAATTTTGATACGATCAAAATGGGGATGGTCGGTCTTGGACGGGATACCCAAGCCTTTATTGATGAAGCTCAGTACGTCTCAAATATTAAAGTAAATCGTATTTTTGGTACGGACTTTTTAGCCATCAAAGCCTTTACCAAAGATAATGAACTGATTAAATATGGGCACGATAATTACGATGAGTTTCTGGATGCACCCATTGATGCGGTTTATATCGATACCGCACTCAAAGATCACTACATGTACATCAAAAAAGCCCTTGAAGCGGGCAAACATGTCTTGTGTGAAAATCCTCTCGCACTAGAGAAAAATGAGCTCAAAGAGTTGCTCTCTTTGGCAAAAAAAGAGAAAAAAGTCCTGCTCTCCGCCGTTAAGACGGCCTTTTTGCCTGCCTTTAATCAGTTGCTCCGTGAGGTAGATACAGGGGTTATCGGAGAGGTTAAAGGGGTACGTGCTACACGAACCTCACTCTATAAGGAGAAGGACTACTCCGATCAGTTTATTGCTCAAGGGGCGACCAATATTCTCTCTAGTTACCCCTCTTTGTTGGTCAATAAAGTCTTGGGTAAGAGTAAAAAGATGACCTTCTTTGATCAGATCGATCAGGAGAAGGGGTACGATATCAATAACCTGATTGTAACTGAGCACAAAAATGGAACCTATGGGGTTTCGCACGTTGCCATTGGAACCAAATCCGAAGGGGACGCAGTGATCTCAGGAACCAAAGGGTATATCTATATTCCTGCCCCGTGGTGGCTCACCAAGACCTTTGAGGTACGGTTTGAGGACGTGCATAAGACCATGCGATTTAACTATGAGTTTGAGGGGTGTGGATTGCGGTATATGATTGCGGAGTTTGCTTCACTCATTCAGCGAGGCAAGCGTAAGTCCAAGATGTTAACCCCCAGTGACATGGTCAGCATCAACCGTGTGTTGCTCAACTACAATGAGAATCGAAATAATAAGAAAGAGGAGAAATAAGCGCATGATATACGAAGATTACTACATCTTTACCCCCGGTCCCGTGAAAATGAGTGAGGAGATTCTTGCCATTGGAGCCAAGCAGACCCCGTACTTTAGAAACAGTGCCTTCTCAGAGGTGACCTTTGCGTGTGAGCGAGGACTTTTGGAGATGGTTAATGCGCCTGAGGGGTCTCGGGTAATTTTCCTTACCGCTTCAGGAACGGCGGGGATGGAGTCGGTTGTAATGAACCTCTTGGATCACGAGGATAATGCTCTTGTGGTCAATGGTGGGGGCTTTGGGGGGCGTTTTGTGCAGATCTGTCAAACCCACGGTATTCCTCATCATGACTTTAAAGTTGCCAACACCAACCTGCATGATATTGACACCCTAGCACCCAAAGAGCAATTTACATCGTTGATTGTCAATGCCCATGAGACCAGTGTGGGACACCTGTACGATCTTGATGCCATGGGGGCGTATGCCAAGAGAAACAATCAGTTCTTTATTGTCGATGCGATTAGCATGCTTGTCACCGATCCCATTGACATGTCGGCACAAAACATCGACGTGATTATCGCCAGTTCTCAAAAGGGTCTCGCCCTTCCCCCAGGTTTAACCATGGTGATCTTGGCTCCCCGAGCTCTAGAGCGGGTCAAAGAGG
>Ga0256843_1002029_pt1 | contig 15171 bp, 10 predicted proteins | sample AlvinellametaG_FD_191572 | JGI IMG/M metagenome (GOLD analysis project Ga0256843, IMG submission 191572) | Pompeii worm associated microbial communities from hydrothermal vent at the East Pacific Rise, Pacific Ocean - Alvinella | ecosystem: Host-associated > Annelida > Integument > Unclassified ... | reverse complement strand
ATTCGATTACCGGCGCTTTAATCATGGTAACCGCCGGATGGTTTATTAATTCTTCCGGAACTTCTTTGGTGGTAATGCGCGGATAAACAAATAACCGGTAATATTTTAAAATCACTTCGTAGTTTTTCCATTTTTTAAAACCGGCCAAATTATCTTGTCCCATTAACAAAACAAACTCCCTATCCGGATATTTTTCCTGTAAAAAAGCCAATGTATTTATAGTATAGTTAGGTTGGGGTAAATCAAATTCTATGTTAGATGCATGAAGTTTCGGATAAGCTTCCGTAGCCAACCTAACCATCATAAGACGTTGATAATCATTTAACAATGTCTTTTTTTTCTTATGCGGATTATGAGGTGTTACCACCAGCCAAACTTCATCTAAACCGGAATGTTCTACTATGTGATTGGCTATAATCAAATGTCCGATATGAACCGGATTAAAACTGCCGAAAAACAAACCGGTTTTTTTCATATATTTAAACTTTTGTAAGGTTTATTCTGAAATTTTTTCCAATACTTTTACCGCTTCGCTCACATACGGATCGGTTTTTAAAGCCTTAATCCACTTTTCACGTTTACCGGTAAAAACCGTATCCTTTTCTTTACCTAAAAGATCAACCGGTAAAGAATGAAAATCCAAATCGGAATTAAACTTGGTTAAACTGTCAAAACGTTTGGATATTTTTTCCGATTGCTCGATATCCTTGACATATTCGTCCCATTTCAAATAAATAATACTGTCTTTTTTATTGTCAGCCAACCAACGGGCTTTTTCTTTGATATATTTGAAAATTTCGGTTTGATCAATTCTGGTTTGTTCCTCTTGAATAATCTCTTTTTTATGCTTTATGCGATACTGATTATATGAAGCGGGTTTTATTTGATCCCACGGCAAAGCAGTAGGTTCATCTTCTTCTCTCACATCGAGATACATGTAAGTGTCAGGCAAAATAATATCGGGTGTAACACCTTTGCGTTGTGTTGAACCTCCATTGATACGATAAAACTTTTTAGTCGTCCACTTCAAAGCCCCCAAATCGCCGTATTCATTGCCTTCTATCCGGTTGAGTTCTATTAAGTTTTGAACGGTTCCTTTTCCGTATGAATCGGCACCGATGATAATAGCTCGGTTATAATCTTGCAATGCCGCCGCCAAAATTTCAGAAGCAGAAGCCGATAATTCATTGATTAACACCACCACACTTCCGTCATAAACCGTAGCTTTATTGCGATCTTTTAAAACATCAACATTTCCGGCTTTATCACGTACTTGCACTACCGGGCCTTTATCGATAAAATATCCGGCTATATCGATAACCGTCGATAAAGAACCTCCTCCGTTATTTCGTAAGTCAATAACAATTCCTTTTACTTTTTCGGCTTTTAATTTTTCAAGCTCTTTTTTAATATCGGAAGCGGCAGAACGCTGATTTTTTTCATTAAAATTGATATAAAACTTCGGAAGATAAATATAGCCGAATGTTTTATTTTTATCATTGATTAACAACGATTTGGCAAAAGTATCTTCCAGTTCCACCCGATCGCGGGTAATAGGAATGGTTTCTATACTGCCGTCAACTCTTTTAACAATGAGTTTCACAACGGTTCCTTTGGGGCCTTTAATCAATTTAACGACTTTAGATAAACGCATGCCCATAATATCTACCGGTTCATCATCGCCTTGAGCCACTTTTTGAATCAAATCTCCAACTTTTAACTTGCCCTCTTTCCAAGCAGGGCCTCCGGCTATAATTTCAACAATTTTGACATAATCTCCTTCTTTTTGCAAACGGGCTCCAATTCCTTCAAACGAACCCGACATACTGGTATCAAAACGTTCCTTTCCTTGCGGGCTGAAATAATTGGTATGCGGATCATTTTGCATGGTTATGGCATTCATAAACATAGAAAAATATTCACTTTCTTCCATGTCTTTTAACATATCTGTAAATTGTTTGATGGTTTTACGGGTAGCCTCCAAAGCTTCTTTCTTAAGTTCTTCACGAGTTTTGGGAGTATATGTGCTGTCTTTTTCTTGTTTCTTTTCTTCTTCTTTTATCTTATCGTAAAAACGTGATAAAGTATTGAATTTTAGATATTTACGCCACCTTTCATTTAATTCTTCACGGGTTTTCGCGGGTTTTATTTTTTTATAATCGACATATAAGGTTTCGGGTTTATTAAAATCAAAACCTTTGTTTAATATTTCGTCTATTACCGGCAAAACTTCTTTTTGACGTTCTTGTAAAATTTCATAAGCTTTCTTATAAAAATCCAATCTGTTGGTTAATATTTCATCATCGATATCTTTTTTAAATTTTGATAAAGTATCAATATCCGCCTGTAATAAATAACGCTTGGACGGATCTACATCTTCGATAAATTGATCAAAAACTTTTTCCGCAAAAGCATCGTCAATTATTTGCGGATGATAATGGGCATATTCAATTACTCTTAAAGTTCCTTTGATAATGGCCGACTCTTTGTCTTGCGCTATTTGCCGTTGTCTAAAACCCCATAAAAATCCTGCTGCTACCAAAATCAACAGGATCACTTTATAATTCCTTTTCATAAAAACTATTAATTTATTCATTCAATTACAATTTCTGAAAAAACTATGCCAGATAATAAAAAAGCAAAGTTAATATTTTATTAATATCAATCGGTTAGAGGAAATAATAAATAATACCAAAACGCATATCTTTCATTTCAAATTGTTGTCCTTGCACCTGCACATCATTATTAATAATGTTAGAAAGCCCGTAATAATAATTAAAATTCCAGGTTCCGTAACCTACCGAAACGGAAATTCCCCACTGCCATGTATTGATAATTTGTATATTTTTAAAACTGATATCCACTTTATCGGTAACAAATTCCGATGATGTAGCGTAAACATAAGAGAAAATCACTCCCGAATAAAAACGCCAAAATTTATACTTCTCCGGATTGCTCCCGCGCAAACGTATTTCAAACGGTATCTCCACTTTATTTAAAGTAAATGAATTACTACGGTAATCTATATCATCGGTTAAAACGGAAAAAAGCACCGAACCGGTTTCTTCGTCTATACTTACCCGCAAATTTTGATAATAATTATCCCACGACAAGCCTAATCCTACTCCCAATCCAAAATTCCGTTGTTCGTTAAACGGAATATCTCTTATATAACCTAATTTTACGGAATTGGAAAATCCGTTTTGAGTTAAAAATTCGGGCAAATTTCTCAAAGCTACATATGAAATACCAAAATAAAACTGATCTTCCAGATAATTAGGATCCGGACGATATAACGAATCCACCGGAATGCTCTGTTGAGCTACACCTCCAAAAACAGACAAGAATGAAATAATTAACCAAAAACGCTTCATATTAATAAAATTATGAGGTAAAATTAAACAAAATTATGTATTTTCGTTCATTATTTAGGGTTAAACATTTAAAGAATATTAAAAACAATCCGGTTTTAAAAAATTTAAGAATGTAAAATCGTCTATAACCGGAACGTATAAATATCAAAAAACATATATCATAATGAAATATAAAAGAATTTTGCTCAAACTCAGCGGCGAATCATTAATGGGTGATAAATCTTACGGTATAGATCCGGATAAAGTAAATGAATTTGTCAACGAGATAAAAAAAATTTATGATGCCGGCATCGAAACGGGTATTGTTATCGGAGGAGGAAATATTTTTAGAGGTTTATCAGAAGCCGGACAAGCCATGGATCGAACACAAGGCGATTTTATGGGAATGTTGGCTACGGTTATCAATGGAATGGCACTACAAAGCGTATTGATAAAAAACGGTATAGATACGGAACTGGTAAGCGGGTTAAAAATAGATAAAATAGCCAATGAGGTAAATCCGTTGAAAGCTAAAGAATATTTATCTAACAAAAAAGTTGTTATTTTTAGCGGAGGTACCGGCAATCCGTTTTTTACCACTGATACGGGGGCCGTATTACGAGCTCTTGAAATAAATGCCGATGTCATTTTAAAAGGAACTCGTGTAGACGGTATCTACGATAAAGATCCTGAAAAATATAAAAATGCCGTTAAATACGATACCATTTCATACGAAGAAACTCTTCAAAAAGGTTTGAAAATAATGGATTCTACCGCTTTTGCCTTAGCTAAAGACAACCGGTTACCTATTATTGTTTTTAATATGAACCGTCCGGGCAATTTGCTCAAAGTAATATCAGGCGAAAAAATCGGGACTTTGGTGACGGATTAAAAAATCATTTTAAAACCGAAACTAAAAAGCAGTAAAAACAATACCAATACGAAAACTACATTATGAATCTTTAAGGTTTGCTTTTTCATAATTGAAATTTTAAGTTAACAACATGCAAAAATAATTTTTTTCTTTGTTTTACCAACAAATAATTATAATTTTTTTTTTAAAACTTACTTAAAAATAATTCAAAACTTTTAGCTTGCCATTCCTGTAAAAAAGAGAATTATGGGTAATTGAAAAATTTCATGTAAATTTGTTCAACCAAAATTAATCGACTATGAACAATATTAAACTCAAACTAACGATACTTAACTTTTTAGAATTTTTTGTTTTTGGAGCTTGGCTTTTATCATTTGCCAAATATATGTTTTCAATAGGCTTTACCGGCACTCAAGTAGGGAGTGTTTTTATGACACTCGGTTTTGCATCACTTATCATGCCGGGTGTTTTCGGAATGATTGCCGATCGTTATATCAGCCCTAACAAACTCTTTGCTCTGTTGCATATTTTCGGGGCTGTTTTTTTGTACTTTATGGCTCAACAGGACAGTTACGAAGGTTTGTGGTTATTTACCCTTTTATATTTAATGTTATATATGCCTTCCATCGGATTGGACAATACGATTTCTTATTGTATTTTAGAAAAAAACGGTTATGACGTTGTAAAAACTTTTCCCCCTATCAGAGTTTGGGGAACCATAGGTTTTATTATAGCAACATGGATCACCGACTGGTTTGGTTGGGGTGTCAATACCGGACAATTTTATTTTGCTGCTGCTGCTTCGTTGGTTTTAGGTGTTTTTACCTTTACTTTGCCCGATTGTCCGATAGATAAATCCGGTGAAAAAAAATCATTGGCACAAGCCATGGGATTGGATGCATTCAAATTATTTACCGATTATAAAATGGCTGTATTCTTTATCTTTTCCATGCTCTTGGGTGCCGCCTTGCAAATCACTAATATGTATGGTGAAGCTTATCTGCACGACTTTAAAAACATACCTGAATATGCCGATAGTATCATTGTTAAATACAACGGAATTGTCATGTCGTTATCTCAAATTTCGGAAACCTTGTTTATCATTACCATTCCGTTCTTTTTAAAACGATACGGAATTAAAAAAGTTATGCTCATGAGTATGTTTGCTTGGGTATTGCGTTTCGGACTATTCGGCGTAGGAAGCCCGGTAGGAATCGGTGCCGTAGCTTTAATCTTGTCAATGATAGTTTACGGTATGGCTTTTGACTTTTTCAATATCTCCGGTTCATTGTTTGTAGAACAAGAAGCCGATCCTAAAATCCGAGCTTCTGCTCAAGGACTTTTTATCATGATGACAAATGGTTTCGGAGCCATTATCGGTGCCTACGGTAGCGGACTGATTATAGATATGTATACCAAAGACGGCGTAAAAGATTGGCACACCATTTGGTTGATTTTTGCCGCTTATGCATTGGTAGTCGCTATTTTGTTTGCCATTATGTTTAAATATGAACACGATCCCGAAAAAATAGGTGAAATCAAGCATTAATAAAGAGTTTTACATAAATTGTATAGCTCAATAAATAATATTAAACAGTCTAATAATTAACATAAAATATGGGAAGAGCATTTGAATTTAGAAAAGCCCGAAAATTTAAACGATGGGCTACCATGGCCAAAACTTTTACCAAAATAGGACGTGAAATTTCCATGGCCGTAAAAGAAGGAGGACCTAATCCGGAAACCAATGCCCGTTTGCGTGCCGCCATACAAAATGCCAAAGCAGCCAATATGCCCAAAGATAATGTAGAAAGGGCCATTAAAAAAGCATCTGAAAAAGATACCGCCGGATATAAAACAGTATTGTTTGAAGGCTATGCGCCTCACGGTATTGCCGTTTTAGTTGAAACAGCCACCGATAATAACAACCGAACCGTAGGAAATGTCCGTAGCTATTTTAATAAATATAACGGAACTCTAGGAACTTCAGGCTCTGTAATTTTTATGTTTGATCACGTATGTAATTTCCGTATCAACAAAGAAAACTTACCCATGGATTTGGAAGAACTCGAATTGGAACTCATCGATTTTAACGTAGAAGAAATTTTTGAAGACGAAGACGGAATTTTAGTCTATGCTCCTTTTGAAGAATACGGAAAAATTCAAAAATATCTGGAAGAAAATAAATTGGAAATTTTATCCTCGGGTTTTGAATACATTCCGCAAGTAACTAAAAAACTGACACCCGAACAACAGGCCGACGTAGAAAAATTGCTCGAAAAAATGGAAGAAGACGATGACGTGCAAAATGTTTACCATACCATGGACACGTCGGAATCATAAAACTACATATTGCTATACTGTCACTTCGATCCCGACTTTAGTCGGGATTGTGATGACAAACGGGAATAATACAATGTGTCATAGCGAGCGAAACGCAGTGAAGCGTGGCTATCTCTAACCGTATAACACCGTAGTAAATTATAACGCTCCTTTTATTATACGGCGGTGATTTATTTGAAGAGATTCCCATCCCGAAGCGAGTTCGGGACAGGCTACCCCGCTATGGCGAAAGCTGGTAATGACAAACGGGAATGATACTATACGCTGTCACCACGTGCCGCGGAAGCGGGACTCGTGATGACAGTGCCAAAAATTTATTTTTTGTTTTCCACTACAATTTTATCTCCCGGTTGTAATTTTTTACTGACTAAATTATAAGGGCCGGTAATGATTTCTTCTCCTTCTTTTAAGCCTTTGAGAATTTCAATGTTATTATCATCTTGAATACCGGTTTCCACTACTTTAATTTTGGCTTTGTTATTGTCATTGACAAAAACAACTTCAAAACTTTGATTTCCGGTAGTTGATTTAAGTGTTTTGTTTTTAGAAACCACTGTATCGGAACGGATGGTTACAGCACTTAAAGGTACACCTATAACTCCTTTTTTGATATTTGTAATGATATCAACCGAAGCTGTCATTCCCGGACGAAAAGGCGAATAATTGGCCGGTTTACCTTTTAATAAATGTTGATATGATTCAGGTAAAATGCGGATTTTTACTTTAAAATTGGTAATCTGATCTCCTGATCCGGAAGCATTAGCCGCCGAATTGGCAATTTCGGTAATAACCCCTTTAAATCTGTCTTTTAAGTAAGCATCGACATCAATACGGGCCGAATCGCCTATCTTTATTTTTACAATATCGTTTTCGTTGATATCCACTTCGGCCTCCATATTGTTGAGATTGGCAATACGCATAATCTCGGTTCCCGTCATTTGTTTGGTACCTACTACCCTTTCTCCCATTTCAACATTCATACGTGAAATAGTTCCCGAAATAGGTGAGTAAATAGTAGTATGCGATAAATTGTCTTTTGCTTCGCTCAAATTAGCTTGTGCCGATTTAACCGAGAAGCGCGCCGCATTACGCGTAGCCAAAGCTACCTTATAATTAGTTTCCGCTTTATCAAAATCGGCTTTTGAAATAATTCCTTTTTCAAACAACTGTTTGTTCCGTTCATAATCTTGTTGCGCACTGATTAGTTTAGCCTCTGCTTGTGATAAATTAGCTCGTGCATTTTGTAACGATGCTTGAGCTCGTTTCAATCCCGATTGGTAGATATCCGGATTGATTCTTACCAATAAATCGCCTTTTTGAACCTGTTGGCCTTCCTTAACGGGTAGTTCTATAATCTCGCCTGAAACATCCGAAGATATCTTGACTTCTTTTTCGGGTTGTATTTTACCCGAACCGGAAACCGTTTCTACAATGTCGACTTTTTGAACTTTTTGAGTTAAAACCTTTTTACCGGTTTCCGACTTGCCAAAAACACCTTTTACAGACGCTATGGTAAGGCCGATGACTAGAAGTATTCCCGCTATGATGATGTATTTTAATTTCATAATTTAATTATTGATGAACTGATGAACTAATGAATCGATAAATTTTCCACTAATAAATTGTAAATTCCAATACTTTCGCTTTTAAAAAATATTGATATTTGGCGTTGATATATTGATTTTCGGCTTTTACATATTTGGTTTTTATATTGTTCAAATCAAAGATATTCAGCATACCCACTTTAAATTTTTCCATGGCATAATCATAAGATTTTCTTTGGGCCTTAAGGTTTACTTCCGCCGCTTGCAAACTTTGATAAGCCGATTTTAAATCTTGATGCATTTGATACACATCGTTTCTCAATTGTTTTTTATCGTTTTCAAAAGAAATATCATAACGTTCTGCACTTAATTTGGCACTCTTTATTTGATTTTTTATTTGAGATCCGTTAAAAATCGGAATGCTGAGATTGAGTCCGTAATTTAATTGTAAATTATCTTTAATCTGTTGATCAAAATCATCTGCCGGTAAATAAACACCTGTAAAATCCATTGTTTGAAAATCGGAATAACCGGTAGATAAACCTGCATTGGCAGAAAGTTGCGGATACGAAGCCGACTTGGCTAACTTGATTTGATATCCGGCAATCTCTTTTTGCAATTCGGCAATTTTTATTTTATCGTCATTTTGAAGCCCTATCAAGTACAAACTTTCGGGGTCTTTGTGTAACAAACTTTCGTCTATTTGTAATTGGTCAATTTCATCACTGATATCAAAGTTGTTAAAATCTTGTATTTCTAAAAGTTGAGCCAAATTGAGACGTGCCAATTTGTAAGCATTTTCAGCTTCTATTACTTGCAAATGATCATTGGTGATTTGCGCCTCGGCATCAACAATATCTCCTTTAGGTAATACACCGGCATCAATCATGGCTTGAGTCTTTTCTTTTTGGCGGATGCTGTTTTCAAGTTGTGCTTGCAGGCTGGCCAAGTTTTCTTTGTTTAACAAAATATTCAAATAAGCCATCATCACCTGAATATCCATATCTCCTTCAAAATCGGCATATTCGTGTGTGGCCGACTTCATTTCAAGAGTCGATTTTTTGTAGTTATATTTATTTTTATATCCTTCAAAAAGACTCATTCCGGAACTGACAGATGCATTGCTATTGAAAATATTGTTTTGAACACCGGCATCGGTATACAAATTTTGGTTCCAACTGCCCGAACTTGAAAAGTTTAAGTTGGGCAAATACGCCATTTTCGAATTTTGAAGTTCTATTTCGGCTTGTTTAATATTCAACCTGCTTTGTTTGAGTTGCAAATTATGCTCGTGGGCATAGTCTAAACATTGTTGCAGTGTCCATTTTTGTTGTTGACTGAAAAGACTCGCCGTAAGCAAAAGTAATATAAAACAAAAGGTTTTTTTCATGATTAATTTGGTTTTGGTTGTATCTGATTACTAATATTATACAGGATTTTTCGTATCATGCAAAGATTAGCAATTTTTTAATTTTTTTATGTATTTTTTGATACAATCACAAAAAATTATTCTTTGTAAAATTACATAAAAACCAAGTGCAATTTTTATACTTAACGATATTTTAAGAAAAGTGTTACAAGTTTTGTTGATGAATTGAGTATCTGATGTCCCGAAACTTCGGGAGATGAATTGATGATATGATAATTTGATACCAAATGACGGGATTGTATAATACTATACAACCCGCAGGCTCTCACATGTACCTCGTTCGTCGCAATGACGACAGGAATGATACTATACGCTGTCATTGCGAACGCAGTGAAGCAATCTCTAACCGTAAAACACCGTAGTAAATTACTTCACCATAAGAAAAAAAATCATAACTTTATCAAATGAAACAATATGCTGTATATTTTATGTCTAATAAAAATAATACCGTTTTATACATTGGTGTAACATCAAATTTAGTCAAAAGAGTTTATCAGCATAAAACAAAAGCCTTTAAAGGATTTACTAGTAAATATAACGTTGATAAATTGGTCTATTTTGAAGTTTTTGATGATATTAGTGAAGCTATTGCAAGGGAAAAACAGTTAAAAAAAGGAAATAGAAAACGAAAAAACGAATTAGTTAATACAACCAATCCCGAATGGAAAGATTTATCAGATGGTTGGTTGTTTTCTTTTTAAGTTAACGGTGGTGATTATTCAAAGAGATCACCACGTCGCTGCGCTCCTCGTGATGACAGGCTGGAATGATACTATACGCTGTCATTGCGAACGCAGTGAAGCAATCTCTAACCGTATAACACCGTAGTAAATTACAACACACCTTTTATTATACGGCGGTGACTTATTCAAAGAGATTTCCACGCCCCTGCGGGGCTGGTAATGACAGCTGGAATGATGCTATACGCTGTCACCACGAGTTCCGCTTTCGCGGGACGTGGTGGTCTCTAACAATATAACACCGTAGTAAATTACAACACACCTTTTATTGTACGGCGGTGATTTATTTGAAGAGATTGCCACTCCCGACTAAAGTCGGAATCGCAATGACAGACGGAAATGATGCTATGCGCTGTCACCACGAGGAGCGCAGCGACGCGGTGGTCTCTAACCGTAAAACACCGTAGCAAATTATAACGATCCTTTTATTGTATGATGGTCTTTTATTCAAAGAGAATTGAATGATAATAACTATTATAAAAATGAGGATTAAAATGGTTTTTAATTTCATTTTACATCTAAACTTTTAATTACTAAAAAGTCACAAATTTTCCTTCATCTCCCGCAGGCGCTTCATTTTTTGCATATCAAACACGCTGGATTGTTGAAGGTTGTGTTCTAAAAGTTCAACAGCTTTTTGAAGCATGGTTTTGTCTTGCAAAATTTTTCCTTCGCCATAGAGTAGTTCCGCCAAGATTTCCATTTTAGCCAATGCGTTTTCAGGCGAGGTGTTTTGTTGAAGAAACTCTATGATTTCAGTAGCGGATTTATGAATAAAAAAATCACGGTTTTCTTGTAAATATTTGAGGTATAAATCGCTTATCTCTTCCGGATCATAGAGTTTTTCTTCCAATTCAATGGAAGTAAACTTCATAATAATGGCATCGATGAGCTGCTGTAACTGGCGGAGGATGTAATCTTTTCGGTTAAGCATTTTCTTATTAAAAAAACCATTATTTTTTATCAATAGTCATCGCATCCTTAAATCCTCTCATAAAATCATCCGGATGGGTAATTGCATCATAAATTAACCATGCTGCTAAAAAAACCAAAATCCAAAAAATAGCTTTACGAATTTTTGAATTATTTTGAGAATCTGTTGTTTTTATGTTAAAAAATTATTTACTTGTAAATTTAATAAAAAAATTTAAAACTTGAAATCCGTCGTTTTTTAAAATTATTATTCAAAAATTTCTTTTAAAGGTATTTTAATGGTTTGATTCAAGTCCCAATTAGCTCTAACTTCCAGCTTAACCGGAGGTTCAAATGTTTTTTCGGGTTGCCGGTGAAGTAAATAGTTTCCGGTATCCCATTTGTTGTTTTGATTTTCATCAAAAACAATTCTTATTTGATAGTCTCCGGGCAATATATATTTAAAATCAAATGTATTTGACTTTTTGGTAGCCGTGTGTTTTATCACTTTTCCTTTTCTGAGTAACTCTACAAATACAGGAGTATTTATTTGAGGTTCTAATTTAACATGGACCGTTCCAAACATTTCCGTTTTTTTTATATATACATCCGATTGTAATGTGTCTTGATTTTTATGTCCCAAAAAATCGGTTATCGCTCCGGGGTATACTGTAATTTGATAATGACTACCTGTTATTTTTTTCAAATCAAAATTCACCTGATAATTTTTTGTAATACTGGCTTTATAAGTAGCCGGCAGGCTGTCTTTGAGACAGCTAATTTTAGTAGAATCTATTTTTATCAACGGAATATTACTCTTTAATAAGACAGAATCTTCAGGCGATATTTTATAATTGGAAAAATTAATCACCAGACTATCGGGTTCGGTTTTTCTTTTTCTTTTATATAATTTATGCTTTGGGCCTAAAAATACTTCTAAATGAATGCTGTCTGAAGCGGTTTGATACCAATAATGAAAGGCGTTTTTGTCAAAAAAAGTTACTTGTTGATCAATCTGATTCAAGGGTTTAACCTGTAAACTATCCGGACTACCTTTGAATTTAATGCTGATATGATTGGCTGATTTTTGTTCTATATCTTCAATATTAAAACGTTCCGGTTCTTGAAACATAAAAAGGTTTACAAGCGTATCCTCAGGTAACTGAACCGGCTTATTTAAAAAAGCTATTGCTTCATCGCCTTGTTTGTATTTATAATCGCCGTTTTGATCGGCCAAAGCTATGATTTTATAGGAACCCTGACGCAAATGAGACAATTTGAAATTTCCTTTTTTATCAGCCACTGTTACATAATAGGGTTGACGCGTGTAAACAGTTGAATCTTTAAATTTTTGAACGGGATATAAACCTATTAGTATATTTTCAGGTTTTTTTTCCATGTGCAAAGAGTATACTTTACCGGTTAGTTGTAAACTATCCAACTTGTCTCCTGTTGAAAAAACCAATTGCAAATTTTTTAATTTATTTCCTTCATTATAATCGGCTATACTCTCACCAAAATTGATTAAATAAGTCGTATTTTCTTGCAAGGGTTTTTTAAATTTTATTTTAAATTCTTTAGAAGCAAAACCCATGGGAAAAATTACCGGTTTTTGCTCGGGTGGGGGAGAAATCAGTATGTTTTTATCCGGATTTTTTAGTTGTACGTATTCATCAAAAACCAAAGTTATTTCATCTCCTTTAAAATTGGTTTGATTGGGCACAGGTATGCTTTTCAACAATTCGGGAGGAGTTGTATCTTTATCGCCTCCCGTAGGCTGTCCTACCCGTGCACAACTGAAAAAAAATAATACACTAAGCAATAGTAAATACCGTTGGTTCATAAATAGAAAATAATTTAGTGGTAAAGGTATAAAAATCCGGATAAAAAAACGTTATTTTAACGAAGTTATAAGATTAAATCTATTTCGTTCATTGTTTATAATAAAAAAGAGCGAAATAAAAATATTCCGCTCTTTTAATTATTTTAAGGTAAATAAATTCCTTATTCACTCAACATTCTAAATTCGGTTCTTCTATTTACTCTATGTTCGGCTTCGCTACATTTAACGCCGTCAGAACATCTGTTAAGTAATTTTGTTTCACCGTATCCTTTGGCTACCAATCTGTCAGCAGGAATACCCTTTGATACCAAATATGCCACAACGGCTTGTGCGCGTCTTTCCGATAATTTTTGATTACTTTCGGCAGATCCTCTTGAATCAGTATGTGAAGCTATTTCAACTTTTACACCCGGATTGGCTTTAATAGCCGGAATTAAGTGGGTATCGATAATTTTTTTAGCTTCAGGAGTTAAGGTGGCACTTCCTAAAGGCCAATTAATAGGTAGCGGATTATAAGAAACTAATTTACAATCTATTTCTCTCCATTGTGTCAAACCACCTTTTTTAACCAATACTTGTTTTTTAATGGTTTTATATTGAGCGGGAACTGTTGAACTTTCAGCCCAAGCGTCTTTGGCAACCACTGTTTTTTTGATAACTGCAGTTTTGGCAGGAATTTCTTTAGCAATGGCTTTAGGTTCTTCAACCATAACGGTTTTCTTGAAAGTTTTGGTAACACCGGGAACATCAACTATCTCATAGCTGGCAGGTGTTACGTTAGTAACAGGTATTCTTTGGGTTTTACCCGGAATATCTTTATAAATGGCTTTAGGCTCTTCAACCATAACGGTTTTCTTGAAGGTTTTGGTAACCGCCGGAATATCTTTAATAATTACTTTAGGTTCTTCAACCATAACCACTTTTTTAATTTTTTTGGTAACCGCCGGAACGATAATTTCTTTAGTGGTAGGAGGAGTAACCATTACTACTTTTTTATAAGTTTTGGTAACTTCCGGAATTTCAACTTTTTCGGCTCTTGGAGGCTCAACCATTACTACTTTTTTTATAACGGTAGTTGTTGCGGGAACATCTACAACACGAGTAGTTTCAGGAGTCACCAAGGTAGTTTTGGTATAAGTTCCGGTTACACAACCGTCACCTCCCATTGTGTTACAACCGGGAATGGTTTCAACACGTGCATCACTTTCCAATTTGGTAATTTTTACTGTCTCAAATTTGGCAGGAGTTTCTTTATAACACCATACACGACAATCATTAGGATCAGGTGATTCACAATCGGGAGATTTTGCTCCTAATTCCCACTTAGCAGTAGCAGGAGCTACCTCTATGGTTTGATAATCAGTTGAAAATTTAGCAGGAATAACTCTTAATTTAGAACCTTTTTCGCTTTTTAAATAACTGATGGTTTCTTTTTTCCATTCGGCAGGAACAACTTTCATTTTTTTACCACCGTCAAACTTGGGAATAACTACTTCTTCGGTTCCGAATTTGGCAGGATAATATTTGTATTTATAACTGGCCGGTTGAACTACAACCGTTTCGGTAACGGTTTTATAAACAGCAGGCACTTCCACTAATTTTTTATAAGCTTCTTGAACCACTATTTCTTCTTCAACCGTTTCATACTTAGCAGGTATAACTTCGACTTTTTTTCCGGGGCCTTTAACAACCACTTCAAAAGTTTCAGTTCCTAATTTAGCAGGAACGATAGACAAACTCTTAGCCGGAGTTTTAACTTCTACTTCCGTAGCTGCTTTTGAGTAAGAAGGAGCAATCTTTTTTATTTTTTTAGAAGGCCCTGTTACTTCAATTTCAAAGGTTTCAGTTCCGTATTTGGCCGGAACAACACTTAATTTTTGATAAGCGTCTTGCACAACAACCGTTTCGGTTTCGGTTTTGTATTGCGCAGGATGCGTCTTATACTTGGTGTAAGAAGGTGCTACCTCAATAGTAACATCTTCGGTTTTCCATTCTTCCGGAGTTTTACAGCGCACATAACACTTTCCGGGTTCGGGATTAGTTGGGAGATCTTGGGCAAAAATACCAACTCCAAATAATAACATTCCAATGAATAATAGTTTTTTCATAATCCTTTTTTTAATTTTAATTATT
>Ga0256843_1002028_pt1 | contig 15172 bp, 13 predicted proteins | sample AlvinellametaG_FD_191572 | JGI IMG/M metagenome (GOLD analysis project Ga0256843, IMG submission 191572) | Pompeii worm associated microbial communities from hydrothermal vent at the East Pacific Rise, Pacific Ocean - Alvinella | ecosystem: Host-associated > Annelida > Integument > Unclassified ... | reverse complement strand
TCGTACTCTTATGACAGAACGAAGGTTATTAGTGGAGAAAGAAGAACGATAAATGAGGTGATGTTAAGTTTAAACATTGCTGCCGGTGCACATGGTGCACATGAGTATTAGGAGTAGAAAATGGAAAAGATAGTTTTACTAACAACACTGCTAACAACATTTTTGTTTGCATCGGTTCAAGTAGATACAACATATGCAACATTAGGTGCTGTTGCTAAGAGAGTTGGTGGAGATGAGGTGAAGGTGAATGTTTTGGCAAATCCAAAATATGATCCACACTTTATTACTCCCAAGCCATCCCTTATCGCTAAGTTACGTCGTGCCGATCTGTTAATCATCAATGGAGGAGGCTTAGAGATTGGATGGTTGCCACCACTGCTTCGTAGTGCAAATAACGCTAAGATTCAAAATGGAGCAAAGGGATTTTTAGATATATCTCACTTTATTCATATGATAGATGTTCCAACGTCTGTCTCACGTGCTTATGGTGATGTTCACGTAGAGGGAAATCCTCACTATTTTACCGACCCGCACAATATTCTACCAATGGCAAAGGCAATTGCAGATAAACTGATAGAGATAGATCCGACTCATAAACAGCTCTATCTGCAAAATCTACAGAACTTTGAAAAAGAGTGGACACATTTTGTTAAGAATTTTGATCAGAAGATGCAAGCTTGTAAAACAAAAAAAGTTGTTGAGTATCATGAACTTTTTGATTACTTTTTAAGAAGATATGGAATTAAAAGTTATGCAAATATAGAACCACTCCCTGGAGTCTCTCCAAGTTCAAAACATACAGTTGTTGTGATAGATATAATCAAGCAAAACGATATAAAGAAAATTTTACAAGATGTGTACCATGAGAAAAAGACTGCGAAGTTTATAGCAGCAAAAGCAGATGTAAAGGTTGTCGTTGTTCCTCATGATGTAGGAGCAGTAGATGGTAGTGATACTTTAGAAGAGTTCTATAATACTATAGCACAGAGAATATGTCACTAGTAGAGCTCTTTTGGCCGGCATTTATGCTGGCAATACTTCTTGTCTTTATTCATACTGTATTTGGTCTGGAGATCATAAGGCGTGGAGTCATCTTTACAGATTTGGCTATTGGACAGATCGCTGCAGTGGGTATGGCTTTAAGTGTTGCTTTTATGGATAGTCACTATCAAGGTTTAATGACATTTTGTTTTGCAATTATAGCAGCACTTGTCATTACATGGGCGACTAAAAATATTCCTAAAATCGAAGCATTTATAGGGCTTTTATATGCACTTGGTATCTCATCCATTATGTTGGTTTTAGCACAAAGTTCAGAGGGTACTGAACTCTTTTCTAAGCTGAGTGCTGCAGATATACTCTTTACTACAGCAGAAGATTTCTATAAAAGTCTTGCGTTATATGGTGTGGTTGGCGCTGTCATGTTTTGGGTCTATCCGCGTTTAGATGGCTTGAAAAAAGAGTTACTCTTTTTTATTATGTTGGCAGTAACGGTGACATCTTCTGTTCAGTCTGCGGGGGTTTTAGTTGTATTTGCTTTGCTGATAGCACCCTCTTATGCAGGTTTGATTCAAAAGTGGTTTTCACCATATATTTTTGCTTCACTTTTTGGTTCTTTTACACTAACTATTGCACTTATTGGCTCATATTACCTTGATTTACCAACGGGTTATGCTATTATTTTCACTACAGTAGGCTTCTCTTTAGTGTTTGTGATACTATTGAGTATTGTAAAGGAGCATAATGAAGAGTAAGATACTTGTCTTTTTGCAGTTTTTTATTATATTTTTAATGATATTGCCGATTGGTTCAGAGGTACATTATCTTTACCTTGGCATTCTTATAAGTGTTGTAGGTGTAATCATAGGTATTTTGGCGATAAATACACATAAACCAGGTAATTTTAATATACGCCCTGATATAAAAGAGTCGTGTGAACTGGTAACAGATGGTATCTATGCTTATGTTAGACACCCCATGTACCTTTCCGTATTGACTATGATGTTAGGCATACTGCTACTCTATCTTAGTGTTTATGAAGTAGTTTTATATGCTCTTTTAGTTGGAGTGATGCTAACAAAACTTTTTTATGAGGAGTCTCTTTGGAGATGTCACTCTGACGAGTATGAAGCTTATAAAAAGAGTACAAAGCGACTTATTCCTTTTATTTTTTGACAATTGGATATAATAAGATAAACACATGAGAGTGAGTCTATGCGGGTATATCTATTTCTTATATCTTTTTTTATCTTTTTTACTGCCTGTAATGCTCCGATTCCAGAACCCGTGGCAATTAAGAAGAGTACACAAAAGGTAGCATATCTTAGCGATGTAAAACCAATTTTAGACAGACGGTGTGTTGTCTGTCACTCCTGTTATAACTCTCCATGTCAAGCAAAATTCTCCTCCTTTGAAGGTATAGACCGTGGTGCAAGTAAGATAGCTGTTTATAATGCGACACGTTTAAGTGCGCAAGACCCTACACGTCTTTTTATCGATGCTCAGACAACCCAGGCGTGGCGAGGAAAAGGTTTCTTTACACTCACGCAGGCTGCAGATAATAATGCGACACATAATGACTCGATTATGATGCATTTACTTTATGATAAAAAGGTGCATCCTGAGATTATCGGTGATTATGAACCAGAACGTGATACCTTGATATGTCCACGAAATAAAAAAGAGTTGGGTGAATATTTGTATAAAAAACCCAACCATGGTATGCCTTATGGGTTTCCAGCCTTGAAAGAGGATGAGTATATGACAGTAGCGCAGTGGTTGGCACAAGGTGCAGATGGCCCAAGTGCATTACAAGAGAGAGAACTTACAACACCTTCTAAAGAGGCTTTGCGTGAGATAGAGAAGTGGGAGAAGTTTTTTAACAAAAGTGACATAAAACATAAGGTGACAGCACGCTATCTTTATGAGCATCTCTATCTAGCCCATCTCTACTTTTCTAATGCAAAAGGGGAGTATTATGAGCTGATTCGTTCCTATACACCATCTGGAGAAGATCCAGAGATCATTCCAACACTTCGACCTTTTGATGATCCTGAAGTTGAAAAGTTTTACTATCGTTTTAGAAAGATTCACTCTACTATAGTTCATAAAACACATATGGTATTTAAACTTGATGAGAGTGTTATGAATCGTTTTAATGAACTTTTCATTGAACCACAATGGATGCAAAAACCTTACTGTGTTCGATATGATCCAAAAATTAGTGCCAATCCTTTTGTTGCATTCAAACAGATTCCTGCACGCTCACGTTATCAGTTTTTACTTGATAATGCTCACTATATTATTATGACCTTTATTCGTGGACCGGTTTGTCGTGGACAGATGGCTCTTAATGTTATACATGACCATTTTTGGGTGATGTTTAGAGATCCAGATTATGATCTGTCTGTTACCAATCCTGAGTTTATCAATGCACAGACCTATAACCTTTCTCTCCCGATAGAGAAGGTAAATAAGGGACTGATGGAAACATTCAGTGATGCATACAGAAAGCGTTATATAAACTATTTTCAGGCGAAAAAGAGGCTCAAAGAAGAACTCTATAAAGATGGTCTACCTCTTGAGTCTATCTGGGCAGGGGAGAAAGCAGAAGATGCTCCAATGCTGACCGTCTATCGTCATTTTGATTCAGCTTCTGTACATAAGGGTATTTTAGGTGAGGAGCCACGCACAATGTGGGTTATCGATTATGCGCAGTTTGAGAGAATCTACTATACTTTAGTTGCAGGATATGATGTCTTTGGAAATGTTTCACATCAGACAAATATTCGTCGTTATATGGATTTTTTACGTATTGAAGGTGAGATGAACTTTTTAGATTATATGCCAAAAAAGGATCGTCTCTCAATTTTACGTTCTTGGTATATAAATGATGAGAGTGTTGTTGATAAGTATAAGTATACAGCCTTAGATAATATGGTCAGTGCTATTGTTTATAAGACAAACTATCTCAAGTATGAGTTTATCGATCAGCTATTGCAAGAGCGTATCTTAAAGAGTACAAAAATTCATTTTGATCCATTGAATTTCAAAAATCCTACAAAACTACAACCAACTATGCCAAAAGAGTATAAGGATGTTGAAGATTATATCCAAGCTGCTAGAGCTATAACACTGCCTGGGAATGGATTTATCTCCTATATGACAGATAGAGGCGCAAATAATATCTTTTTACGCATAGATATGCCTGATGGTACTCATATATCTAAAAATCTAGTGATTAATCGTTGGCATGATAATGTTAACTCTTTGTTTAATGAAGAGAGTCGATTGAATCCAAAAAAAGATACAATGGATATCTTAAGTAGGAGTATAGGCTCCTATCCAAATGTTTTTGTTGTGGTCAAACTTGAAGACTTAACCGACTTTTTAGACTTGATGAAACATGCTAATGGAAGCGATAAGGATATAAAACGGATGAAAAAATATTTCATATCACGTTCAGATGAGAAGTTTTGGGAAATCTATGACTGGTTTCAGGAAGATTTTGATAGAAAAGAACCGCTAAAAGCTGGATTGTATGATCTTAACAGATATGCAAGAACACCATGGTCTAAGGTTAAATGATGGAGATAACACTTTTAGTAAAATCGATAGCTGGTCTTGTTGTTATTTTAGGAATTTTAATATTTCTTTTTTTATATAGTTTATCAAATAAAAGAGCAAAAGCTAAAAAAGAGGCAAAAAAGGCAAAGAAAAGTCAACCAGCAAAACAAAAAAGTACACATTACAAACTTGAAGATCTCGTGGCTGTTATACGTAATAAAAAGTCAACGACAAAAGAGCTACAAGAGGCCCTTGATCTTATTATCAAGAATTATGGGCATATTCATCCAAAACTTGGTATCCGTACACATCCAGATTTTGATATATATGCTGAGGTTCTTCTTCGCATCTGTCGTCATCCAAATACAACGAAAGATATCATTATAAAATTTGACAGAGAATTAGAAAAGCTTAACCCTGAATATGTACGTGAGATTAATGATGCACTTACGAAAGGGTTAAACTCCAGAGGATTATAGTCTTTGTGATCTATGTGAATCTTTTACTGCTTGGAGGAGTTCTTTAAATCCAACATCACTAGAGTTCTCTACATCACGCATCGCTGCAACACTTTCATCTTCCTTACCTTTTTTATGAAGCTCAAGCGCTTTTTTCAAGCCTTGGTGAACATTTTTATGGTGTGTATTGATACTTCCAAGAAGTGAAGATCCTTTGAGTAGTGTTGTACTGACTTCAGAGAACCATTTACCAAAACGACAGCTGTTTTCATCAGGAATAGTTGGATTTTCATCATGGAAGATAGCATTATATCCAGTAAGTTTCAGTGCGATATGGTCGATTTTACCGTTACTTACTTGCAGTTCATTTGTAAGGTCTTGTGTATTGTTTGCAATTTGATGTGAATTCTCAACAACTCTGTCAATATTCTCTTTAAAATTTTGAAGTGTATCCATTACTTTTGTTGTTTCATCCATAAAGGTAGTACTGATTTCCATCATAGAGTTTGAGTTCTGTTTTAGACCATTGATGTTGATTTCAACCTCTTGAGTTGCTTTTTGTGTACGTTCTGCCAGTTTTCTAACTTCATCAGCAACAACAGCAAATCCGCGGCCATGCTCACCTGCACGGGCTGCTTCGATGGCAGCATTGAGGGCTAAGAGGTTTGTTTGATCTGAGATATCTTTAATAAGGTTGATAATCTCTGCGATTGATAATACACTGTCATTTAAAGAGTTAGAGTCATCCCCAAGAGTATTTGCATGCTCTTGGATGGTCTCTATTGTATTGACAATATTGTTTGTCTCATCTTCAACTGTATTCATTCTGTTTGTTGTTTTTAAGTTGAGAGAATTGATATCTTCTAATGCAAGTAGATTATCTTCAATAGTATTTTGTAAAAACTGTGTTCCATCTTGATAGCTTTTGATAAGAAGCTCAACAAATCGTTTATAGGTATCTTTTGATGTGTCTTTTTGTGTTTCAATAATTTTGTTTTCATACTCTCTAAGTCTGTTTTCCAAACGACTGTTCTCTTCTTCAAGAGATGCTATTCTCTGTTTATACTCTTTTTCGAGTTTTTCAATTTTTGCACTACAACCAAACATGTTTTTCCTCTTATCATTAAATAATTTATAAGATTATAACACTTTTTGCTAAATCTTAATAATATTTTATTTATTGTTGTCTTTTATTAAACCCTGAAGTCCCTTCTTTTGCTTTTATATGAAAATCTTTTGCATACTCTTTTAGGTATGGTGGTAGAGCTCTTCCTTTGAGTTTCATCATATCTTCAAGCATTGGTTGTGCAACCTCTTTTGGATCTAGCTTTTGGACTTGCGAGAGGTAGGTAAAGATAAGTTCTCCCTGTCTTGGAAGAGATATCTTCCAGGTTGAGTCAGTCTGCTGGTATATCCACAATGAAAAAGTATAAAAACTCTCATAAGGACTTTTTTCTTTCCATAAAAGTTTCAGGGATCTTTTAAAGTTTCCAGAGTTGTAGTAGAGATCCCAAAAGCGTGCAAAGCGTTTCATTATCTGTATATCTTTGAAAGAGAGTTGTTTGTTTTTTAAAATATCATACGGGGGAATGTCACTATAGACCATTCCATGCTCAATATCGTGACGATTTATATAGGTTCCAGAGAGTTTTTTTAAGATACCTATTTGAATCTCACAACTGCTAAGCCGCAGTAGCTCATCAAGATTTTTCCCAAAACTATCTAAAGACTCTCCTGGTAGTCCTACAATAAGATCAAGATGTATATGCGCATCTGTTTCATGCTCTAAAAAACTGATGTTTTCTTTTATCTTTTGGAGTTTTAATTGGCGTGAGATATTGTCTGCTATCTCAAGGTTAAGTGTTTGTATCCCTATCTCTAACTGAAGTGCACCATGAGGAAACCTCTGTATCTTCTCACGCAGTGTTGCTGGAAAATGATCAGGTATGACCTCGAAGTGTGCAAAGTAGGGAGGCTCTTTTTCTAAAAAGAAGTCTAAGATTTTGTTTGCTGTTTTCATATTTAAGTTAAATGTTCTATCGACAAACTTAAAGTTACGAGCACCTCTGTCCCATAGTTTTTGAAACTCGCTAAGTACAGTATCAAGATCAAAAGCACGAACCTTTTCATCCATGGAAGAGAGACAGAATTCACACTCAAAAGGGCATCCGCGTGAGACCTCTACATAGAGATAGCGGTTCTTTATGTCGTGATCACTGTAGTATTGGTATGGTAGTGCTATCTCTTTTAGATTTGGAATACTCATACGAATAATTTTCTCATCTGCACAATTATGATCTATATCTTGACAGAGTTTATAAAAGGCAAGATCACCCTCACCCTGAATGATATAGTCTGCTAAGTCAAAGTTGACACGAAAGGGTTGATAACTAACCTCTGGGCCACCTAAAATGATGAGTGTATTGGGAGAGACTTTTTTTATGATATGTATAAGTTCATGAATTTGGCTGGCATTCCAGATATAAACACCAAGTCCAATGATATCTGGTTCAGAATCGAGGAGCTTTTCTGCAACACTCTGCAGGGCATCATTTATACTAAACTCCATTATCTTACTATCTGCTTGATACTCTTGAAGATTTGCGTAGATATAACGAAGACCAATGGCTGAGTGAGTATAACGGGAGTTAAGTGTGCTTAAAATGATTTTCATAAATGAAGTGTAACATAAAAAGGAGGAAAACAGCCAAGAGAAATAAAAGGGGAAAAACTTGGCTGTTTAAAAAATTTATAGGAGTATATGTCTCGATTATGAAAGGGGGAAAACATAATTGAGATGTAAAATTATAGTAATTATAAGTAAATATTAGGTAAATAAGTAGATTAACTTATAAATCACAGCTTTGTAACAGAAAGCTGTGACTGAGAGGATTAAGAATTTTTATTTTTAGCACTCTCTTTATACTCATCAAGCATTTGATCGAGTTTAACAAAAAGTGTAGCTGAAGCATCTTCCATCTGTGCAAAGTTTTCTGTAATACGCTTAGGATGATCATATTTAACAACAGTGTCATTTTGTACAAACTCCATATTTTTAAAGACCATATCATGAACAACAGAGTGTGGTGTTTCCATATCTTTAAAGGCTCGAGTATGGCCAAATCTTTTTGCACCAAGACCATGGTACCACTGTCCCATACGACAGTTGTTATGATCAGGGAAATCTCGCTCTTTATCTTCATTTAGAATTGCTGAGTATGCATTTGATTTAAAGAGGATATGATCTACTTTTACAAGTGTTGTAAAGAGACGGTTTTGAATGTTGACAGCCGAGAAAGAAGCCTCTTCAGCAAGTTTATTGAGGTCTTTGAAAGTTGCTTCAAACTCATTGATAACAGAGCTTGACTCTTGTGCGATATCACTAATCTCATCAGAGTTACTGCGCATATCATTTGCCTCTTGTTGTAGTGTTGATATGGTGATCTCTATCTCTGTAGTTGCTTTTTGTGTACGTTCTGCCAGTTTTCTAACTTCATCAGCAACAACAGCGAATCCACGGCCATGCTCACCTGCACGGGCAGCTTCGATCGCAGCATTAAGTGCAAGTAGATTTGTCTGATCAGCAATATCTTTAATAAGTCCGATAACCTCAGAGATCTCACGGCTTCTTCCTTCAAGATTAACGATACCTTCATGTGATGAAGCGATAAGTTCCACAAGGGAGCTGAGTCTCTCTCCTATCTCAAGTACATTTTTTAGTGACTCTGAAGACTCTTCAGCAGTTTTTTGTGATACATCAACAATTTCACTTGCATCTTGTGATGAGGTAGTAAGGTCTTGTTGGATAATACTCAGACCTCTTGCTACACCACCACCAAGTTTTGTAAAGCCGTGTGACATTTCACCTTTTATTTTTGTTTCATAACCGCTTGCAATAGATTCTATAGCTTTATTTACAGTAGCAGCTGTTGTACTAAAGATACCTTGAAGTCCCTGTGGATATGTATGACGATATGTTTTACCATTTGATGCGGCTTCAATAGTAGTTGCTATATCTCGCATAAATGCTTCTAGTTGATCAAGAGTATCATTTACTGCCCAGGCAATTTGAGCATTGTCGGAATTGTCATTTGGAATATGTGTGATACGATCCTCAAGTTTACCTTCAGCAGCATTACAAAGTACTTTTTGAATGTCTGTGATAAGTTTTGATTGATTTGCTGAACTTGTGCCACTTGATAGAAAAGGAGCGATCAGAAGAACTAAAATAAGAATACCACCAACAATATAATTTGCAGTAACCAATAAATAGATAGCTACAAAAAAGAGTGCTACAAAAAGCAATAATGCCTGATTATTTTTGAATAGAGATGATAAGTTCATCGTAACTGACTCCTTTTTCTTGTATAAGATTATCTAAGATCTTTTCCCCGGCAGCTATCCCTCCGCTGCGTTCTGCTTGCAATATTTTTTCATAAAGTGGTTTTATGATTGCGAGTGCATCGGGATTTGGTTTTCTTCTGACTGAGTAGTAGCCAATAATATTCCCTCGTTCATCAAGTGAAGCAGTGACATTCGCATAAACCCAGTAGGCATTTCCATTTTTTGTTTTGTTAATAACATATGCAAAAATCTCTTGTTTATTTTGAATCCTATTCCAAAGAAGTTTAAAGATTGTCTTTGGCATATCAGGATGGCGTACTATATTATGAGGTTTCCCAAGGAGTTCTTCCTCTGTATACTCTGCCATATCTATAAATATCTTATTTACATAAGTGAGACGTCCTTTTGTATCTGTTTTTGATACGATAAAGTCGTTCTCATTGATCTCTCTGATCATCGTTTCCACCTTGTGTTTTAGTGTTTTTGAGTAATTGTAAGTATTTTACCATACAATTTGTTACAGAAGCGTTATAATTGCATCCATGTTTTTATTACTATCACTTTTTTATTACTTCTACTTTTCTATTGTCGGTATCTATATAATTTTTTTACCAAAAATATTGAGTCTTGTCGGTTATAGTGCAACAGAGATAGGAATTATCTTCGCATCTGCTCCTTTAGTACGATTTGTTTTACCCTTTTTATTTATGCGGGGTTTAGAGTTAAACGGTAAGATATTTATTCAGGCTCTTTTTCTAATTCTGTTGAGTATTCTCTCTTTTTATCTCTCTTTGGAAAGTTTTTATTTTTTGCTACTTTCAAATATTATGCTTGGAGTAGGACTTAGTTTAGTTTTACCATATGTTGAGTTGCTCTCCTTAGATGCTGTGGGAAAAGAGAACTATGGAAAAGTACGTCTTTTTGGTTCTTTGGGTTTTATTGTTGTTGCACTTGTTCTTGTAAAGTTTCTCTCTTCAGCGTATATAGCACTGCACTTTTTAACTGTTTTAGCTCTTATCATGGTTGTTGTTGCTTATCTGTTACAAAAACGAAATCTTACAACAACTACCAAACAGGAGGAGTTTATAAGCAGTGATATTACACTGCTTAAAGATTATAAGCTCTGGGTGGGACTTTTGTTAATGCAGACAAGTTTTGGCTCTTTTTATAACTTTTTTACAATTTATGAGACAGATAGAGGGGTATCTTTAGATATGACTATCTATCTATGGAGTTTTGGTGTTATTGTTGAGGTGGCAATGCTCTTTTTTCAAGGGCGTTTTTTACGAGGTAATCTTTTAACAGTACTTCAAGTAACGATGTTTGCAACAGTTATTCGATGGTTTTTGGTCTTTGCCTATCCAACAACACTTGAAGTGCTCTTTTTTGCACAATCATTACATGCATTTAGTTTTGCACTGTTTCATTCAGCAGCAATTAGTTATCTCTTTTTGCACTATAAACATAAAAGTCTTGCACAGCAGTTTTTCTTGGGTATTACCTATGGACTTGGTGGTTTAAGTGGAGCACTTCTGGCAGGATTTATCTATGAGTATTATGCACACTATCTCTTTTTAAGCTCTTCTATCATTGCTTTTTTAGCATTTATAATGGTAAGTTTGTATAAAAGAGAGCAGAGCTCACTTGCGTGAGCTTAAAAGTCTGCGATAAGATTAAATGTAAAAGTAGTATCTGTACTTGTTTTGTCGGCTGGAGGACGATTTGTATAATCTATTTTATATGAGATACCAGCAGAGAAAATATCTGAAAGTTTTGAGCTGATAGCACTTTTTGAGTAGACAAAGTAGTTATCTGACTCCTCAAAATCACCTCTGATACTTAGATCTTGATTGAATGTAAGTGTTTTGGTGATTTTATATTCATATTCACCTTTAAGTCTATAAGCTGCATAGTTTATCTGTTTACCAGGAAGTGCAGCATAAGTAGGTACAGTATATGGATAAGGGACTATATCTCCATTTATATCTTTACGAATATCCATTTTTTGATCTTGTGAATAGAGAATATTCCCTGAGAATGTTAACGTATGCTCATCTGTGATAATAGCTTTGTATTTTGCACCCGGACCCGTGTAGAATTGGTATTGGTATCCAGAAAATCTGTCTGATTTATAACCAACAAGATAGTCAAAAGCAAGGCGTTTTGTAAATGAGTAATTGTAGTTGAGTTCAATGATGTACTTGTTTTTTGTTTCAACATTATCATCATCAGCATACTGTCCGTCAAGGTGGATCTCACCTTCATGTCTTCCCCATGATTTCTGTGCTTTTGCATCAAGGTTGAATGTTTTTGTTTTCGTATTTCCATTTGTTTGAATATATCCCACTTCTGCATGTGTCTTTAGTGGAGTTATTTTCATCTCTTCTTCTGCGTGAGCACTTATAAAGAGTGTTGATGCAAGCAGTGAACTCAGTAGAATTTTTTTCATTCTTCTTTTCCTTTTCATTAGTAGTTTTGTATAACTGAAAAAATTACGCAATTATAGCGAAGAAGAATGAGGAACTAGTGAAGTTCTGTATAAAGAGATTCGACATTACGTGAGAGTCTGTAGTACTCATTTAAGTAGGGAGAGTCTACTTTAAAGAGCAGTTGTCTATACTTAAGATAGTTTAACCAAACTTTTTTACTCTGTTTTACACGATTACGTTTCAACAGCTCAAAACTAACCGCAGCATTGATGAACCCTTTTAAAATTGCAACTTCATTGCTCTTTTCAAAACGTCTTGGAAACCAGAGCTCTTCTAGTACTTCATGCGCATCATAAAAACGCTCTTCTTGTAAGCATTTGTGAAATGCATTAATCTTTTTGTGTGTCATGTTCATCCAAAATTTGCATATTTTTACGCCAATAGCCACGACCACCTTTAAGGGAGATACAGTGATATTGTGGGAATTTTTCTTTATACTCTTTAAGTCTGTCAAGCGTTGCTTTGCCTGTATCACAATAGAAGATGAAAATAGTTCCTTCAGGATAACTCTTCATCTCATAGGGATTATAGGTGATAGTCTCTGCTTTTTCAATCGGAGAGAGAATAGTATCTACAAGTACTACCTTTTTCCCCTCTTTTTCAAGTTGTTTTTTATTCTCTAAAAACTCTTTTTGAGTCCATTCATTTGGATAATTCATAGTGTAATTATATTGTCGCATTTTTAAGTTAAGATAAGTACTGAGAATTAACTCTGCTTAGGGTACAATAACACAATGGCAAAGAAAAATAAGAAAAACAGTAAAATCAATCAGAGAATACGAACATATTTTGATGGAGATCCTTTTGATGTAGGGATAGAACGCGTTGATAGTAAAACGCTTAGTGAGCTTTTTGGAGCATTAGGTATTTATGATATTGAGCACAATAAAAAGCTGATGGTTAAGACACTTCGTATGATATGGAGTGAGGCTGAGAGTGTGATGCGTCAGGATATTTTGCACTTTTTTGAAGCAGATGGACGTATATATAAATCAGACAAACCACAAGATGAACCCCATTTTAATCGTGAAGAGAAAATTGAGGCGATTTTAGAGGAGCTGGATGTCAGCGATGAAGAGGCATTGCGTCTGCGTGAGGCATTTGCTACAGTACGTGCCAAAAAGATTACTATAGAGAAGATGGAGTCAAAACTGCGTCATATTCGTTTTGAGTTAAAAAAAGAGAAGTTAGAGCGTGAACTTGAAGGATTTTTTGATCTTGATGATAGCTTTGAGTTTAATGCATCACTGAAGTATGCTCTTTATGATCAGAGTTTTCATAAGATACTTACTCTCCATACAAAGCCATACTCCTATGAATTTATAGAGGAGAATGATTTTGAGACGATAGTAGAAACTATTGCAAAAGAGAAGCTTACAGTTGTTGCACAAAAACAGCAAGAGATCGATACTTTTTTACAAAACCTCAAATATCCGCATGCATATTTAAGCACAAAAGAGATCCTAGACTCTTTACGTGCCTCACCACCAAAAACAAAACTAACATATCCGCTTGTTAGTACAAAGGTTTTAAAACGCATCATTACACAAAAGATAGCAACTAAAGAGATAGAGTTGCATGCTCAGGAGGTTTTACTTGTTGTTGATGAACGTTTAAAATTGCCATACTCAGAGATTGAGGTGGAGTACAATCTTGAGCTGCATATTGAGCTTGATGGTCTGCTTGAAGAGATATGGAACTCACGTCGTTTTAACTTTGATGATGTTCATACTGAGGTAAAAAAAGAGTATGAAGAGGAGTTTTTAAGTGAGCTGCGGGAGCTTGTAGAGGAGTGCAGGGAGTATGCCCAGCTGCTGCATTTTAGCGAGGGAGAGCTTCACGCAAGGGTATATGAATTTGTTACAGAGCTCTTGCCAAGAACACTTCATCTCACGCAAAAGATAAAGCGCAAAATTACACGAAGATTTCTACACTCTATTCAGGGTGAGTTGATTAAAAAGCAGCGTCAAGAGCTGCTTGCTCGTACTATTCGTGACTTTAAGAATCTCTTTCCAATAGCACGTGGTATGAAGCGAAAACTAACATTGCATATCGGTCCGACAAACAGTGGTAAAACCTATACTGCTATGCAACAACTTCAAGAGGCAGATACAGGGTACTATCTTGCACCTCTGAGGCTTTTGGCTTTAGAGGGGTATGAAAACCTTAAAGCCCAGGGAATAGATGCCTCTTTGATAACCGGTGAAGAGCAGATACTCGATGAGGATGCGACACATATAAGCTCAACGATTGAAATGATGAACTATGATGTCGATGTCGATGTCTGTGTCATTGATGAGGTGCAGATGATAGATGATAGAGATCGTGGCTGGGCATGGGCAAATGCCATCATCGGTGCACCTGCAGCAGAGGTGATAATGACCGGTTCACCAAATGTAAAAGATGCCATAGTAGCACTTGCTGAGTATCTTGGAGAAGAGCTTGAAATTATAGAGTTTGAGCGAAAAAATCCTCTTAAACTTTTAGAAAAGCCGACAGATTTTAAAGAGATAGAAGCAGGAACGGCAGTAGTTGCTTTTAGCCGCAAGGATGTGCTCAAGCTCAAACAACGCCTCTCAGCTGAGTTTCGTGTGAGTGTCGTCTATGGTAACCTCTCTCCTGAAGTAAGACGTGAAGAGGCAAGACGTTTCCGTGAGGGAGAGACTGAGATTTTAGTTGCTACTGATGCGATTGCTATGGGGATGAATTTGCCAATAAAGACCATTTTATTTTCAAAGGCAGAGAAGTTTGATGGTATTGCGCAGCGAAATCTTTTTCCTTCCGAGATTCAGCAGATAGCAGGACGGGCAGGGCGTTATGGACTGCATGAGAATGGTTATGTTGGAGCACTTAACAAAGAAGCACTCTCTATTATTAAAAAGAATTTTGAAAAAGAGCCAAAAAAGGTAAAGACTCCTTTTAAAGTGATGGCATCATTAGAGCATATCAAACTAGTCAGCACTATATTGGAGGAGAACTCTTTAGAGGAGATACTTCGTTTCTTCATTAAAAATATGGAGTTTAACGGTCCTTTTTATGCAGCAAGTCTTGATGATATGCTTGAGGCTTCTCGTATAGTGGACTCGTATGATCTTGATATTGCAACAAAGTATCATTTGGCATGTGCTCCATTAACACTCAAGTCTGCCTATATTATTGAGGCGTATGAGAGTTATATTCATGCATTGGAGAAAAAAGAGCCTGTATATTATCATCCTCCACGCCTACAAGGTTCTCATGCACAGACATCAGAAGAGCTCCTGCGAGCAGAAGATATGGTCAAAGAGATATCGCTTTATCTTTGGTTGTCGTATA
>Ga0256843_1002026_pt1 | contig 15184 bp, 16 predicted proteins | sample AlvinellametaG_FD_191572 | JGI IMG/M metagenome (GOLD analysis project Ga0256843, IMG submission 191572) | Pompeii worm associated microbial communities from hydrothermal vent at the East Pacific Rise, Pacific Ocean - Alvinella | ecosystem: Host-associated > Annelida > Integument > Unclassified ... | reverse complement strand
AGTGTGAACGGATGTGGATCATTTTATGTGAAGGATTATAAAGAAGAATATGTTACAATATTTGACATAGTTTGTAAGGGAATCCAAAAATGTCACAACAAGTCGTTCTTATCACAGGAGCATCTTCGGGAATGGGGTACGCAACAGCACAATACCTCCTTACAAAAGGGTTTAAAGTATATGCTTCCTCACGAGATAGCTCCAAACTTTTCGATATCAAAGATAAAAACTTCACACCACTTTGCATCGATCTGACTTCCCAAAAAAGTATCGACAATGCCATAGCACATATTATCCAAAAAGAAAACAAGATAGATATCCTTGTTAATAATGCCGGATACGGTTTAGTTAGTAGTGTTGAAGATTTTACAGAGGAAGAACTTCAAGAACAGTTTAACATCAACCTTTTTGGACTTTTACGAGTAACGAAAGCAACTATACCTTATATGAGAAAAGCTAAAAGTGGTGTTATTATCAATATCAGTTCCTTTTTAGGGAAGATAGGTTTACCTCTTCTTACTCTTTATAACGCAACAAAGTACGCAGTGGAGGGAGTAACAGATTCATTGCGATATGAGCTTAGAGAATATAATATCCGTGTACATTCCATTCTACCCGGCTTTTTCGATACTCAATTTGCAAGAGACAACCTTAGAACAAATGAAAGCACCTTCCATAAAGACTCCCCATATAAAGAACTTGTTTCAAATCTTGCACCCCAGATAGTACATCAGATCAATAACGGGAACTCAGCAGAAGAAGTTGCTAAACTGATCTATACGATCATAGAAGATACAAACTTTCCAGCAAGAGTAACAGTAGGTGATAAAGCAAAAAAATTTTTGGCAATGAGAAAAGAGTTAAGTGATGAGGATTTTGAACGAAGAGTTCGAGAATATTATGGACTAACATAAAATGGAAAGCTTTTTTTTTAATCTCACCGATAGTGCATATAAAATAGAATATCTCTATAAAGATACAACAGAATTTATCAAACGGGTTGATATCTCAAATGGTATCGTTTTTTTGGATCTAGAGATCAATGTTACAAAACAAAGAGAATACAACTTCAAAAATCTAGATAGAATGCTTGTAATATGCGTTATACAAGAGGGATCTCTCAAACTCCATGACAACATAAACAACAAAACCTACTCTCTTACAAAAGAAAATATCTATATGTTCGTATCTTCTAAACAAGATTTAAAGATCACTTTCTCACAATACACAACAAACAAGATCTTTACGCTCTGCATTGCTGACTTTATCCTCAAACGTTATCTCAGTAAAAAAGAGAACTCCGTTATAGATCACCTTTACAATACCTTACAACAAGAGATCTCACTCCAACAGATCGACAAACACCCTATTGATGCTCTAAGTTTATATATCATTCAAAAGATCAAAAGTATAAACACCATTGATACATTGAGTTCCTTGGCGTGTGAACACCATACTTTAGAGTTCATACTCCACCGGTTTAAACTCTTAGATATCTACGAAACACCATTAAAAGATGAAGAGATATGTATCTCTCGATCTGCAAAAGAGATACTAGTCAAATCTTTTGTCAATCCTCCAACGATCACACTTTTAGCACATATGTGTGCTACAAATGAAACAAAGCTCAAAACCGTCTTTAAAAAAAGGTATAAAACAACTATTTATGCTTATATCCAAATGCTTAGACTTCAAAAAGCAAATCTCCTTTTGCGTGAACAACATCTTACAATCGGTGAAATAGCAAAAGCTGTTGGTTATAAACATCAAGGGAACTTTTCAAAACTTTTCTTTGAACATTATGGAGTTTATCCTAAAGATATCTTAAAAAAATAATTCCTCTTTTGCTAAAATAAAATTCCTTCTGTGCTAAAAATCACTTGAACTAAACTCTAAATTATCATAAAATTTTTCCATAGGAGTCAGCTATGTTACGCTTAGTTTTATTATCTATAGTAGTAGTGGTTCTATGGATCGCTATCTTACCCTATATGATGCCCAGTAAACCAAAAAACAAGTACAGTTACAGTGATGAAGAGCTAAGAAATAAAGCGATGCAAGTCGGGATGCAGAGTATCCCAAATGATTATAAAAAGTTTATCGCCTTAGTGCAAACTCCGGATAACCTTATCAGCAAAGAAAAAGTTGCTCTTGGGAAAAAGCTCTACTTTGATACCATCCTCTCAAAAGATAGAACCATCCGTTGTGCATCTTGCCATATGCTCTCAAAAGATCCTCACAATCAACAACAATTTCTTGATAACATTACCCATCCTAATTCAAAAACAGACTGTATGGTATGTCATATCAAAGATCAAAGTGGTAGTGACAGACTCTCTACTGCTATAGGGGTTAAAGGAAAAACAGATCCTTACCATCGCAATACACTCACCATTCTAAACTCCACTTTGGCAAAGTACCAACTTTGGGATGCATCAAGTAAAAACTCCTTACAAAGTATTGCAAAAATGATACAAGATCCCTATAAAATGGATCTCACTCCAAAAGAAGCAATAACAAGACTTAACAATAGTCCCACCTATAAACAAGCATTTCAAAAAGTTTTTAAAGATGGGATCACCTTCTTAAACATCCAAAAAGCAATAGATGCTTACTTAAAAACACTTCTAACTCGTAGTGCGTATGATCGGTTCTTAGATGGTGATGATAGTGCGATGACCCCTCTTGCAAAACAAGGTTTTATTGATTTTATAGAACTTGGCTGTAAGGGATGTCATACCGGTATCACCGTCGGTGGTCAAACGATCCAAAAATTTCCAGTACGTAACTATAACCATATCATCGATGTTACAGGAAGCTTTAGAAAAGAGTATAGAGGTTTTGATATGGCAAAATTTGATTTTAACTTCAAACAGTATCAAGAGTTCCCTTTTGAAAACAAAGGGGGCTTTATGGGAAAAGATTCACAAAAGTATTTTCGTGTACCAATACTGCGAAATATCACCAAAACCTCACCATACTTTCACAACGGTTCCGTTTTTGATCTGCGAGAAGCTATATACATCATGGCAAAGTACCAACTCTCAACAGAACTCACAGAAGAACAAATAGATGAACTAGAAGCATTTTTACGCTCACTTGAGGGAAAACCAGTCATCTTTAAGGAGTTGGAACAATGAAACTTTTACTTGTCAATCTATCGGTATTATTTATGTTTATCAGTGGTGTTTTTTTGATAGATATTCTTTCTATCCCTTGGTCGTTTGTTCGTATAATAGAGTTTTTCCATAGTTTTAGTTCTATTTTTCTAACTATATTTATAATCTTTCCATTTTTATTTCTTCATATTAAAAGTAGCTGGTATCACTCTAAAAGAAAAAGTCTCAGTGGCACTTTATTTGGTATCACGTTTTTACTTTTGGTTTGTAGTGGGTTGTATCTGTTATTTATCGGGAATCGTGGAGGAGATATTTTTGGCGAAATTGCCTATAATATCCATCTTTATGGCTCATTTGTCTTGATAACTTCACTTTTGTTCCATCTTAAAACTTGGATCGTCAAAGTACCTATTTTACAAACCATTACACTGCTTATAGTTTTTATCCCAATGCAAACATACGCATATAGCCACAAACTTACCAATATCAAGCTTAAAGATGGTGTTTCAAGATACCATAACAACGACTGGAAAAACTCCGCTACATGTAAAAAATGCCATCCAGAGATCTTTAAACAGTGGGCAAATTCCAACCATAGACATATGGCAGACTCCAACCCATACTATATGGTCTTAGAAAATCTTGCCGAGATGGATAAAGGAAAAGAGTTTAGACAGTGGTGTATGGGGTGTCACAATCCAAGTGCCGTTACGACCAAACGAAGAGAAACAACACACTTTATGCACGAAAACATTATGCCAGATCCTTTGTTTGTAAAAGACTCTCAAACACTTATACAGACCTATAAAAAAGATCCAAAAAGATTAGAACAAGGAGTTTCTTGTATAGCATGCCATAGGATTACCGATACAAATGCAACAGGAAACAGCTCATATACCCTAGATCTTACAAAACGCAAAAAGTATCTCTTTGAAGATTCCACTACACCAACAAAAACTTGGATAAACAATGCCCTAATCAATGCCAAACCAAAAATACATAAACAAGAATACCTCAATCCTGTTTATAAAAAAAGCAGATACTGTGCATCGTGTCATAATGAGTTCTTACCCCACTCTGGCAAAAAAGTGGTCTCAACCTATGATCAGTGGGAAAAATCTCCTTACAATAACCCTAATGACCCTAAGAAACATAAAGAGTGTATAGATTGTCATATGAGCTATATAGAAGATGGCAAATATATTGCACAAAGTGGTAGATCAACTGTTGGAGGAAAGATAAAAAAAGATATAAAAACACACTATTTTACCGGAGGGAATCATTTTCTCTCAGGACTCAAAAGTGAAGTCCATCAACAACAATCCATCGAACTTCTAAAAACAGCGGCGACACTGGATCTTAATATCTCTCACAATAAACTTCTCATAGGTGTTACCAACAGTGGTGCAGGACATAAACTACCAACAGGAGCAGCTGATTTTCGAGAGCTCTGGCTTGATATCACCGTTACAGATAAAAACGGTCATACCCTTTTAAGTAGTGGAAAGTTAGATAAAGACGGCAATATTGAACCAAACAGCATCATCTATAACAAAGTCTTTGGTGATAAAGATGGAAATCCGGTCAGTTTACTTTTTTGGAGATATGAAAAACTTCTCAAAGATACACGCATACCGGCAGGGAAAAGAGTTCAAGAAGAGTTTATACTTCCAAAAGATGCAAACTATCCACTTAAAGTTAAAGTGAAACTCAACTTTCGGATCTATCCACAATGGGTCACAGATATCGTCAAGGTTGCATATCCTGCTTTACCAGACCCACCGGTCATTACTATCAAAGAGATGGAGAAGTGTTTTGACTAAGTATCTTATTTTACTTTGTATCCCTTTTATCATACACGCATTAAGTATCGAGTCTTCTTATGAAAAGGCACATCAAAAAGCGCTTAAAGAAAAAAAGATATTGATGGTATTTTTAACACAAAAAGGATGCAACCATTGCAATATAGAATTGCAAAAGATTCTACATACAAAAGAGCTTCACCGTATCATCGAAAAAAAAGCTCTTTTTCTCATTATACTCAACACCCAAAAAGAAACCTATCCTATTGAGATGCTCTATACTGATACCTATCCGGCGATCTTCTTTCTTGATGAGAACGAACTCTTTACATGTAAAACACTACACACCACCTCTATACCTGCTATAAAGCAGTGTTTAGAGTAACATTAAATATGGCAACTTTTCCTTGCTACCAATGAAGCAACATAAGTTTTTTCACCACGCAAATTTATATCATATCGCTCTTCATAGTAGATAATATCAAGACCGATAAATGCATGAAGGAGTTCATTTTTACGTAAAAGATACTCCGGATTTTGTGGATTATCAAAATCCCCGTGCGCAATGATAAAAGTCTCAAATATCACCACACCACCCTCTTTTAAAGCTTCTTTGATCTGATGAAAAAAACGGCGGTTTAGGTAGTTGATGTTGATGATAAGATCGTACTTATTCTTTTCTAAGTTATATTCATCAAGATCTGCTTCTATGATATGGATCTTCGGATCTTTTTTGATCTTTGAGAGTGCATAATCACTAAGATCCACTGCATCAACTTCAAAACCATTTTCAGCTAAAAAATGAGTGTTTCTTCCTTGTCCACATGCTATATCTAAAGCATAACCGACATTTGCTTCTTTGATGTACTTCTCTACAACAGGCTCTACATGCTTACGAAACGGTTTTTCTTGGTATCTTTTGTTCCAACGCTCTTTATCTGATTGCATCTTTTCTCCTAACTGAGTCTATCTCGATAATCTTCATACGAAAACTCTTTTACTACTTCCATAGTACCATCTTTTCTTTTAATCGCTAAAGAAGGAAGCTTGATCCCATTAAAGGTAGTGTTTTTTACAAAGGTATAGTGGATTTGATCTTCAAAGATGATCCTATCACCTACCTTTAAAGGTTTTTCAAAACTATAATCCCCCATAACATCACCTGCTAAACAGGTATTACCCGCAAGTCGGTAAGTATATGGTTTTTCTCCTGCTTTCCAAGCTCCACGTACTTCTGCACGATAGGGCATCGCCAAAGTATCTGGCATATGTGCTTCCGCGGAAGTATCTAAGATGGCTATTTTCATTCCATTATCAACAATATCAAGTACACTTGCTTCTAGGTAGCCTGTCTCCCAGCCTACTGCTTCACCCGGTTCAAGATAGACCTCTACATCATACTTTTTTCGTACATATTTTATAATATCAATGAGTTTATCAACATCATACCCTTTTTTAGTGATATGATGCCCTCCCCCAAAGTTCACATACTTTACTTGATAAAGATACTCACTAAACTTTTCTTCTACCCCTTGAAGAACTTTTTCCAAAGCATCAGCATCTTGTTCACATAGTGCATGAAAATTTAGTCCATCAAGATAAGGAACTATCTGCTCATCAAAATTAGCTTTTGTTGTTCCCAAGCGACTATACAATCCACACGGATTATACAGATCAACGGGAGAAGAAGAGACTTCAGGATTAATGCGTAAAGAGAGTTTTATCTCCGGATTGATCTTTTTAACTCTTTTATGATATTTCCAAAACTGCGAAGGAGAGTTAAAAACGATATCATCACTGATTCGTGCAATCTCATCTATATCTGTTTCTTTAAAAGCTGGCGAGTAGGTATGTACTTCTGCATCTGAATTATACTTACAAAACTCTTCACGAGCAAGTCTTGCTTCCCAAAGACCACTACATGTACACCCTTTAAGATACTTCGCAACAACATCAAATGTACTCCACATCGCAAACCCTTTAAGGGCTAAAATGATCTTGGCACCACTTTGTTCTTGCACATACGACAAGAGCTGTAAGTTTTTTTCTAAAAGAGCTTCTTCACATACATATACTGGAGTTTCTATGCTAATCCTTTACTCTCTTCATACTGTCTCTTTAAACGATTTGCTGTATTGATAAACTTTTGAGGATTTAACCCTAATTCTTCAACAAGTAACGAAGCTTCTTTTATCGATTTTTCTGTTAGGATAGATTTAACATTGACTGCTGTTCTAATAACATCAAGTATATCTCGATAATACGCTATCTTTTTATTTGCTTTTTTATCTTCAAAGTCGATCTTTTTTAGTATCTCTACAAATACCTCATCAATCTTCCAATGTTTAAAAAGCATTGCAGAAACTTGATATGATGTAGTATCAAACAGTTCATACTCATAATGAGCAATATCATCTGCCTCTGCAAGTCCTCTACGGAACTTAATGGCATAATCGCTTGCTTTTACCTCTTTGGAGATAATAAGCTTTCCTATCTCCATAATCAAAGCCAATGATGTTAAAAACTGTGCATCTCTAGTATCAACATGTGAATACCATTGAAATACCAAAGAACTTTGAAGATGACACATATCATTAAACTGGATCGTTGTTATACCATATGCACTTGGATCAGCTTTAATCGTTTTTGAGATGGCATTATTGACAACAGTTCCATAGACAACTTTCGTTCCCAAAAGTGTTACAGCTTGAGAAACGGAAGAGATCTTTTGAGAAAATCCATATTTTGGATCATTTACAAACTTAAGGATATCTGCTGTGAGTGTAACATCTGATTCTATCAAACGGATCAACTGTGTAACATTAACCTCTTCTTCTCCATCTTTATAAAGATCTTGTATTTTAAAAACCACATCTGAAAGAGGTGGAAGCACCTCTATACGTTGTACGATATCTTCAAAAGTCATCATAGGCTATCTCTTTATTCTAATTCAAGAACTTTCCAAGGAAGCCCTTGGCGGTTCATCTCTTCCATAAATGGATCTGGATCGAACTGTTCCATATTCCACACACCCTCTTTGTACCACTTTTTCTCTAACATCAACTTCGCCCCTATCATTGCCGGAACACCTGTTGTATAAGAAACTGCTTGAGATTTTACTTCGGCGTAACATTTTTCATGATCACTTACTTGATAGATGTAGATCTTGCGTTTTTTACCATCTTTGATCCCCTCTGCTACTATACCGATGTTAGTCTTTCCTTTGGTTCTTGGTCCTAAAGATGCAGGATCTGGAAGAAGTGTCTTTAAAAACTCTATAGGGATGATCTCACAATCTTTATGCTTAATCGGCTCGATCCCAAGCATACCGACATTTTGGAGTACTTCCATATGTTTGAGATAACTCTCACCAAAGGTCATAAAGAAACGGATCCGTTTTAACCCTTTTATATGCTTAACAAGGCTTTCCATCTCCTCGTGGTAGAGTAAGTAGCTGTCTTTTGGGCCAACTTCCGGATAATCCCAAACCATCTTAATCTCCATCGGTTTAGTCTCTATCCATCTGCCTTCTTCCCAGTATCTCCCGTTTGCGCTTACTTCACGAAGGTTGATCTCAGGGTTGAAGTTCGTTGCAAAAGGGTATCCATGATCTCCGGCATTACAATCAAGTATATCTATATAATGGATCTCATCAAAATAGTGTTTTTGCGCATATGCACAAAAGACATTTGTCGCACCCGGATCAAACCCACTCCCAAGAAGTGCCATTACACCTGCTTTTTTAAATGCTTCATCCCTTTCCCACTGCAACTTATACTCAAACTTCGCCTCATCTGGGTGTTCATAGTTTGCAGTATCGAGATAGTCTGTTTTTGTTTGCACACACGCATCCATAATGGTGAGATCTTGGTATGGAAGTGCAACATTTATAACGATATCTGCATCATATTTTTTGATAAGGTCTACCACATTTTGTGTTACATCTGCATCAACTGTATCAACTTCTAAACTTCCTTCAGGGAGTTCACTTTGGATCTCTTGACACTTACTTAGTGTCCTACTTGCCAAAATGATACGACCAAAAACATCTTTGTTCTGAACACACTTATGTGCGACAACACGCCCTACTCCACCGGCACCTATTATCAAAGTTGTTGTACTCAATCTCTTTCTCCACATGTAAATATTGTTCTTATAGTAGCAAAAAAAGGTTTAGAAGCTTATAATTTCAACTCTTTTGCCAAGAACTTCCCTGTATAACTTCCGGTTTTTGTATGCTCATTTGCTACTTCTTCAGGAGTACCCGTTGCGATGATCTCACCGCCTCCGCTTCCCCCTTCAGGTCCCATATCGATGATGTAGTCTGCGTTTTTGATCATATCGAGATTATGCTCTATCACCAACACTGAGTTACCAAGCTCCACAAAATGGTGCAGCACTTTTGTGAGGCGATTGACATCATCGAAATGAAGCCCGGTTGTTGGCTCATCAAGGATATAAAGCGTCTTTCCGGTATCTTTGCGACTTAACTCCTTCGCAAGTTTGATGCGTTGTGCTTCTCCACCAGATAAAGTTACGGCATTTTGCCCAAGTGTTATGTAACCAAGTCCCACATCAAGGAGCGTTTTGAGCTTTGCTTCGATCTTAGGGATGGTCTTAAAAAACTCATACGCTTCTTCTACGCTCATACCAAGCACATCGGAGATATTTTTTCCCTTATACTGTACTTCAAGAGTTTGATCGTTATAACGTCGTCCTTTACAGGCATCACACTTGACCAAGATATCTGGCAGGAAGTGCATCTCTATCTTGATCTCACCTTCTCCCTGGCATTTCTCACAACGCCCCCCTTTGACATTGAAGCTAAATCGCCCTATACCGTATCCACGTATCTGTGCTTCTTTGGTCTTTGCAAAGAGATTTCGTATCTCATCCATCACACCCGTATAGGTTGCGGGGTTACTTCTCGGGGTTCGCCCTATCGGGCTTTGATCAAGATAGATCACCTTATCGACTTGTTCAAGTCCGTTGATCTCTACTCCTTGGACTTTGTTGACCTTTTTAGCATGATTAAGCAGTTCTCTGGCAACGGGGAGAAGAGTTTGGAGGATAAGTGAGCTTTTTCCACTTCCACTCACTCCTGTGATACATACGAAGTTACTCAAAGGGATTTTTACATGTAGATCTTGAATGTTATTGATAGAGACATTTTTGATCTCGATCCACTTCTCTTGGCTTCGTCTGTAAAAATACTCAATCTTCTTTCGCTCAGTCAAATAATCAGCCGTGAGCGTTTTTGCTTTTTGGAGTTGTTTGAGTGTTCCGCTAAAAACCACTTCCCCTCCAAACTTTCCAGCACCCGGACCGATATCGACGATGAAGTCGGCATTTTCTATAGTTTCTTTGTCGTGTTCAACGACGATGACGGTATTGCCTTTTTCTTGGAGATTTCGTAATGTTTTTATAAGTTTGAGCGTATCTCTCTCATGCAAACCTATACTTGGCTCATCAAGCACATACATCACTCCCGTCAAACCACTTCCTATCTGCGAAGCGATACGGATGCGTTGTGCTTCTCCACCGCTGATGGTTCGTGCGTCTCTCCCAAGGGTGATATACCCAAGCCCAACATCATAGAGGAAAAAGAGCCGCTCTTTGATCTCGTTGAGTATCGGTGCGGCTATGAGGGCTTGTTGTTTGCTAAAGTATGCGAAGTTACTCTCATCGGCAAAAAACTCATAACTCTTTGCTATAGGCATATCGAGTATCTCCGCTATCCCTTTTCCTGCTACTTTGACCGCCAAGGACTCCAACTTCAGCCGATGACCGCTACAGACATTACAGATCTTCTCGCTCATATAGTCTTGAAGATCCTTCTCATCTTTGAACATATCATACGCGATGCGAACGATCCCTGGAAATACACGCTTGACCTTGTGTCGCTTCCAAGTAAAAGTGATCTCATCACTACTTCCATAGAGTATGGCTTTTTGCTGATGGGATGGAAGCTCACCGTATGGGATATCTGTTGGGATCTCGTTTGCCTCACAAAACCCCATTAAAAATTTAAAATAGTAGCTTTTGTTAAACCCGTAAACGATCTTGATAGCCCCTTTTTCTATAGGGAGATCGGGATCGATGATCTTCTCAAGATCAAGTGCGTAGCGAAGCCCTAACCCATCACACTCGCTACATGCACCCTTAGGTGAGTTAAATGAGAACGAAAGCGGCTCAAGCTCATCAAAACTGATCTTACAATCAAAACAAGCATTGTGCTCTGAGTAGTGAAAGTGTGGCTTGATATCAAGCTCCTCGGCATTAAGTACATCGATCTCAAGCTCACCGTAACTCTCATGGAGTGCTTTTTCAACACTTCCTGCGATACGCTCTTTGTTCTCCTCTTTGACAACAACCCTATCGACCACTACTTTGATGGTGTGTTTTTTAGTTTTTGAGAGTTCTATCTCCTCATCAAGACGTACCATCACACCATCTATCACGGCTCTCACATAGCCTTTATGCACTAACGATTCTATAAGATCGGCGTAGCTTCCTTTTTTCTCACGAACAAGCGGGGCTAAGAGTACAAGTTTTGCTCCTTGAGGGAGTTTAAGCACTTCATTTACGATATCACTCGCACTCATTTGCGAGATCACCTTGCCACACTTGTGGCAGTGCTGAATCCCTACTCTGGCATATAAAAGTCGCAAGTAGTCATAGATCTCCGTGATCGTCCCAACGGTTGAGCGGGGGTTTTTGGAAGTGGTCTTTTGATCGATGGCTATGGCAGGTGTAAGCCCTTCGATCTTGTCTACTTCCGGTTTGCCTATACGGTCTAAAAACTGTCTGGCATAACTGGACAAACTCTCCATATACCGCCGTTGCCCCTCGGCATAGAGCGTATCAAACGCCAAAGTGGACTTTCCGCTTCCACTAAGTCCCGTAAAAACGATAAGAGAGTTCTTAGGGATTTCCAAGTTGATGTTTTTGAGGTTGTTTTCTCTTGCACCGAGTATCTTGATGGTATCTTTTTTCAAATCTGTTCCTCTATATTTTTTAATAGTTGTATCGTATGTGGGAATTTATTAAAGTCTTTTTTTGCAGACAATATAACGCTTAATAATATTTCCTTATCAAACTTATCTATTAAAAGGTATAGCTCTTTTTCAAATTTTGGTAATTTCTTTTTTATTATAAAAAACACTTCTTCCGCATCTATACCAAAATATTCATGAGCTACTATATTTCTAAAATCAACTATGCTTCTAAAACTTTCATCTAAAAAATTTTCTTTTATCAAATATTTAGCGGCTTCACCTATTATTTCAAATTCTCTTAACGTTGCATCCCAACTTAGTTCATCATAAAGTAAGGATTCACCATCTTCAAACTGTTGTGTATATCTTTTAATTTTATCGATAGCAATAAACAAATCAATATAAAAAAATTCTATTTTTCGTTTAGACATATATAATCTCTTTTTCTATCTCTTTTTTAATAAAACTACGAATAGAATCTTCATACCCGACATCTACTTTTCTACCAAAAACATTTTCTAAATATAATTTAAAGTCAAATCTTTTATCAAAATCTTTTTGTTTCATTTTTATAAGCAGATCTATATCACTATCTTGGGTAAATTCATCTCTTACAAATGAACCAAATAATCCTATTTTTGTAATCAAAAATTTTTTCTCAAACTCACTTTTATGTGTTTGGAGATAATCTAAAATAACTTCTTTTGAAATTTCCATAAGATTCCCCTCTCTTTGCTTCTCTTATTGTACCGCAAAGGGACAAAAAAAATAATAAATTTATAGGAGATTTTAATTTAACTAACTTTAGTTATAAGTTTTTTCTTTTTCTACATTTTCAAGTACTTAAAAGTTTAAGGAACATTCTTTATATCCTTTTATTTTCTATTTTGAACTAAAATAGGATAAAATGTTCCTTGAATAAATAGTTCCTCCGGACACCTACGGTGCCGGAGGAACGGTGTAGCCGAGCAAGTTTTTGTCCCTCGGCACCATAGGTGCCTCAGAACAAATCGCTGGAGCGATCACTTCTTTGCACTTCTTTGGCCTCTCAACCTCAAACTCCGTTTGAGTCTCAGTCCAAAGAGTGCCGCTCGGCTACACCGTTAAATAATAGGGTATAAAATGGAACGAGATTTATTAGACTTTACAAAAAATCAATTTTTTAAAAAAATTATACATGATAAAGGTGTGTCATTTTCTAGTGGAAAAATCATACTTTTATTTATGTGTTTAATACTTGCATTTTCCTTTCTTATTTTTAGATGCCCAACTTTTACAAATAATTCAAGAATTCAGGATAGCAATATTTTATTTTTATTTATTATTTTTTTGTTATTAAGTAGCTTGTATTTTTTGAAAAGATTTGCTACTCCAATTATAAAACAAAGCAAAGCAAAATCTTGGAAAAAAACAATAGCAACAATTACTGAAATTGGAATTTATAAAATTAAAATAGCAAATTACCCTCTTAGTAGAATAGGTTATTTTCCAGCAATTATGTATGAGTTTAATGCAAATAAAAAAAAATATAAAAGCCACAATATATCTTTTGAAGCTGATTATACATATAACATAGAGCTTGATTCTTGGTCTAGTAATCAATATGACGAAAATAATAAGTTGTTTTCTCAATGGATTCATAAACAAGAAGTTGAAATTTTTTATAATCAGTCTAATCCAAACGAATCTGTAGTCTTTAAGGATTTTAAAACTGCAAAGAAAATATTTTATATTATTATGACAATTTTGTCTATGTTAACTTTTTTAGTAACACTTATAAACTTTGTATGTTTAGTGTATTTTACTACTTAACAAGTACATGGAGAGAAATAAGAAACCCTAACGGGTTCTTATTCCCTCTTCGCTGGGGTACAAGCACCCCGCTCATCGAAAATGGAGTGCCGCTCGGCTACACCGTTGTCTTACAGTTGGGACTTTTGGCAAAAAAGACATTTTTTAACTTTCACAGCCTATCATGATAAGTCCATTTTGCCTATCAAATTTAAAAAAATTCCAACAACATTTAAGCCTATTCTCTTCTTTTTTAAAAAGAAGCAAAACTAACGAAAGTGATTGCAAAGCAAAGTTTCCTTGAAAATTTCTTAGAAAATTTGACAAAAAGCACACATTGTGTTATCATGCCTATATGATACAGTATAATTGGGATAAAGAAAAAAATCTTTTATTAAAAGAAACAAGAAATATAAGTTTTGAGCAAATTATAGTTCTTATCGAAGAAGGTTATCTTCTTGATATATTAGAGCATCCAAACAAAGAAAAATATGCTCATCAAAAAATACTTATAGTAAATGTTGATAACTATGCTTATGCAATACCTTTTATTGAAAACAATAATAAAAGATTTTTAAAAACTATTATACCAAGTAGAAAATATACAAAAAAATATCTTGGAGGTCAAAATGATTGATTATAAACTTGATAATGAAGAATTAGAACTTCTTGAGTCAATAGAAAATGATGAATGGCAATCTGTAAAAAACTTAGACCAAGAGTTAAAAGAACACAAAAAAATAGCTAAAAATACAATGAAAAAAGATAAGAGGATAAATATAAGATTGTCTTCAAAAGATTTAGAAATGATAAAAACTACTGCTGTTGAACTAGGTTTACCATATCAAACTTTAGTTTCTAGTATTTTACATCAATATGTTACAGGTAGATTAGTTCATAAAGCTAGTTGAGTTTTTTATGTAGAATATAGTTTATAAGGACAACAAAACCTTGGAAGATGAATAACATACCCTGACGGGTAGTTATCCATCAAGTCCATCGTTAAATAATCTTTACAAAAAAAATACAATTACTGTATAATATCGTAAAGTTAAAGAGGGACTATCTATGAAAAGAGCTGTAAATCTAAGATTAGAAGAAAGTGTCATTATCACACTAAATCAATTATCAAAAGAACTTCATACAACAAAAACAGATGTTATAGAAAAAGCAATTAACCATTTTTCAAAACAAAATAATATACAGCATAATCAATTATTGGATTTTGCAGGAAAATTGAAAAAAAATGATGCAGATACAATGTTGCAAACTATTAAAAATGACAAAAACTTAAAAGATTTTGAGTTAGATATATAATGAGAAAATATCTAATTGATAGTGATATACTTATCTATTTTCTAAAAGGTAAACAAGAAATTGTAGAAAGAATATCTCAAATACCAATAGATGATTTATATATCTCAAGAATTAACTATACTGAATTAATATATGGTGCATATAATTCAGCAAGAAT
>Ga0256843_1002025_pt1 | contig 15185 bp, 15 predicted proteins | sample AlvinellametaG_FD_191572 | JGI IMG/M metagenome (GOLD analysis project Ga0256843, IMG submission 191572) | Pompeii worm associated microbial communities from hydrothermal vent at the East Pacific Rise, Pacific Ocean - Alvinella | ecosystem: Host-associated > Annelida > Integument > Unclassified ... | reverse complement strand
TAAAGGTTCTCCGCCATAGGTTTCTACCGGAACAAAGGGGTTTTCTCTTGCTTGTAATGTTTGAGAAAGAAGAAAGAGGGTAGAGATGCTGATAAAGTTCATAAGAGGTTTCATGGCTGTTCCTGTTCGCTCTTTTCAGGCATAAGTGATTTCAGTTCAAAATACTTCTTTTGTAAAACAGCGTTTTCATGACTGATACGTTTGATTTTTTTATCAAGGATTTGTTGTTGTTTTTTCAGGGAGTTTAAAACTTCGAGAGAATTCTCTCCAAAGAGAGTTTCTCCCATATAGATAGCCGCCATCAAAACCAGCAAAATCAAAAAAACGACCTGCAAAAAGGAGAAGCCTTTATCCCCTTTTTGCGAACTGTGTTCTATGATTTCGTCGGTTATTTCAGACATTATGAGAAGATAGCTTTTCCTGGGTATTCACCGAAACCGAGTTCTCTTTCGATCTCAAGTAGTCTGTTGTATTTTGCAGTTCTTTCACCTCTGGCGGTAGAACCTGTTTTGATCTCACCTGTGTTGAGTGCAACCGCAAAGTCTGCGATGAAAGCATCTTCACTCTCTCCACTTCTGTGACTCATCACACATTTGTATCCGTTTCTCTGTGCAAGTCTTACCGTATCCATCGTTTCCGTAACGGAACCGATTTGGTTAGGTTTGATCAGGATAGAGTTTGCGATACCTTTGTCGATACCTTCTTGAAGGATTTTTTCGTTTGTTACGAAAAGATCGTCACCGACAAGTTGTACTTTGTCTCCAAGTTTTTCGGTAAGGATTTTCCATCCGTCCCAGTCATCTTCACTAAGACCGTCTTCGATAGAGACGATAGGGTATTTTGCGCAAAGTTCTTCATAGTATGCGACCAACTCTTCCGCACTTAAGATACGGTTTTCAGAGTCGAGTTTGTAGCCTCCGTCAGTAACGAGTTCACTACTTGCAACGTCAAGCGCGATGGCGATATCTTCACCTGCTTTATAACCCGCTTTTTCAATCGCCTGCATGATCACCTGTATAGGCTCTTCGTTGTTTTTAAGATTTGGCGCGAAACCACCTTCGTCACCAAGTGCCGTGCTCTCACCCATATCCGCGATGATTTTTTTGAGGTGATGGTAGACTTCCGCTGCCGCTCTGAGTGCTTCGGACAAAGAGTCGAAGTTTAGAGGCATGATCATGTACTCTTGAAAGTCTACACTGTTGTTTGCATGGCTACCACCGTTGATGATGTTAAACATCGGTACAGGAAGTGTCATTGCATTTGCACCGCCAAGATATCTGTACAAAGGAACACCAAGACTCATTGCCGCTGCTCTTGCTACTGCCATAGAAACACCGAGAACTGCATTTGCACCAAGGTTTTCGTAGTTGTCACTACCGTCAAGTTGTTTCATGATAGCGTCGACTTCTGCCTGGTTATATGGACTGATACCTATGAGTTCGTCAGCGATTTTCGTATTGACATTTTCACATGCTTTAAGTACACCTTTACCCATATATCTGTCATCATCGTCACGAAGTTCGAGTGCTTCTCTTTTACCCGTACTCGCTCCTGAAGGAACGATGGCATTTGCCTGTGTACCGTCGCTTAAAATCACTGTTGCACGTACTGTCGGGTTTCCTCTACTGTCAAGTACTTCGTCCGCATAGATATCGTCTATATAAACCATTGTGTTTGTGTCTCCTTATTTTTTATTTTTTTTAGTTTTATCAGGTTCTTCTTCAATATTTTCGTTTTCTGCATTTATACCCATAGCACTTTTTATGCCATCTTCAATTTCTCGGGCAAGTTCAGGATCTTCTTTGAGGAGCGCTTTGACATTTTCACGACCTTGTCCCAGTTTTTTATCACCGTAACTAAACCATGCGCCGCTTTTGTCGATGATGTCGAGTTTCACACCGTAGTCGACAAGCTCACCCTCTTTGGAGATACCTTCACCGAACATTATATCGAATTCTGCTTGTTTAAATGGTGGTGCTACTTTATTTTTTATAACTTTTGCTTTCACTCTGTTACCAATATTTTCTTCAGCTTGTTTGAGGGTTGCGATACGACGTACGTCGATACGTACCGAAGCGTAAAATTTCAGTGCGTTACCGCCGGTAGTCGTTTCAGGCGAACCGTAGCCCATCGTACCGATTTTCATACGGATTTGGTTGATAAAGATAACTGTGGTGTTCATTTTGTGTAAAACACCGGTCAGTTTTCTAAGTGCCTGACTCATCAGTCTTGCCTGAAGCCCTACGTGTGTATCTCCCATATCACCTTCGATCTCTGTTTTTGGTGTCAGTGCCGCTACGGAGTCGATGACGATCAGGTCGATCGCTCCGCTTCTTGCCATCGTTTCGACGATGTCAAGAGCCTGTTCACCGAAGTCGGGTTGTGATACGTAAAGGTTGTCTACATCGACACCGAGGTTTTTGGCGTATTTGATATCCAGGGCGTGTTCCGCATCGATAAAAGCAGCGATGCCGCCTTGTCTCTGGCACTCTGCGGTGATTTGCAGGGCGAGGGTGGTTTTACCCGAACTCTCCGGTCCGTAGATTTCGATGATACGCCCTTTTGGAATACCGCCGATACCAAGGGCGATGTCCAGTCCTAAAGATCCCGTGCTGATGGCGTCGATAGGTTCGATCTCTTTGTCTCCGAGTCTGACGATGGCACCTTTTCCAAATGTTTTGTCGATCTGTTTGATCGTCATCTCAAGCGCTTTTTTCTTATTCTCATCCATAGTGTTTCCTTCTGTTTTTTATTTTATAGTATCATTGTTTTTGGTTTATGTGGAAAAATATTTCAATATGAAATATAGTTTACCTTTTCAAACTTTTACTGATCTCTTCGATGAGTGCCTCTTTGTTTTGAGACTGTAAAGTTTCCTGATAAGAGTTAGCCCCTTTTGCAAGTGCTGCTTTGAGTTTATCGACTTGTGCTTTGAGCATTTTTACCTCTTCACTCTCTTTAGTGTTGAGTTGTTCTCTAAGTGCGCGATTTTCTTCAAGCAGTTTTTTGTAGTAATCATCCTGTGTAAAATCTTTGGTATCGAATTTCTCTTTATGCAGATGTTCTATTTCCGCCTTTTGCGCGTCGATGGTTTGGGTAAGTTCATGACGAATTTTCACAAGGTTTTCTATATCTTTTTCCAGCTTTTGGATCTTCTCCTCAAGCAGGGAGTTTTCAACCTCTTTTTGGTGAATCAACTCCTGATATTCTTGTGAAATGGCGTTGAAAAAGCCTTCCAGTTGAGTGACGAAAAAGCTTTTTTTCATAGTGAGTTTTTTAGAGATATCTTTTACCATCGATTCCGCCTTGCAAAATTGGGGTCATTATATAGTAAAATTTTTAAACATTCTTGAGGGTGGAAAGTTATGTAATTTCCACCAGTTCTATCTCCGATTCTCTGATATAGCAGAGGTATGCTTCAGTTGTTGTTTGGGTGATGTCACTGATCGCTTTTTTATAGTGACGTACCTGTTTTTTGTGTTCACTACGCATTTGTGCCGAACTTTTGTAGTCTATGATGACAAAACGATCTTTCTTTTCTATGAGCAGATCGAGCTGTTTGATCTCTTCGTTGTAGACGATGGGTTGTTCTTTGATTTGTCTGCCTTCTACGAGTGTCATAAATTTTTCACATGCAAGTAGTTGCTCTACCCGTTTTTTGATCTTTTCGGTATCGCCGTCGTGCAGGAGGATTTCAAAACGGTTTTTCATAGCCCAATAGGCATTTTCAAGATCATCTTCACAAAAACCGTCCAGTACTTCGAGCATATAGTGCAGGGCATTTCCGAAGTTGATGGCATAGATATCGTCTTGTTGCTCTTTTTCGTTTTTGAGTTTTTGATCCTGCAAACCGAGTCGGATAGAGTTGTATTGCAGGGTAGGGGGAGTGGTAGCAGGTGTTGTCTCTTCTTTTGAAGTGTCGAGCTTTCCTATCTCGCACGGTTCAAGATCGAGCATTGCAAACACGGAGCTTTTTTCATCCTCTTTTTGGATGATCGTCAAAGAGTTTTCCGCTCTGGTAAATGCAACGTAGAGGGCATTTAGGGTATCTTCATTTTTGAGTTGTTTCTCTTTTTGGAGTGCGTCGAAATAACTTTTGTCTACAAGTTCTCTGCTTTTGGTTCTTAGGTAAATTTTTTTGAGTTGGATTTCCTCATACGCATAGATAAAGGTGGAGCGATCGACAGGGCTTTTTTTCATGCGATCTGCGAGGATGACATGTTTAAATTCAAGTCCTTTGGATTTGTGAATGGTTAAAATTTTGATACCCTCGCTCTTTTTGGAGGGGGAGTCGATGTTGAGTGTTTCGCTTTCAAATAAAAAGGCTTCAATATCTTTGTATGTCGTGGCGATTTCGAGGAGTTTGAGTAAGTTTCTGTCTTGTCCCGGAAGGGCGAAATGGTTGATAATATCTTTGATCAGTCTTGGCAGTTCTCTGTGATGCTTTTGCAGCGTAAAATCAATCTGCATATCCCATGGCTCTCCGATGAGTGCGAGGAAGTTGGCTTTGCAGATATCTTCATGAAAGTAGAGGTATTTGATGAACTCTATCACGGCAGCAACATAGCGTTGGTTGATCAGTTTTGCAGAGGTTTGGGTAGTGATTTTCAGGCTGGGATCTTTTTCCAGTAAAAAATCTTCGATGCTGAAGGCATCCGGGTTGGTATGTGTGAGGATAGCGATGTCATCTTGCGGGACACCTGCTTCAAGGAGCGCGAACAACTCCGTAGCAATACCCTCTGTGACATCTTCGTATTGTGCCACTTTGACGTAACCTTTGTTATCGTCGCTTTTACACTCCTGATCGGTATAGTTTTTGATTTTTCCATGAAAGGTTTGGTTGACAAATTTGACGATATTGCAATCACTTCTGTAGTTGATGTTGAGTTGTGCAAGTGTGACACCGTACTGTTTTTGGACATAGTGAAACAGCTCTTTTGCTCCCCCTCTGAAACGGTAGATGGATTGTTTGATATCACCGACATAGAAGAAAGATTTTAAGCCGTTGGTACCGACTCCCGCGTGAATCTCTTCGATGATGGGTGAGAGGATTTTATATTGTACGATGTTGGTGTCCTGAAATTCGTCGATGAGCAGGTGGTCGATGGTGGCGTCGAGTCTGAAGTATAGAAACTCTTTGTCGATCTTTTCATGAAGGAGTTTATAGAGTAGGTTGGTTACATCGTTGAAAGAGAGGGTGTTGTTGCTGATATTCTCTTCTAAAAGGGTTTGTTTGTAGATTTGGTAGAGGCGGAAATATTTGGAGAGCATATAGTGCTCTTTGTGTTGAAAATAGAGTGCCAGTTTGATTTTGAGCTCATGAAATATCTCATCCATCTCTTCGATGAAACATTTTTTATAGTGCCAGTAGTTGAGGCTCTCTTTCTTCATCCAGGAAGCTTCTTTGAGCATATCGATGTTTTCGATTTTTAAAATGCTATTTTTTGTTTTCTCAGAGAGGCTCTCGCATTGATCTTCGATGAGCATTTGTAGTCGTCGAAGTTCTTTGATGACTTCCTGCTCGTGGGGGTAGGGTGGCTCTTCCTCCTCAAATGGCGGTAGCTCGGCATCTTTTGCGTAGAGGTTATCGAGTAGTGTAAAAATATCTCCCAGTTTTTTACTCTCCTGTGCAGAAAAGAGTACCAGATCTTTGTAGGCATCGACACGTTTGACATTGGTCAAAAAGCGTAAAAGAAATTTTTGCTCATCGCTCATCTCGTCGATGGTAAAGTCGGGCATAAGTCCAAGATGTTGGGAAAAAAGACGCAATACTTGTGCGAAAAATTTATCGATGGTGGATATTTTTAACTCATCTTTGAGGTATGCCTGATAGATGGTTTCACGGTGTTTTAATATCTCCTCTTCGGAGATTTCCAGTGTTTGAGCGATCGCTTCTCGTTCTGCCTGACGTTTTGGGGTATGCAGTTCACTAAGTACGGTAGAGATACGCACCTTCATCTCATTCGCCGCTTTATTGGTAAATGTCAGTGCCAGGATATTGTGCGGTTTGGCTCCGAGGTAGAGCAGTGAGATATAACGAATGACCAGTGCAAACGTTTTTCCGCTTCCTGCACTTGCTTCGTATGCCAGAGATTGGTAAAATGCCATTATTTTATCCTGTTACATATTTTGGAGTAGGGGCAATAGGTACACTTGGAAAGATCTTCGGTCATGACAAAGTTGAACTCTTTGGTTTGACCAAGCGTATCCAGATGGGTATAGAGTAGTTCGAGTTTTTCATCAAACAGGGTGTCGTTTTGTAGCTTTGCATCTTTAAGACCATAGTAATACGCCTCTTGAATATCGCCCAGATTTTGGGTGAGCAGGTAGTAAAACTGGAGTTGAAAGTTACTCTCTTTTTCCAGTTTTTTGGGGCTGCTTTGGGGGATTTTCCCACTTTTGTAGTCAAGTATGAAAAAAGCATTCTCTTTTTGGTCTATCCGGTCTATCGTACCTGTGAGGTGCAGATCGTTGTAGCGTGTGTCGAACTTTTTTTCGGTTTGGTAGACACGAAAGCCCTCTTGAAAACGTTTTACTTCATGAGATATGAAAGGTTTGAGGATCTCCAGCCATTTGTCTATGACAAAACGTAAAGAGGCATTTTTCTCGCTGCGCAGATAGAGTTCTCTTTGCATGTCTACCAATAGGTCTTCTTCACTGAGGTAGTGTGCCTGTTTGGTATAGAGTGTTTTGAGTACTTCATGAAGTAAAATACCTACGATACGTTCGTCATCTTCCTCTTTTGGGATTTCAAACTCTTTGAGTTTTTGAATATATTGGAAATAGTATTTGCGTTTACAATCCAAAAATGTTTTCAATCCGGAGGAAGAGAGGGGTGTTTGGCTAAAGTCATAAGCTTGTATCAGATCAGCTTTTTGGAAATGCGGTTTTGCGATGCGTGGCGGGAAGAGTATCTCTTTCAAGTCCCCGTGTTCATGATGTTTGTCGTGCAGGTCGAGTTCCTGTAAAAAACGCGAAGGCTGGTTTTGTTCGTCTAAAAGGTAACAAATGGCAACATCTTTTGCCTGATCGAAGATGCGGCTATAATAATATTTTTGCAAATTTTCACGGTCTTTCGGGGTTGGAAGTTTACACGCTTCCCGTATCGAGGAAGAGAGGAAAAGATCTTTTTTGCTTGTTGCCGGCAATACACCCTCGTTAAAATCGATGACGATTACCGCCTCTTTTGAAATACCTCTGGTTTCAAGTATCTCTAGTACGGTGACTTTGCCGCCTCTGGTATCGTCGATACTGAGTTGGGAGAGTCTGTTTAAAAAGAGGTGGAAGATTTTGTGTAAAGGGTAGTGACTGATAGCCGGCAGTAGTTTGGCAAAGAGTTGCAACTGTGCATAGAAATGTTGATAGGCTTCATCGGCTTTGGATGGCTGAGGAATGATTTGCGTTAGAAGTGTCGTAACATTTTGGGGTGTTTGTCTACTATTCCACTCTTTTTGAAGAGTTTGCAGCAACTCTTCCGGGATTTTAAGGTTTTCCAGGCGGTAGTAGTTTTCATGATTGTTTTCCATCAGGAAAAGATACAGTGCATCCAGTTTTTTGTAAATCTCCGTTTTGGTAAAAGAAAAGCCCATTGCAAAGTTAAAGTTGTTTTCATGATCGAAAAGATCAAGCAGATCTGCACTTGCCGCTTTGGGTAAAATGATGATGATCTCTTCCGGTGCATACCCTTTTTGGATGAAGTCGTACAATTTCTTTTTGATAAATGCAATTTGTTCCGTTGCAGACTCTTTGGCATCGACGATATAATTTGTTTGCGGGACAGCTGCTTTTTTACTCTCTAAAATCTCTTTACTTGTAAAGTCAAGAATATATGCATGATCTTTTTGCAATGAAAATCCGTACTGTGCAAAGGTGTCAATCATCTTTTGGTTAAATTGGTTGGTATGCAAGTGGATATGAAAAGGGACAATCTCTGCAATCTCTTCAAAGAGTTTCAACTCGAAACGGCTTAGATATCCTTCCAGATGCAACGTTATCTGCGCAAAAGAGCGGATATATTTTTCATTGAGTTTATAAAGAGAGGGGAGAGTCATTTTATCGACGTAGTTCTTTTGATCTAAAAGGGTGATATATTTTTCTCTGAGAGTTTGTAGTATCTCCAGATGTTCATCGTAGTTTGCATAGGTATCAAACTGTTTCAACTCTGAAATATCTACCAATTCAACAGCAAGTTCTTCGAAAAATGAGAAGAGGTATTTACTGTTTTTCAAAAATGAAAAAAATTCACGATCGATGTTCAGTTCGGTGAAGTTTGAAAAGTTACTGGCTTCTTGCATAAGCAGTACTTTGGTATCTTCATCTATGAATGTTCGTGCAGGAACGAGCAGGGCTTTTTTTTCAAAGTCACCTATTGTGATATATTTTGGCAAGAAAGTGTTTTGAGAGAGCAGGTTGGAGATCTGCTCCCGGATGGCTCTGGAGGTAGGGTATATCTCCAGTTTGTTATTTTGTAGCATTGACCTCAGTTTTTGTAAACGAGGTAGCGTCGTTTACTGTAGCTTTGGTAAGGATCTGCCATCTTCCTATTTTTTCTACAGTAAAGTTTTCCAGTTGATAGTTCCCGTTTTCCGCTTTGACAACTTTTAACATTTTATCATATTTGTTTGTATCGGGTTTGGTGATTTTAACGGTAATGTTTGCATCCAGTACCGGAGCACCATTCTCTTTAGAAGAGATTTTAATCGTTAAATCATTTGTACCAACGACAAAGTTTTTTTTGTCTACTATCAAGTTGTATTTAGCATCGAAAGCTTGTTGGCTTTTTAGAATTTCGTTGATGTTTCTGTCAACATCGCCATAACTTTCAAAATAGTAATCGTCCATAACCACCGGCTTGATATTTGCCTGTTGGATGGTCCAGATACTAAGTGCGATAAGTCCGAAGATAGATAATATAATGCCTATTGGCCATCTAAGTTCGCTGAGTTTACTCTGTTTTTTCAATGTTTTCCTTTTTGAGAAATCTTTTTTTTACATAGAGCCATGCAAAATAGAGTAGGGATAGATAAAATAATATTCTTATGATTATCATAAAAGTGTGACTTTCATGACCAATACTTGATTTCAATGTAACGCCGTATGATTTTGCAATCATATCCGTTAGATCGGCATAGCCATTTAAAAAAGCTGCTGATGTAGGATCGGTTTTTGACTTTTTAATAACAATCAGCTTTGTAAAACTACCCGAAAAGGGGCTGAATAAAGAGTCTTTGTCAAATTTACCGTCAAGATCAGGTGAATTGAACATTTGATTGAGACCAAAATCTTTTTTATCCTCATATGTTTTGGAAAAAATCCAAAGAACAAAAGGTGGTTTTAGCTCTTTTAAATATCTATTTTTGATTTCAAGAAATTCATCTTTTGTAAGATGCTCTTTAGTAACCAATGCAATGGTTACACCTGTCTTCTCATGAAGTTCTTTGCCAATCTCCTTCATTTTTTCTATCGTTTTATCGTTGATAAGATGGTCGCCTTCGTAGATAAAGTTTGCAAAAGAGAAAGTTGGAGAAAAAATAATTAGTGAGAAGAGAAGAGCCATAATAGCTCTTCTCATTTGTGTATAAGTAAACACCCAGTCAATCCTATGTTAAGAAAAGTATTTGACCGGGAGTAGTAACAGCCCAAATTGTAATTGCAGCCATAACGACTAGCAATACACCGATTACATAAAATAATGTATCTGCCATAGTACCTCCCTTATTTTACTATCTGATAATGTTTATAATTATCTTTGCTGATCATTTGGATGTTTTGCTCGTCAACAAGTTTATAATATGTTGTAGCATTTTTTTGTTGTACGTCAATTGCCCAAATGGTTAAATAAACCAGGATACTCAATAGCAAAACAGTTGCTATGATACCACCTAAAAGCCCGTTGATGTTAAAGCACAATCTTCTAGTTGTATTTTCTGCCATAGTCTATCCTTATTCTTTTAGTGAAGCGATATAACGTGCTACAGCTTCCATTTGAATATCAGTCAATCTACCGTCGTTAAATGAAGGCATTGTACCGATAGAACCTTTTTTACCATGTGTAAGTACATGTTTAACAAGTGTAGCGTCATACGCAGAAAGGTTTGGTGCTTGACCACCAAGACCTGTACCGTCTTCGCCATGACAACTTGCACATGCAGCAAATGCAGCAGGTTTTTCACCTTTCATACCGCCGGCAATCCATTTTGCGATTGCTTTAGCATCATCACCACTAGCCATTCCCGGAGGCATTGCACCCATAGGATAACCGAGTTGATCTTGTCCGTGCTCGATAACGTAGAGTACTTGTGCTTCTGTCATACGCTTGTCGAAACCTTGTGCTTTACCGTCGATACCTGTACCGTCAAGTCCGTGACATGGAGCACATTGTACAAGATAAACACCTTCACCCATTGCAAGGAGTGTTTCATCATCCGGATTTTGCCATTTTTTCTCAAATTGTGCGTTATAAGTTTTTACTTCTTCGTTGTATTCTCCGATTTGAGAGTATGCATTTAACGGGTAACCGATAAACCAATACCAAAGTCCCCAAATCATTGTACCTACAAAGCTGACAGCCCATCCTACAGGAATAGGGTTTTTATATTCGCCAATACCATCCCAGTTTTCATCGCTAAGCTCACCCGTACTGGTGTCTGTTTTCATTTGTCGGATATATTTACCCGCAACATAAACAGTCAAAATAACGATCGCCGCTGCACCTAAGAGGGAGAGCTGGTTGACTGCATCAGTTGATAAATTTATCTTCATGCTGATTCTCCTTTATTTTTTTTCTTTTCCCATGGAGAGGTAGTTTCGATTGGATTTGAGTCCAGCTCGTCATCCAAAGCGATATTGGCATATTTCTCATAATCACGGGTACCTTTTTTCTCACTGCTGTACAGGTGGTAAATATACCCATATAGTAAAATTGCACAGAGCCCTGTCACAATCACATATGCATATGCTTGTATGCTATAAGCGGTCTCAATATCCAAACTCATCTTTTACCTCTTTATTTTAAACTATTCAAATATGCAATAAGTGCAACGATTTCAGGAATTTTCCCTTGTGCAACTGCATCTTTAACTGCTTGATTTTTCATTTGTGCAGCAATTTTTTTTGCTTCTTCCAAAGCAGCAGCTTGTGCTTCTTCCAAAGTACCAAGTTTTGGCATACCTTCCTGATCGTAAGGTACGTTAAATACTTTTTTAACAGTTACCGCTTCAGCGTATGCCGTTTCTACGTCTGCAATGTTCGTAAACATATGTTTATATGCTGGCATTATAGAACCGGGAACAACTGACGGTGGATTCCACATATGGTTTTCATGCCAGTCAGTAGTTCTGTAGTTACCAACTCTGTGAAGATCCGGACCTGTTCTTTTAGAACCCCAAAGGAAAGGTCTGTCATATGCATACTCACCACTAAGAGAGTATTTACCATATCTGTCAGTTTCAGATTTAAAAGGACGAATCAACTGAGAGTGACATGCGTTACAACTGTCTTTGATGTAAACGTGTCTTCCTGTCAATTGTAAAATCGTATAAGGTTTTGTACCTACTGTTGGGCGTGACATCTCAGCGAAGTTTGGAAGAACTTCAATCACACCGGCGAATGCTACTGTAACGAATACCATTACCGTAAATAGGAATGGATTTTTTTCTAACCAATGAAACATAGTCTAACTCCTCCTTATGCCATAGGCGTTGCGTTTTGAGGTTCTCTCTCAAGCACACGACCTGCAGTAAATGTTTTATAGATGTTGAATGCCCACATAAAGATACCAGTTAGGTACAATAGACCACCAACCGCTCTGATTGTGTAGTAAGGGTGAAGTACTGTTACCGTATCTATGAAAGAGTAAGCAAGGTTACCGTATTCATCAGTAGCTCTCCACATCATACCTTGTGTAATACCCGCAATCCACATACTGGAGAAGTAAAGAACGATACCTGTTGTTTGGATCCAGAATTGTGCATCCATAAGTTTTTTGCTCCAGATTTCTCTTTTAGCGATTCTTGGAGTCATATGATAAATTGCAGCGATAACCATGAATCCAACCCAGCCAAGAGTACCATCATGAACGTGTCCAGGAATCCAGTCTGTAAAGTGTGCAAGTGCATTAACAGATTTGATTGCTTGGATAGGACCTTCTAGTGTTGAGAACATATAGAAAGTAGAAGCAAGAATCATAAATTTGATCAATGGGTTTGTTTGTAGTTGTCCCCACTCACCTTTCATAGTAAGAAGCATATTGATTGCTGAACCCCATGAAGGAAGAATAAGAATAACTGAGAAGATTGAACCCATAGTTTGAATCCAGTCAGGAACTGTAGAGTAAAGAACGTGGTGACCACCAGCCCATAGATAAACGAACATCAATCCCCAGAAAGAGAGAAGAGAAAGTTTATATGAGTAAACAGGTTGACCAGACTCTTTTGGTAGGAAGTAGTAAATCAAAGCAATAATAGGTGTCGTAAAGACGAATGCAACCGCATTATGACCATACCACCATTGTACCATCGCATCGTTTGTACCGGCATACATAGAAACAGAGTGATACCATGCACCAACACCACTAACGAAGTATGTAGGAACTTCCATGTTGTTAAACAGATATAGCATTGCAACCGCTACATAGAAAGCGATGTAATACCACATAGAAATGTACAGATATTTTTCTCTTCTGATACCGATCAAACCGAAAAGGCTGATACCGAAGATTACCCATACAAGAACGATAGCGATATCGATTGGCCATTCGAACTCTGCATACTCTTTTGATGTTGTGATTCCCATGAAAAGAGAAACGACGACAGCAGCAACACCAGCCAGGTAAAGCCAAAAGTGAAGTTTTCCGATGAACATCAAAAATGGTGATTCAGCCATGGAAACTTTTAGCATTCTCTGTCCGGAATAGTACCAACCGGCCCAAATACCACTAAGTGTAAAACCAAATGCTACAGAATCCGTATGCAAAGGTCTTAAACGGCTGAATGTACCGTATTCACCAAATAGGTAGTTCAGATCGGGGAACGCTAGCTCAAAGGCTATCCAAACACCGATTGTCATACCTACAATACCTAATACAATTGCTGTGATGGCGAACATCTTGGCAACCGTATAGTCATACTCTAATGCATTATGTGATTGCATTAAATACCTCCTAAATGATTTGTTATTGTCATGATTTACACATGATGACTAATTATTATATAGGTTTCTAGTAGAATTTTAGCTTAAAAGTTTCTATTTTTAGGACAAATATATAAGATTGATTTACTTTTGGTTAATGAGAAGTGTATAAGGTGTAAAAAATTTAAGGTATAATCGCCGATTATATTGGAGAAAGTGTTTGGTTTGTTCGCACACTCTCTCCATCGGGTCAGAATATAAATCTGAAACCGACGTAACCTGAATCCGAATAATTAATTTTCTGTGTTTCATAGTCCGTATCGATACTACGATATCCTGCATAGATTTCTACGTTTTCAATGATTTGTACGGTCGCTTCAAGACGGTATTCGGTATAACTGTCTGCGTCCTGAAAACAAAGCGGGGAAGGAGCGTATACCACTTTTGCACCGACTGTACCAAGAGGAATATTTCCATTATAGACTTTGTGTTTAAATCCAAATAAAATAGGCAATGCCAGAAAGTCGTCGTCTTCATGATCGGAAAAAAGTGTTTTGATACCTACCTGGAAAATTAAAGGTGGATAGTTGTAAAAACTGTTTTCTACATAAACACCGAGTCCGAGAATGGAGTCGTTATCGTTGATGTAATTCATCTCCGCATAAAAATTTCTGAATACCGGATCACTAGTCAATGGTGCCATATTCGCTTTGGCTTCAAACTCTACGGCGTCGCTGTTGACATTGACTCCGAATGCAAAACGCTGAAACGCGAAGAGTTGCATACCCAATAATAATGTAAGAAATACCAGCCTTTTCAAGAAAAATCCTTTGTGCGATGTTTGGCATCATTTTAAGACAATCTAGTTTATAATCTCTTCATGAAGAAATTAATTTTAGCTATATTTTTGACATTAAATCTTGCTGCTTCAACGCTCCATCTATCCATAGGATCAAACCCCAGTAAGCTTAATCCTCTCATCGCGACAGATAGTGCGAGTGGTGAAATTGCAGGATGGATTTTCGATGCACTTTTGGCATATGACAAAAACGGAAAGATTGAGCCAAGACTTGCAAAGAGTTATCGATTTAAGAACAATACAACACTACTTTTTACACTACGTGATGATGTTTATTGGAGTGATGGTGTCAAATTTACAGCTAAAGATGTGGTTTTTACGTACAATCTTATCACATCACCGAAAATATTTACGCCCTATGCCAGTGAGTTTCGTTATGTAAAAAGTGTCAAGGCACTGGATGATTATCACATAGAAGTAGTATACAAAGAGCCGTATTTTAAAGCATTGCAAACTTGGATGACAGATATCGTTCCAAAGCATATTTTAGAAAAAGAAGAAGATATTATGACCAGCCGTTTCAACCAATATCCGGTTGGGACGGGATCATATACTTTGGATGGTTTTGAAATTTCCAAAGATATTGTTTTAAAAGCGAACCCAAACTATTTTCGAGGTAAACCGAAAATTGATGAGATTGTGTACCATTTTATGCCCGATCCGAGTACACAGTTTTTGATGTTGAAGTCTCATAAGCTCGATGTCGGGTCTTTGACACCTTTACAGTATGAGCGCCAGATTGATGAGGATTTTCGTTCTTTTTACGATGTATACGAAAAGATTTCCCAAAGTTACACCTATTTGGGGTTTAATTTAAAAAATCCGAAGTTTCAGGATTCCAAAGTGCGAAAAGCCCTGAGTCTGGCGATTGACCGGCAAGAGTTGGTGGATATACTGTTTTTCGGACATGGACAGGTGTGTACGGGTCCTTTTATGCCGGGCACTTTTGCGTTTAACAAAGAGATCAAAGCACCTTCTCAAAATATTGAAGAGGCGAAACGGCTTTTGAAAGAAGCAGGGTATACTCCAAAACATCCTTTATCGTTTGAGATAGTGACTAACTCCAACAATCCTACCAGAGTCTATGCAACACAGATTTTGCAGTATCAGTTGGAAAAAGCCGGTGTTATCGTAAAGATACGCACCATGGAGTGGCAGGCATTTTTAAATACTGTCGTAATGCCCAGAAAATTTGAAG
>Ga0256843_1002024_pt1 | contig 15189 bp, 29 predicted proteins | sample AlvinellametaG_FD_191572 | JGI IMG/M metagenome (GOLD analysis project Ga0256843, IMG submission 191572) | Pompeii worm associated microbial communities from hydrothermal vent at the East Pacific Rise, Pacific Ocean - Alvinella | ecosystem: Host-associated > Annelida > Integument > Unclassified ... | reverse complement strand
TTTTAGCTCGTTAAACCATTCATCTTTTTTGGTAATATCTGATTTTTCGCCATCTTTATACCAAAGCTCACCACCACCAATTTTAAACACCACAAATCTTTCTTTTTTTTCTATTCCAAATTTTCCCTTTTTAACCTCAATAGTATCTTTAAACACTATTTGTGTTAATTTACTATCTTCAAACACATAGCTATACAGTTGTGAATAATCATAAGTTTTTAGATAACCTCTTTGACTGTTTGTTTCAACTGCTACAAATACACACCCATTTATCAAAGAATTTTTAGTTACTTTTTTTATAAAAGTGTGCAATCCATTGTGCTGTAAATCTACATTATCTAAATTAAAATTATCAAGCCCTGTAATTTGTGGTGCTTTCTTCGTTATCATAGAAGATACACCATTGATTACTGGTGCATACATATTTACAAATGGTGTCGATAACTGTCTAACTTTGTATGCATCATCACTTTCACTTACCCATTGTGGCAAATATGTTTGATTTAAAACTGCAACTGTTCCTGTATAAAAATCATTTGATATTTTAATCCAATTTTGTGGCTCTTGTAATTTATTTAGTCTTATATTTGGTGTATCTGCCATTATTTATCCTTTTATCCAAATAATGTTGGTTGTGGTGGTGTGTATTCTACTCCCATTATTATAGCTTCTAATCTCTTAAAAGGTGGGTTATCATCTCTATTTATAAAACCCTCTATTTTTACCATTCCAACACTTTCTTTTTCTTGTGGCTTAACTGATATTCTGTAATTATCATATAATGCAAACTCTTGGAATGGTTTAAAAGCATCTGAATTTATATGGGTGTCATAATGTGTTGTGTCAAAATCAATATATTCTAATGCTCTTCTTGTGAATTGTTTTTCAAAATATGTTTTTAGTAAAATGTGTTGCATATTTGGATATTTAAAGTTATATTGCTTATTATGTGTTGAAATGTGTAATGCTATATCATCAAGTAACACATTATTATTTAAAAATGTGTATTTTTTATCTTTTTGTGCGTGTTGTGCTAACACATTTATTATTTTTTTGTGTATATAATGCACTCCATTACACATTTCTACCTCATCATCTGTTAAATTTATTTGAATTAGTGTTTTTGTGTTAGTTACATATAACACATTTTGTGTAAAATCTATTTGTGCGAAACACACTTCATTTTTTGGGTTACTATTTGGTAATATTTTGTGTATTAATTTAAACTCATCTTTAGTCATATTATCTCCTTAATAATCTTGGTTTTGTTTTTACTTTTATTTTAGGCTTCATTGTAAGCTCTTCTACTGCATCACTTAGTGTATCAACTATATCGTCGTGTTCGCCAAATGGAAACTGCTCTAATTCATTAAAAAATTCATCATTCCATCTTGCCCTTAACACTTTAATATTCCCTACACCTGCTTGACCACTTGCTGGTTTTGCTCTGGTTTCTTTATTGCCACTTACTACTTTTGCTCTGTATGGATAACCCATTGCTAATTTTACTAATTCACTTGCTACTGCCTTACCTGCACTTCCTGCATCTTGTGGCACTGTTCCAAATACTCTTTTACCATCTTGCGTAACTGTGTTTTTAAAAATTTTCTTAACTTCACTATGTCTTTTCCTAAATCTTACTACATCTAAAATCCATATAAAACCATCTTCGCACATTCCTGCTTTTAACCCAACTGTATAGTCTGGGTCAGGGTTGGTTGCACTTGGTTCTGTTCCTGCTAAATCCCAACATCTTACTATTTTTTCAAGTGGTGGGTGTGCATCAACTATTTCAAAATCTGTTCTTTTAAAATAATCTCCCTCAACGAGTCGCACATCCCAATTACCATCTAAAAGCCTTGCTTTTTCTACTCTATCCAAAGCTTGTAGGTTTGATATATAATTAGGGTCTTTTTCCATTAAGATTTTATTGTCGTAAATAGTCGAACTTATGAAAGTTACACTCTTTGGTATAATAGTAGGATATGCTTTTAATGCCTCTTCTTTACTATCAAACCATTTATACTCATTGTTTTGATGAACTAACCAACGGATTACGCCTGTTCTCTCTTCTATTGGATAGCCATCTTTTCCAATCCACCAATCAATAAATTTTCTTACCCAGCTATCTGGGTCAGGGTTGGTGGTTGCTCTTATGTATGGCTTGACACCTGCAACACTTCTATTCCTTGATAACATATAAAAAAATTGTTTTTTGCTAAAATGTGTTAGCTCGTCAAAACAAATTAATGGTATTTGTGTTCCTTGCCACTTTAATACATCTTCATCTCTTGCTAAATGTGCAAACTGTATTTTTGTAGAATACTTGTCAAAGTGATAAACCAAGTTACCTTTTACACCTCTTCCGCCAATAAAAGGATAAATCTGCTCTGCTGTATCCCACAATCCACCCTCTTTTTCAATTTGTGTTAGCTCTTTTCTAAATATAACCGCACCAAAGCCTTTTTTTCTTATGTGGCGTTGTGCTTCCAAAAGTAAAGCATAAGTTTTACCACCACCAGCACTACCACCATACACAACAATATCAGCTGAACTCATTAAAAATAATTCTTGCTTTCCTGCTTGTGGTCTTAATATCACTTTTGAACACCTTTTTGTGTAACTTTTTTCAAAATGTGTAACACATAATTGTAAAATGTGTTACTTGTCATTGTCATTTTGTGTATCTCTTTGATTATCTGGCAAATAAATAACTAAGTTATTATCTACTTCACCGCTTAGCTCTACTTCTTGCTTTTCTACATACCCTCTATGTTTGCCTTTTGTTTTCAGGTAAAATATTTGGGCTGTTACATTGCCATTTTGAATACTTTTTTTAAGTTCCTGTTCTACAAAATCGATTGTCTCTTCTGCTATATCATCTATTTGTTCTTTAAAATCATTATCGTTTCTTAGCCATCTGTAAAATGTAGAACGCCCTATACCTATTGTTTTACAAGCTGATGTAGCATTTCCTAATGTTTTTCTATACGCCTCAATAAATTTATTTTTCTTTATTTTAATACTTCTTGATGTAGATGTTTTTTTAGCTCGTGCCATTTTGTGCCTCTCTTTCTACAAATTTTATACCATTTTTAAGCTCTTTTTTTATCTTAAAGCCATTACTTAGAAATGTGTTTATACTATTTTTTGAACAATATGCTGTTACTGCTAAATCATTATACTTAAATTGCTTTACTTTTTCTCGTGCATTAAATAGTTTTTTGTATATTCCATTTGTTCTATAATTTGGCATTATAAAATCTGTTTTGTATCTTATTTTATTACCTATTTTTTGTAATGCTACACAACCTATAAGGTTACCATTTTTAAAAGCCCCTATGTAATATATATTTTTTGGTTTTGTTTTCGATATAGCCACCTGCTCTTTTTTCATATACTTTGATAAAATCTCATACACTTGATTATGTGTTGTTTTTGATATTTTCAAACTCATAATAAACTTCCTTATCGTTTGTAGTTGGCATTATTGAAATTCTTTTAAATGACCCTTTTAATATCTGTTCAAAAACATAATAGTAAGGATAGCCACCAAAAGTTGATTTTTTGACTTTTTTTATCCTGTTTTCTCTTGAGAGTTTGGCTTTGAGAACTGTTTTTTGTGCTTGTTGCTTCTTTAACCCCTCTAACTCTTTCTCGATATATAAATATATCGCTTTTAATGGATTGCCATTTGCTAACTCTTTATATTTAAAAATTACTGCTTTTTTGTTAGATGTTTGCTTCGCTTCTTTGTGGTATCTGGCTTGGATTTCTACTTCTGGGAATATTTCCATAAGCTGATTGTATAAAACTGTATCCATTTCTTTTAATTTTGCTAAATGCCTTGAACTTTCGCTGTGCAATACAGTTGCCACCCTTAATGGAACACTACTAAAAACTTGCAGGTCATATGATTTGCAATACTCGATATTATTGTCATACAAATACTTAAATATATCTTTTTCGCTCCAATCATATATAGGATTATATATTGTTACATTTTTTAATAAACTTGGTCTATAAAAAGGGTGTTTTGATTTCATAAACCCTTGTCTTCTTAATAAACTTTCATCTGCCCTTAACCCCAAAGCCAATCCTATACTATGTTTAGTGTTTTTAAAAAACCATTTTTCAAACTCTTCTTGTTTTTGAACACCCTTGAACTCTATATATCCATTTGGCTTTTCTCTTACCCATTTTCTATTTTTATCCCATTGAATATATCTTTTAGATTGCCCTAAAATTGTTATATCGCTTTCCATTTGAGTAGCTATATATACAAAATTATAGCGTGGGTCTTGCTTTTTTTTCATAACAAACTCATATACTGCTGTGGGTATCATTTCTTCATCTCTAAAAACTACATTTATTTTTTCATTTTTTATTTGCTCCTCGACAAGCGATAACACAACAAGACTGTCTTTTCCACCACTAAAGCCAACCCACACCTCATCACTTGAAACTATCATTCTTTTTATTCTTTTTCTTGCTTCTTGTAAAACATTTGAACTAAGGTGTTTAACTTTCATCTTCTATTACCTCTTTATCACATTTTAAAAACTTTAAAATCATTTGACTTTCGCTCATTTTGTTTTCTTCATATACATTTTGAATGTAACAAAGTATTCTTTCTGATATACTATCAATATTTTTAAATTTATCTTTTAGATGTGCTAAAAACCCAAACCAAATATCTTCTTCCTCTTGGCTCTCGAAATATATAGTGTAATCTGTTAACTCCACCTTGTCATCGCTATACTCTGTTTCACTATCAATATCTATTTCTGTATTTGGAACATCTATTGCGTAATCTTCTAAAACTGATAAATCATATTGCTCTAAAAGTGCCTCATAATCCCACTCGCCATAACCAACATTATCTTTTGCTATAAATTCTTTTATCTCTTCTTGACTAAAGTTGTCAGCTCTTATAACTGGAACTTCCTCGATACCAAGTTCTTTACAAGCTTTAAGCCTCATATTTCCACCCAAAACAATATTATTGCTATCTATTATAATAGGTCTTAGTTCTAACATTTTTGTAAAATTTTTAATTGATTGTTTTAGTTTGTCAAAATTTTCTTCTGTTATGGTTCTTGGGTTGTAAGGATTATATTTTAACTCTGTAACTTTAATATTATCTATTTTCATAACTACCCCTATTTTGAAGTTACCCACGCCATACTATATTTGTGGTTTTTTATATCAAGTTTATCAAAAACATCATCTTTTAACAATAGTTCCAATTCCTTTTTGGACATTCCTAAGCTTTTAGCAACATAAGATTTTTCTAATTTATGTTCACTTATAAGGCTTTGAACTATTGAGTGCATTTTGTAGCCATTATGAACGCCTTTTGCCCTATTTATTCTAATTGTTAGCATTTTTCTCTCTGCTACACTCATATCCATAACAACACAAGGAACTTTGCCGTCATATTTCTCTTTTATTTTTTTTGATTGCTTTGATAATAATGCCCTATGAAAACCATCAATAATAACCTTATCGTTCCCTATAATTATAGGCTGTATCCACCCATTTTTAAGAATTGAAAACTCTAATAACTTTAATTCTTGATTTAATACAGTATTAGGGTTGTAGTCATTCATATTTAACTCTTTTGCATCTACCCATTTTATATTATTTATTGGCTCATTAGTAAACATTATGTTCTCTCCTTAAAATTCCAAAATCGTGTTTATATACTGGTGGATATTGTTTTCCATTTTGAATTTCTTCAAAGTATTTTCTTACCTGCTCTGGTGCTCTATATATTGAGTGATGCATCATATGGCAACGCCAACATAGTGTTTCAAGAGCGGTTTCACACATTTCTACCTCATCATCTGTTAAATAATCTCTTTTTTCTATATCAAAAGCATTGCCTAATATGCTTAATGTTATATCATAGTTTTCATTATGCCAATGTATAATTCCTTTGTCTTGCCCACATCTTTGGCATTTGCTCTTTGGCTTCAATAACCCTAAAGATTTTGCCCTATTAGTAAGTCTTAAACTCTTTTGCCTATCTTCTTTACTCCATTTTTTATAACTTCTCATTAATAACCTCCTATATCATCTATATCCGCTTGACCTGCTTCGATTTCACTTAATAACTCTTTTGTTGGTAGTCTATCAGTTGTATCAAAGCTTGGGTGTTGTGTTTTTAAATATCTTATTGCCTCTTCTTTTTGCTCTACTGTTGCACTACTTAGTTTAAATTTTTGTAACACATTGTTGTAATCTTCTTTGGTTTCTATTTTTGAAACTGCCTCTTTTACTGCATCACTTACCATTGTTTCCCTCTTTTAATTCATCTATTTTTGCACTTAGATTGATTATCATATTGATTAGCTCTTTTTTGCTTTTCTTTTTAAGCTGTTTAGTAACCTCTTTAATAACATCTTTATTGTGTTTTTTCTTTGGTGGCTGTATTGGTTTTGTGTTGTCTTGCATATTTCCTCTTTTACTTCATTTACTAACTTTTTTTCATCTATTGTGATGTTAAAGTTTATTTCAAGTGGATTAGTGCCTATTCCATATTTTTTTGAAATATGTGTTACTGCATCATTCCACCCCTCTCTGTAATCCTTGCTTACATTGTCCTTTTCTGACAAAAAAAGATTTCTTTTCATCAGAACGGTATTTCATCTTCATTTATTGTTTCGCCGTGTTCATTCTCTACTACAACTGGCACTTTTGGTTGATATGGTTGTGTTAGCTTAGACGGTTCATATTTTTTAATTTCGTAAATAGTTCCACCTTTTGAAGTTTGTTTTGCTTTAAATGTTGCAATAACATATCTTCCTATTAACTCATCTGTATTTACTACATCTGGCATTTTTAAAGCCTTAGTGAATATTTTTAATCTCCATAGTGAGTTAGGAGTAAGCACAAAGCTATCAATCGCCCATCTACCTGCTTTGTCTTGAAAATGAATTTTTAACTCTGTGTTGTTGTTTTGAGTTAGCCTCTCTGTAACTTTTACAACTTTGAGGGTTATTTTACCCTCTTGTTTGATATAAACTCTCTCTTCATTTTCGCCATCTACATTTGTTAAGTCAATTATAGCCATTATCTTACCACCCTAATAGTAGCTTTTTGCACTTTTTTAGACTCAATAGCAACATCTTTAACTTTGACACCTTTTTCAATTAACATATCTATTAAGTCATCTTTGCTTAATGTGCTTAAAGATACATAGCTACGACCTTTTTTAATTTGTCTATCAACTTTTTTAACCACTTTTTCACTCTCTGGGTAATAAGTGATAGATTTTAAACCGTCGCCCTCTGTTTTTTCAATACCGTTTTTTTCCATATATGCTAATGTTTGATTTCTTAAATCTGTTAAAACCTGCTCAAGTTCTTTTTTTTGAGCTTCTGCAATATGTTTTAAATCTTTGCAAAAGTCTATTTTTTGACTAACTTCCAAGTCAATATCTGCGTATAGCTTGTTTAAACCTTTTTTTTCTACCAAACTATTAAAATCTTTAGCGATAAGCTTCATAGTATTAGTAATAGTTGGTAATCCTCTTTTAATTTCTGCTAAATTTGCCATTTTTAAATCTCCTTAATTGTGATTTCATATTGTTTGTCTTGGTTTAAAGTAGCGATATGTTCACTTATAAACTCTTTATTTCCATTTATTACTACTTTTTCGGTTTCTGCTTTTAAAAGCTCTTTTTTAAGCTCTTCAAATGCGTATAACTTATAAAGTTTGTCTGCAATAAATGGTTTACCTTTTGCCAATTTGGCTTTTTTTAGAATTTGCTGTTTTGGGTTGCTCTCTTTGCTTTCATATACTGCATTTAACCCAACACCGTTAAATTTTGCAACTTCTTTAGCATCAAGAAAATAGTTATCGTTTTTATCCTTGATTGCTAAGAGTTGTCTAATCCTTGTATTCATTTAAACCCCTTGTTTTTTGTTATATTATACCATATTTTTACTATTTTGTAAATGGTTTTTAGCCCACTTAGGCTTATTTTCAATTAATAATTCGGCATTAATCTTTTTGCCACTCTCTATCCAATCTGCAATTACTTTTGCAATCAAAAAAGAAGCTCTTATTACTTCATTTCCTGCTTCTTCTCTCATTGCATTTATTGCTATTCCGCTTAAATCTTCAAATTTTGCCAATTGTGCTTTAAGCAAGATGTGCTTAGGGCATTTATTTCATTAAAGTATTCGCCTAATTTTAAAGCTACAATTAGCATTATATAGCCCGTGTCAAAATCACTGTCAGTCATCTTTTTTACATTAGTATCGACCTCTTTAGCAAGTTTTAGTAGCTTCTTTTTTGGCATTTTACCCATTTGAAATTGCAGTTCTTGCCATAAATTTTTAAGCGATACCCAAAAAGTATAGTATTGTGTATCCTGTTTTGCTTTTTGCATATTAAATTTGCCGTCTTTTATATAGCCCTCGTTACTTAGTGCATCACTTAGTAAGCCAAAAGTAGCTATTAGATATTTATGTGTTTTAGTCATAACGCCCTCTATTGCATTTTTACACTGTAAAAAGAGGAATAAACTCTTCTGCTTCCTCTTTTAGTTGCTCTTTTAAGACATTTGTTATTGCACTTGCCACTTGGTAGAGTTTGCTCTTTTCATCTTGGGTTAAATCTCTACCAATTTTATTTTTAATTTCCCTTGTTAAGTAGCTTAGTATTTCATCTTTCATTGCTCACTCCTAAATAGCATAATAAAATTTCTATTACATCTTTTAACTCTTCAATTTCAGTTAGGTCTTGTGCTTCTATATCTGCAAGGATATTTTCTGCTATATCTTCACTTACGCCCTCAACTAAAGTTATATAACTAGAGCCTCTTTGGTTTAAGTCTATCTCTAAATTTCCATCTTTATATCTTACTCTCATTTCTTGCCCCTAAACCACTTTAATAGTTAGTAAAATCTTCTCTTCGCCCTCTTCTTTTACTAACTCTTCACTCTGAATATAAGCCATATGAGCTTTATATTCTAACTCTTTTTTATCTGCTTTATATGCTTCTATTACTTTATCGTAAGCAACTCCAGATATAAAAAATCCGTTATTATTTTTTACCGTTATTGATAAGTCTCTCATATTATGTTTATACATTAGCTAACTCCTCTACTGCAAGTTGAACAGTGCCTATAAAGGCATCTTTTATAAGATTTTCATTTATTAAAAAATTATAAAACTCTTCTGTTTTTGCCTTACTACAAATTACCAAACATCTCGGAATATCGTAAATATGATAATTGCCTACTTTATTTTTAACTTCACTTGTGTTGGATATTTTCTTGAATCCATTATTGTCTAAAAACCCTTGTATTCTATTTAAATACTCATCTTTTACTATATCACTTAAATTTAAATCTCCTAAAAATATATTACTCACTATCCCCTCCTTTTAGTAATTCTTTCGCTTTTAATTCACTATAATACATCATATATCCAAAAATAACCCCCTCTAAATAAGTGGCTTTATCTTTGCCTATATTTTGCTTATGCTCGTTTGCCATTTTAATAATATCTTCGCTTCCTAAATTTGGGGTGTAATTTTTTTCAAAATCATCATAGACCTTATCAATTTTAGTTAATACTGCTTTGTAGCAACCATAACCGTTTTTGTCTTTTCTAAACATTTGTTTCGCTTCTTCTCTTGTCATTATTTACTCCTTGTGTTTTTATATACCCATTCAGTAGCTTTAAATATAGCTTCTGTTTCTGTGTGCCATTGCCCAACAAACTCTTTACCATCATAATTATTAAATACCATATCTCCATCAAAAAATACTCGAACTATTGCATATGCGAACCCATTATCTAGCACACTTTCCAAGCTACTCTCTATTAAAAACTCTTTGTGTATAGCCCACTCTTTACACTTAAAAGCTAACTCATATATGTTTATCCTATGAACAGGAGATTTATCAGTAGCATAGTAAAGCATATTTGGTATAGCTTCATCAAGCCAAATTTTTGTTACCTTAACACCTAAAACTTCACTTAATACTTCTTTGCTTAACATTTTACTTACCCTTTATAATTAATTTCTTTCATTTTCTCTATTGCTACTTCTGTAAAATCCTTATAGCATACTAAGAAACTAAGCTGATTATTGCAAAACTCATTCCATTTTTGTTTTAGATAACTTTCGTGTGGTTGATATGACAATATATCTTCAAATATTTTATCAAACTCATCTCTATTTATTCTATTTAATACATACTTTCCAAATATTACAAAATCTACTAACATTATTTCAACCTCTCTATTTTTTTATTTAAAATTTTAATCAATCTTTTAAGATACTCTACATCAAACTTTTTTGTTTGTGTATGAGCTTCCAACCATTCTACTTTTTCTAATCCTATTTTTTCTATAAGATTTATTCTATATTCTGCAAGATTGCCACTTTTGTAATTGTTACAGATTGAACATTGTGCGTGGCAATTCAGAACATTAAATCTTAACGCTGGGCGTCTGCCTACTGGTATATAATGCCCTGCGTGTATTTGCCTATTGCCAACATATCCACACGATATACAAGGCTTACCTTTATCTCTTAGCCTTATATATTTATTAAAAAGTTTTTGAGCTTTTTGAATTAAATAACTTTTGTCATTTTCTCTTTGCTCTCTTTTTGCTTTTCTTTGCTCTTTTGCAATTTTTTGTGGCAAATGTTGCTTAGTATATTCAATACTACATTTTACACTACATACCAAGTGATTTATATTTTTCTTTGTGTAGCTACTACCGCACACTTTGCATTTTGCCTTGCGTGGGTAATAAGATTTTTTAGCTTTTTGTTTTGGCTCTTTATTCCAGTAAGTTTTACTCATCTTTTGCCCCAAAATCTATAAAATCTACATTTTCTAACTCATCAGCACCATCAACTTGACTTGTTAGTTCTTCATCTGCATATATATCTGCAAATAAGCCTAACTTACTTAATGCCTTGTTGCAAGTATCTGTTTCAAGTGCTTTGCGATACTGGGCATTAAAGCTTATTTTGCCATCGGCACCTCTATTTGTGATTGAAGTTGAGTTACTTATTTCAAACTCTGTTTCAATCTCGTTAGTTTTTACAAAAAATATCGCTTCTAATTCTGCGATAACCAAATTGCCTATTTGAAACTTGAAATGTTTTATATTTTTTAAGCCCCAAGTTTTGCCATAAACTCCTAAAATTTCAGTCGCCTTTTTAAAGCGGTGGATAGATGAAACAGTTTTAATTTCTGTTCCATCTTCTGTTTTGTCTGTTTTAATTAGGTTAGTGGGTGTTTTTTCCCACTTATTCCATAACTCTAACATTTTCTATCCTTTATTGCTTTTTCTATATATCTCATACTGTCGTCCCTTACAAACATTAGCCCATCACAAGCACTTAAATCTTTTACAACCAAATGATACTTTACTCCGTCAATCCACATAGCATCACCATTATTAACTTCAATGGCTTCTTCCCATTTTTGCTTATCAATAGCATCTTGCTCTGAATATTCTTTTTTTAGCATATATGTTCTTTTGCTTCCATAGTATGTGCAATCAGTAGGATAGCTCGTCTTATGTTCTCTTAAATCTCTTATTTCAAAAAATTCTCCGCCAACTTTAACCCTGCTTCCATCTGTGAAGCTTCCTTTTACTATTGCCATTATTTATCCTTTTAACTTTCTAATTTCTTTTTTTAATTTATCTATTCCCAAATCAATCCAGTTAGGGTATAATATTTCTACAACTTTTTCTGGTGCTATCGTTGCATATCCTTTAAATTTAGTTCCATACATAAAATCTACATCACCTTTGCCATTTTCTATGTATTCAAAATATTCATACACTTTACTAAAATCTTTTTTAGATACCTTATCAATAAAAGTATAGTAACTAAGACCTGTGCTTAAATCTCTATCTATCAGCTTTAAATTGTAATATGGCACATCTTTATCTTTTATTCTTTTTTCAAGTTTTTCTATTTCTTCTTTTATCTTTTTCTTTTCTTTAGCATCTCTTTGTTTTAATATATCTTTTACTGCTTTTTGCAAATCTTCACTCTTTGCTTCATAGGTTTCTTCTATACTATAATCTCCCATATATTTATCTTTTAGCTTCATTGCATTTTTTATTTTTTCCTCTTCTTTTATTGTGTAGTTATTTATCTTGTTAAAAAGTGTATTTATATACGCATTAGAACTACTAAAACTATATGTAGAATGCCAATTAACAATTACATTTTTTTCTTTTTTTGCAAGTCTTAACTGTTTAATCCTCTCTATTCTTTCTTGTCTATCTATTTCTTTTTTCGCACTATCATACCATTCTTGCAAACCTTTTATATCTTGTATGCCACTTACTGTTTTGCCTTTATAGTAGCAACGAAACAAATACAACACATTGCCTCTCACCCTACTTGATAAAGGTGATTTATGCTCTATACCATCACCTTTAACAGTAATATATATCTTCTTGTCTATCACTTTAGCTTCAATTGTTAATTCTATGCCATTTTTTGCCATATGCTTAAATATTTTCATTTTGCACCCCTCATCTCTTCTAATTCTGCAAGAATATTATCACCCTCTCCAAAGAGGTCATCATCTTGCTCGTTTAGCTCTTTGAAAGCCTTGATTGTTTCATTGATATAGTCTATCAATTTAACATCAAGCTCTACCTCTTCGCCCTCTTCATTTACAAGATTAACTGTATAAACTTGGCTCTCTGAAATTTCGCCAAGTGAGATGATGTCGTTAGCTATTTGTTCGCCTACGACCTCATTATCAACACTATCTAAAACAACCTCTTGGATACAAGTTCTATGGCTACCCTCTCCAAAACATTCTTGCTCTATAAACATCTTCCAATCCTTTATTTTTTATTTTATATATTATTATTATATAATGTTTTTTGGAATTTGTCAAGGGTTTTCCATTGTTTTTTGGGATTTTTTAGTAATTTTTGGTAGTTTTAAATTTTTTAGCATTTTATGATATAATATTAATGCTCTTTTATTGAGCCGTATAGACATCCACCTCCTTTATTTTCCTTTTGGGCTTTTGCCCATTAGGAGAGTTTTATCTCTTTTATTTTAATTCAAGCAATTTTTTAGGGTCATTAAATATTTTTATCTGGTTATAATATTTACCTGCATCTTTAATGCCCATTTCTTTTTCTGCTTCTTTTGGGCTATGTATCCAGCCTTTTAGTCTTGCAAATTCTACATTTAAAGCATCAATTAGTTTTTTATTAAAGTTTATATGCATAGTGCCTTTTTTGTAAAATTTTACTCTTATCGCAACATCTTTCTCTGGTCTTACTCCATCACCGTGATACCAATCGCCATTTATAAGATACTGGTATATTTTTTCATCTTCAAGATAATGCACATCTTTAATTATGCCAATATTTGTAGATGTTCCTTTTTTAAGTTGCTCTTTTGAGTAATCTTTGTCAAGATACAGTAAATACTCTTTACCTGCCTCTAATTCTTTTTGAATTAAATTATTAGATATGTTGTAACCAAGTGTTGAGAAAACTGTTATAATATCATTTATTACTCTTATGCCACTATCTAAAACTTTAAATTTATTAAACCATCTACACACTTCTGCATAATATCCATCTAATACAATTTTATTACTTAAATAGTAGTGTGTAGAGTTTTGGACTGCTTCCCATTTATACATCTTTGTATAAACATTTTTTGTAGATTTAAAAGTCTTGATATTTTTATCGCTAAACATATTTTCATACACATCTATTAACTGGCTATCTTTGTATTTATTGGCTTGTTTTATCAAAATAGTGGCAATTAAATGAATATTACCTATTGTAAAATCAAGCTCTTTGCTATATTTTAAGCCATTGAAAATATTTTCTATTGACTTATAGGTTAAGTATTTTTTAACTCTATCAAGCTTGTCAAAAATTTCTCTCCAGTATTTATGTTTTAAGTTAGCTATATTGTGATAAAAACTTTCTTTTGCACTTTCAACATTTACGCCAACACTTTCTAATAATTCGCTATCAAGTTGTGCTAATGTGTTAAAATTGCTTACAAGTTTATTTAACTCTTTTTCATATATAGTTACAAGTGCTTCTATTGTATCGCCTTGAACTATGTTTTTGCTATCTGACACTTTTTCTTTTTTCTCTTTTTTTACTGGGAATATAAATTTGTCAAAGATAACATCTTTTGATTTCTTTACTTTTGTGCGTAAATTAATGCGAACTATATCAATTTTTGCTCTAGCCTGTCTATCTGCACTTAAAAAATCCCCTGAATAAATAACTGTATGCTCTGGGCTTCCTCTTGTTTTTAGTGCCTCCTCTATTCTTTTATTTTCTTTCCAACGCTGTGGCACTATCATATAAACATAACTATCTGCTTCAATTACTATTTTTTCAAACCATATATCATACTCGCTATATGGTGGATTACAAAACACTACTTTGTAATCGCCCACTATTGAACAAGTATGAAAATCTGTTCCAACTATTGCTATACCCTTATCGATTAGCTTGTTAATCAATATTTGGCTTTTTTCTATTGCAAATTTTGCCATATCAAACTTTGTAGCAATTGCTTCTACTACTCTTCCATCACCTGCACCAATTTCAAGAATAGCATTATTTTTATCATAAAAATTTACTGCTCTTACTTTTGCAATATCTGCTACTACTGCATCTATCATTTTTTGAGTAGTAGGATACCACTCAAAATCTTGGTTATTATCTTTTAAACTATTTAACAAGTTCATAATCTGCCCTTTTGTAGCTTTTCATAAATACATCATAGTTTGCATTCAGTTGATAAGCATTGTAAGCTTTTTCAAGCTCTTCTATTGTGTAGTCTGTTGCATCTACAATCTTTTTTAATCCAGTTTTTGGGTTTTTGATATGTAGAAACATCTTTTTTTGTGGTTGTGGCTCAATTAAGTTTCTTAACTTATCAGCAACCGCTTTTGCCACTTCTCTATAAGTATATTTAGCCACATTCTTGTCATTCACTATTACAGTAGTCCATATTACTTTGACACTTTTTATAGTGTCAAATTCTTTTGCTATGTCTTGCCAATTTTTCATATTTCCACCTCAATTACACCATTTTTTACCCCTACTATATATGGGTGCTTTTTTGAAACTTCTTTTACTGCTTCTATTGCATCTAAAATTAGCTTCTCTATAAGTTTATAAGTCCCC
>Ga0256843_1002023_pt1 | contig 15195 bp, 13 predicted proteins | sample AlvinellametaG_FD_191572 | JGI IMG/M metagenome (GOLD analysis project Ga0256843, IMG submission 191572) | Pompeii worm associated microbial communities from hydrothermal vent at the East Pacific Rise, Pacific Ocean - Alvinella | ecosystem: Host-associated > Annelida > Integument > Unclassified ... | reverse complement strand
CTGCTGGAGGATGACGGCGTTGTTCAGGCTTTCGCCGAGTTCCCGTGCCTTGTCGATCGAGCCCTTCATCCCCTGCGAAGCCGGGGTCAGCACCAGTTCCGCCCCCAGCGCCATGAGAATGTTGCGCCGTTCGACGCTCATCGATTCGGGCATGGTCAGGATCAGTTTCAGATCCAGCGCCGCGCAGATCGACGCCAGCGCGATCCCCGTGTTGCCGCTGGTGGGCTCGATAATCGTCGTCTCCGCGTCGATCTTTCCTTCGTCCATCGCCGTTTTGATCATGTTGAATCCGATACGGTCCTTGACCGAACTGGTCGGATTCATGAATTCGCATTTGCCGAGAATCGTCGCCCCGGTCCTGTCCGAGGGGCCGTTGAGCCGGATCAGCGGCGTGTTCCCGATCAGCTCCGTGATATTGCCCGCGATACCCATCTGTGGTCCTTTGTATAAAAGATAATAATATTCTGAACTTTTTTCAACGTGGGAGATATGGTAATCGCATTCGGATTAAAGTCACGTAAAACTTAACGTCTTTTCCGTTTTTTCAGCGGCTAAGCCTCGGGCGATATAATTCACTTCATGAATCTCGAAAACCTCAAGGACCGTTCCGTTCTCCTTTTCGGCAAACCGCGCGCGCTCGGCGGCGACGAATTCGACCGCCTGCTGAAAACGGCGGGCATCCGCCGGGCCGACACCTTCGAAGACGGCGTCCTCGTCGTCGAAGGACGGATGGTCAACCCCGTCGAACAGGAAACGCTTGACCGGCTGTACGCCGAAAAAGGCATCCTGCCCGTCGGCATCGACGCCTTCGAAAAGGCGCTCTGTTCGCAGATCGACCCCGACCGGATCATGATGAGCCTGCGCCTTGGCGGCGACCGCGACCGGCTGCGCGCCTTTTTGCAGAATCCGCACATCGACGACGGTTTTTTCCTGCGGCTGCTCGCACTCTACGACTGGAACGGCGAAGGCTTTTTCGACACCGACGAAAACCGCGACGTCACCGCGGCGCTGATCGAACGCTTCTACGAAAACATCGAACGCAACCACAACGTCCAGTACGCGACGCTGGGGCTGCTGCACCTGCTCAACCAGAGCGACGACGCCGCGCTGGTGCAGACCGTCGGCAGCCTCGCCCCCGTCCGGCAGGCGCTGCGAAGCGACGACCGGCAGATGCGCGGCGTCCTCGAAACCCTGGCGGCGCACCCGGCGGCCGACACGCGCACGCTCGGACTCTTTCTGCGCCACGGTGACGACGGGCTGCGCACCGTCGTCGCCCTGCGCGACGGCCTCGATCCCGCCATGCAGAAAGCGCTGTACGACCTGCGGCGGCGGCCGCTGCTCGAAGCGCTGGCTCACAACCCTTCTCTCATACCCGAACTCGTCGAAACGTTCGCCGCCGACGAGGCCCTCGCCCCTGTCATGTGGCAACACCTGCGGCTGGACGACGCACGGTTCGAACAGGCCGTCAAAACCCATGCCGCCGTCCTCGCCGCCAACGAAACGCTCACCGAAACGATGCAGCGTACTTTGCTGGAAACCGGCGATACGCAGACGCTCGTCATACTGGCCGCCAACCCGAAACTCGTTCGCGCCGAAGCGCTCGCCGGGCTCGGCATCCCCGCCGTCGACGAAGCCCTCGCCGCCAATCCCGCGACCCCCGCGGCGCTGCTGCGCAAACTCGGCGAAACCGGCCGCTATGCGACGGCGCTGGCCAAAAACCCCGCCACCCCGCCGGAGCTGCTGCGGCGGCTCTATGAAACGGGCGGCCACGACACCCTGCTGGCGCTGGCGGCCAACGAATCCGCCCCCGTCGACATCCTCCAGCAGCTGCAGATCGACAGCCGCTACGAACGGACGGTCAAAATGAACGACGCCTTCGCGGCGCACATCAAACGTGAACAGATAGGATGGCTATGAGAACCAAAGATGCGACCCGCACCCTCGAAGCGCTGATCGACCGGAAACTGCCCGCCTTTTTATGGGGCGCGCCCGGCATCGGCAAATCCTCCGTCGTCCGGCAGATCGCCGAAGCGAAAGGAATCGGATTCATCGACCTGCGGCTTTCGCTGATGGACCCGACCGACCTCAAGGGCATCCCCTTTTTCGACAAGGAGGTGCATCAGGCAGTCTGGGCACCGCCGTCATTCCTGCCGCGCGAAGGCAGCGGCATCCTCTTCCTCGACGAACTCAATACCGCCGCACCCGCCGTGCAGGCCTCGGCCTACCAGCTGATCCTCGACCGCAAGGTCGGCGAATACGAACTGCCCGAAGGGTGGGCGATCGTCGCGGCGGGCAACCGCGAGAACGACCGCGGCGTCGTCTACCGGATGCCTCTGCCGCTGGCGAACCGTTTCGTCCACCTCGAAATGGAAGTGCATCCGGGCGACTGGCGCGAATGGGCGTTTCGTGCCGGCATCGACGAACGGGTCGTCGGCTACATCACCGCGAAAAACGAAGCGCTGTTGCGCTTCGACCCCGCCAGCGACACCAAAAGCTTTCCTACACCGCGCAGCTGGGAATTCGTGCACGGCATCCTCCAAAGCGGCATGCCCCCCGAACTCGCCCTGGGCGCCGTCGCCGGAGCCGTCGGAGAGGAGACGGCCGTCGACTTCATGGCGTTCGCCAAAGTCATGCACCGACTCCCCAACATCCCCGCCGTTCTCGCCGGCGACACGTCTCAGGACGTTCCCGACACCCCCGACGCCCTACACGTCCTCGCCTCCGCCCTCGTCTCGAAAACGCTCGAAGCCCCGACGGACGAAACGGTGGAGCACCTGCTCGCCTACACCCTGCGCCTCCCGCCGGAGTTCGCCGTCATGACCGTGCAGGACCTCCAGCGCGCCGGCGTGGCGATGGAACACCTCGATATGTACGGAAAATGGGTGGAGCGTTTCGCCTACCTGCTGTAGGCGAAATACGACATTCCTCATTCGACATTCGGAGAAAAGCAGCATGAAACATAACGGCCTCGTCCCGAATCGCGAATCGCAAATGTCGAATGTCGTTTCACTTTTGTCGGAGGCAAAAGCGAAATTATTGCTGGATTCGCCCTATTTCGGCACCCTCGCCAGCCGCCTCGAACTCGATATCAACGAAGACATTCCCGCCTTTTTGAGCGACGGACTGCGGCTGGAGTACAACCCCGGCTACGTCGAAACGCTCGACGGCGACGAACTCGCCTTCCTGCTCGCCAACGGCGCGATGCACGCCGCGCTGATGCACGAACGGCGACGGAACGGACGCACGGGCTGGCTCTGGCAACTGGCGACCGACCACGCCGTCAATGCGATGCTCGTGCAAAACGGCTTCGTCCTCCCCCCGAAGGTCAACTACGACCCCCGTTTCGACGGCATGTACGCCGAAGAGATCTACGCACAGCTCAAAGACGAGATCAGGAACGAAGAGTTCAGCGACGACGAAAGCAACGAAACCGGCTTCAACGAGAACGACCGGCGCAAACAGCAGCAGCTCGAAAACGCGGAAGGTGACCGGGACCCCGACCGGAAACGCCCGCAGATGGAGGTCGAAAACACCCTAGACGAATCGCTGTTCGAACATTTCGAGCGCTCGGTCCGTGAACGGATGGAGGGACGCAGCGAACTGCCGCAGGGGCTGGAGCGCTTTTTCACCCCGTCGCAGCGGCCGCACATCGACTGGCGCAGCGAGCTCGCCCATGCGCTCAACCGCCATCTTCACAGCGACTACCGCCTGATGCCGCCGTCGAAAAAACTGCTCTACGACGGTATCTATCTTCCTGCCGCCACCTCCGAGACCCTCGACCTCGTGCTCGCCATCGACAGCTCCGGCTCGGTGGACGAGACACTGCTGGGACAGTTCATCGCCGAAGTCGAATCACTGCTGGAGACATTCAGCGACTACCGGATCGAACTGCTGGTCTGCGACGCGAAGATCCACTCCCACAAACAGTACTATCCCGGAGAACCGCTGGCGTTCGAGCTGCACGGCGGCGGCGGAACCGACTTCCGCCCGGTATTCGACTGGATCGTGCGACACGCTCCTTCCGCGCCGCTGCTGCTCTACTTCACCGACCTCGACGGCCGCTTCCCCGACACCGAACCGCTGACCGAAACGCTCTGGATCACACCGGGAACGGAGCGGGAAGCGCCTTTCGGGAAAACGGTCACACTTGGGTGAGGAGCCGCTTCGCGGCGGGGATGGGGTGAATGAGTGGATGGGTTCGCTTCGCTGATGGGTAAATGTGTGGATGCGTTCGCTTCGCTCAAGGGTGGATGCGATGATGTGTAGGGTTGGCCTCCGCCCCTGCTAATCCGCCGCTTTCCGCTTCCCGGCAAAGCGCCGTCATTCCGGACCCGATCCGGAATCCACTCCGAATGTCGAATCGCGAATGACGAATGTCCTATTAGAAAGAGCCAAGGGAATTATTCACCCCAATATGCCATAATTCATTTATCAACATTATCAAGGATATCCATGGCACTTGTCAATCTCACTGCCGAAAACTTCAACGAAGAAGTCCAGAAAAACCAGATCGTCATCCTCGACTTCTGGGCCCCGTGGTGCGGCCCCTGCCGTTCGTTCGCTCCTATTTTCGAAAAAGTCGCCGGCGAACACCCCGACATTCTTTTCGGCAAAATCAACACGGAGGAAGAGCAGGACATCGCCGGCCACTTCCAGATCCGCTCCATCCCGACGGTCATGATTCTCAAAGAGGGCATCGTCGTCTTCTCCCAGCCGGGCATGCTCCCCGAAGAGGGCCTCGAAGACCTCATCAGACAGGTCGTCGCCCTCGACATGGACAAGGTACGCGAAGAGATCGCGAAACAGGAAGCGGCGCAGCAGGGCAGCGGAGCCTGAACGCCCCCGCCGCCCCCTTCTTTCCTGCTCTGCACCCCGTTCTTCCCCCGCCGACATCACGTTGCCTCCGATTGAATTTAGAGGTGCCCTTTAATCAAAACAACAATACAATGTTGAAAAGCCGTTAAAAAGGATTGGATATGAAACGGATTCCGGGCTCGTTCCGCAAAAACATGATGACAGCCGTCGCGCTGCTGCTGACCGTGCCGGGATGGAGTTCGGTCTGGTTCACTTCGCCCGACGGCACCGGAAGCGACTGTACGCAGAACTCCCCATGCGGGCTTCGCACCGCCATGGGCAGCGGCTCTCTGAACGACGGTGACACTGTCTATCTTTCGGAAGGCAACTACACTTACACGAACGGCGGCATTCTGCCCACCGTTCGCATCGGAAAAAGCATCTCGCTGCTCGGCGGATGGGACAAGGCGGCCGCCGGTTCGCCGGTTCGCAATCCCCGAGAGTATGTCAGCATCATCGACGGAGAAGGAAAACGGCGGGGCATTCTGATCGACCCCGACCTCAACGTGACCCTCGACGGGTTCACCGTCACCAACGCCTTCTCGGATGACCGGGGCGCGGCTCTGTACGACGAGAACGCGACCGCCCTGACCCTCAACGACATCAATTTCTCCTCCAACAGGGTCGAAAACGATACGGAAGGCTATCTCTACGGCGGCGCGGCCTACATCAGGGGAGGAGATATCCGCATCACCGACTGTCTTTTCAGCAAAAACAGTGCGATGAAAGGACAGTACGACAGCAAAGGCGGAGGGCTGTATCTTGCGGATGTGAATCTGACGATGGAAAATTCGATACTTTCCGAAAACGGGGCCTACGACGGAAGCGCCCTCTACGTTTACGGAGATTCCGTTACCGTGAAGCACAGCCGTTTCGATTCCAACGGCAGACGGATGGATGTCGGTCACCAGATGGGCTTCTATCCCGCCGTCCGGTTTTTCGTGCACTCCCTGACAGTCAGTCGAAGCGTTTTCTCGGCCAACTACACCCGCAGCTACTATCTGTTCCATGCTTATGCCGATACCGCACAGCTTGAGGGCAACCGGTTTGCAGACAACAGCAGTCAGTACGACACCGTCCGCCTTGAAAGCATCGATTCCCTCCTCGCAACCAACAACATTTTCGTGCGCAATCTTTCCACTTCGAGCACGGACGAACACTCTGCAGTCCGCATCAAGGGCACAAAAGGACGGTTCATCAACAATACCGTCTCCGACAACGCGGACATCGGCATTTTGGTCGGAGACGATTCGGACATGCGGCTGATCAACGATATCGTGACGGGCCAGGACGAAGGCATCCGCATCGAAATCCGTTCGAACGTGGACGCGGACCATCTCCTGCTGGACAATGTGCAGAACCTCGTGACCGACAGCGGCAGTACCGCCGCCGTAGAAAACAATGTCACCGGCGATCCCGCCTTCGCAAATCCTTCAGAGGGAGACTACCATATCCGTTTCGTCTCGGCCGCACGCGACACCGGTGCCGACGTCAATGTAACGGAGGACATCGACGGCGACTTCCGTCCCGCCGGCAAAGGTTACGACATCGGAGCGGACGAATTCGCCGGAAGTGCGATGCAACCCGCCCTGATCCACTACCTGCTCCAATGAAAAACCGTCCTGAAAAAGCGCGTTTTAAGAGATTTCCCTCTATAATTCGCCCGCAAAGTGACAAGTAGGGATACGCAAGCCGAACGGACTTTGACACAATAAAATTCAACGGGCGTCATGCCCAAAACGGAGAACTCCATGAAAAAGATTCTTTTTCTGATGGTTGCATTCGCTGCAGCCGCATTCGCGAGCGACGCTGAAGTCGCCAACCAGACACTCAAAGCATACTCGATGATCGCAGCCGGTGTCGGCCTCGGTCTGGCGGCACTCGGCGGCGCAATCGGTATGGGTCACACTGCGGCGGCTACCATTGCCGGTACGGCACGCAACCCGGGCCTCGGCGGTAAGCTGATGACGACGATGTTCATCGCCCTGGCGATGATCGAAGCACAGGTCATCTATACCCTGGTTATCGCGCTGATCGCTCTGTACGCGAACCCTTACCTCGGCTAAGCGCCGCGGTAACCTTCCGGCGAAAGCTTCGGCTTTCGCTTTTTTTACCGCTTTTTTAAAATTTAAGCGGTTTATAACATTACGACCTGTATAATTCTGGTCTTCTTTCAGAAATGTCTGACCGATGCGACCGTGGTGGAACTGGTAGACACGCTATCTTGAGGGGGTAGTGCCGCAAGGTGTGCGAGTTCAAATCTCGCCGGTCGCACCATTCAACTGCCGACAATTCCATAAGAAAACCGCAAACATCCGCAAAGACAAAACCTTCATCTCTATATACATTTGCCCCGATTAACCTCGATGTAAACTCTTCTCGATATAATCCAGCACTTTCAGATTTTTTCCAACCCAAAAAAGCGAGACAGGCCATGATCAACCTCAAAGACCCGAAATACTATATCAACCGTGAACTTTCCTGGCTGCAATTCAACACCCGTGTGCTCAAACAGGCGCAGGACGCTTCCCAGCCGCTGCTCGAACGCCTCAAGTTTCTCGCCATCTACGGCACCAACCTCGACGAATTCTACATGATCCGCGTCGCAGGCCTCAAGAAACTGTTCAACTCCGGGGTCATCGTCTCCGGTGCCGACCGCCTGACCCCGCTGCAACAGCTGCGAGAAATCCGCAAGTACCTTCACCAGGAGCTTCAGGTCGTCGAATACACCTACCAGGAAATTCTCGACGGCCTCGAAAAAGAGGGGATCTTCATCAAGAAATACGCCGAATGCACCAATCAGGAAAAAGGCGAGCTCAACCGCTTTTTCTTCGAACAGATCTACCCGGTGATCATCCCCATCGCCGTCGACGCCACGCACCCGTTCCCCCATCTGAACAATCTCAGTTTCGGCCTGATTCTCAAGCTGCAGGACAGCGAAAACGAATCCGTCCAGCGCTTCGGGCTGGTGCGCATCCCCCGCGTGCTGCCGCGCTTCGTTCAGCTTGGAAGCGGAACCTACGTTCCCATCGGCAGCGTCGTCGCCCAGCATATCGAAGACCTGTTCCCGGGTTACCGACTCCTGCAGTACACTCCCTTCCGTGTGACCCGCAACGCCGACATCACCATCGAGGAAGAAGAGGCGGACGATTTCATGGAGATGCTCGAAGAAGGGCTGAAGCTGCGGAAAAAGGGGGAACTGGTACGCCTGGAAATCGGTATCAACGCCGAAGACGAGCTCGTCGAATTTTTCAACCGCCACACGAACGTCTACAAAGACGACATCTACCGTTTTCACATGCCGCTGAACCTCGGCAGCCTCTGGCAGATCGTCGGCAACAAGGATTTCGCCCACCTGCTCGCCCCGCAGTTCAAACCGCGCAACCTGCCGCCGCTCGACAGCGACGAGAACATCTATGCCATCCTCGACAAACAGGACATCATGCTCTACCATCCCTACGAAAGCTTCGAGCCCATCGTCAAATTCATCCAGACGGCGGCGAAAGACCCCGACGTCGTCTCCATCCGCATGACCCTCTACCGCAGCGGAACCAACTCGCCCATCGTCAACGCGCTGATGCAGGCGGCCGAATCGGGCAAACAGGTCATGGCGATGGTCGAGCTCAAGGCCCGTTTCGACGAGGAGAACAACCTCATCTGGGCCAAGGCGCTCGAAAACGCCGGCGCCCACGTCATCTACGGAATCCCGGGCTTCAAAGTCCACGCCAAAGCCGCCCTCGTCACCCGGAAAGTCGACGGGAAACTCCGCCAGTACGCGCACCTGGGAACCGGCAACTACAACCCGACCACCGCCAAAATCTACACCGACGCCAGTTTCATGACTTCCAAAGAGGAGATCACCAGCGACCTCACCCGTTTTTTCCACTTCCTCACCGGTTTCAGCAAAAAAGGAAAACTGCACAAGCTCTACATGTCCCCCATGCAGATCAAGCCGAAACTGCTCTCGATGATCCAGTACGAAGCGCAAAAGGGCAAGGCGGGGCACATCATCGCCAAAGTCAATTCGCTGGTGGACGAAGACGTGATCCGCGCCCTCTACAAGGCGTCGCAGGCCGGTGTGAAAATCGAGCTGATCGTCCGCGGCATCTGTTCGCTTCGTCCGGGGATCAAAGGAGTCAGCGAGAACATCACCGTCCGCTCCCTGATCGGCAAATACCTCGAACATCCGCGCATCATGTACTTCAGGCACGCCGCGCCGAACATCTACATTTCCAGCGCCGACTGGATGCCGCGCAACCTCGTCCGCCGTATCGAACTGCTGACAGGCATCGACGACAAGGAAGCCTCGGACAAACTGCTGCAGATCCTCCAGTTACAGCTTTCGGACAACGTACTGGCACATGAACTGCAAAGCGACGGAAGTTATATCAAAATTCCGACCGACAAAAGCAAGATCATCAATTCGCAGTTGCTGCTGGAAAACCATGTCAACAAAGTCTACAAGGCACTCAAGAAATCGACGCCCAACTACGTACAGAAACTCGCATCCAAACTGCTCAAAGAGAGCTGAGAAAGGAAAGTATCATGATTCATCCGTTCAAACAGTGGGAACCCGACATCGGGGAAGAAACCTGGATCGCCGACAGCGCCGACGTCATCGGTAACGTCACCCTCGGCAAAGACTGCTCCGTCTGGTTCGGCTGCGTCGTCCGCGGCGACGTCCACAAAATCGTCATCGGCGACCGTACCAACATCCAGGACCTCTCGATGGTCCACGTCACGCATTACAAGAAGCCGGACATGAGCGACGGGAATCCGACGATCATCGGCAACGACGTCACCGTCGGCCACCGCGTCATGCTGCACGGCTGTACCATCGAAGACGCCTGCCTCATCGGCATGAGCGCCACCATTCTCGACGGCGCCGTCATCGGAAAGGAGTCCATCGTCGGCGCCGGTTCGCTGGTGACGAAAAACAAGGTCTTCCCGCCGCGATCGCTGATCATGGGCTCCCCGGCGAAAGTCGTGCGCGAACTCACCGACGAAGAGGTCGCCGAGCTCTACGCCTCTGCCCAACGCTACGTCACGTTCAAAGAGGATTATTATCTCGAAGTGGAGTGATTTGGAGGCGGAAAGCGACAAAACCGTCTTTCATGAGGACATTCGTCATTCGCGATTCGACATTCGGATGGATTCCGGGGTGAATTCGGAAGGCGGAAGGCGGAAAGCGGCGAATCGGTAGGGCCAGAGGCCCAACTCTACGCTTCACCCCATTCATCCATCAGCGAAGCGCACACATCTACCCTCGAGCAAAGCGAACACATCTACTCATTCACCTCTCACTTCTCACCAAATCACGAACGGCACCGGCCCTATGTCCGGTAGTCCGCATTGATCTTGACGTACTCGTACCCCAGGTCGCATCCGTAGGCCTTGAACGACCCCTCGCCCTGCCCCAGGTCGCAGGCGATCGTGAACTGCTCGCGCTTCATCACCGTCGCCGCGCGTTTTTCCGTTTCCGCATCGAACAGGATATTGCCGCGTTCGTAGACGACGACGTCGTCGAAGGCGATCGTCAGCGTCGCCTCGTCGCACTGCGCCCCGCTGGCGCCGACGGTCGAAGCCACCCGTCCCCAGTTGGGGTCCTCGCCGTAGATCGCCGTTTTCATCAGCAGCGAGTTGCTCAGCGCCTTCGCGGCGGTCCGCGCGTCGTCGTCGTTCGCCGCTCCCGTCACGTCGAAAGTGACGAGTTTCGTCGCGCCTTCGCCGTCGCTGACCATCATCTGCGCCAGCTCCAGCAGCATCGCGTGCAGCGCCTCGGTGAACGCCGTTTCGTCGAAGGCCCCGCTTTTGCGGTTGGAAAGCACGATCACCGTATCGTTGGTCGAAGTATCACCGTCGACACTGGCGGCGTTGAACGTCGTCGGAATGACGCTCTCCAGGATCGTCTGCAGGGTGTCCGCATCGGCGTCGGCGTCGGTGGTGACGAAACAGAGCATCGTCGCCATCGCCGGATTGATCATTCCCGCTCCCTTGGCCATCGCCCCGATGCGGAACCGTTTGCCGCCTTCGAGCACGACCTCCGTCGCGACACTTTTGTAGAAGGTGTCCGTCGTCATGATCGCCGTCGCCGCCGAAACCGCGTCGCGCTTTTCGAGGTCGAACCCTTTCGCCGCTTCGATGATCTTCTCTTTGGGCAGGCGAACGCCGATGACTCCGGTCGAGCTCATCACCGGATCGACCAGCCCCCCGTGCGCTTCGGAAACGGCCGAGAGAATCTCGTCGATGTCGTCGATCCCCGCCTGTCCCGTCATCGCGTTGGCGTTCTTGGCGTTGATCAGGATGAAGTTCGTTTTGAACGCCCCTTTCGCCCGGAAATGGCGGATGGGTGCCGCCGTCATTTTGTTGGTCGTGAAGACCGCCGCCGTTTCGCACGGCACATCCGCACGCACGAAGGCGACGTCCTTCGCCCCGTCCGGTTTCAGGCCGGCGCTGACGCCGTCCGCATAGAATCCTTCCGGCGCACAGACGCCGCCGCCGATTTTCTTGATCTCATACATATCGCAACTCCTGTGGTTTGTTTCGCTGGCGCACCAGCTCCTTGGTCATCAACACCCCTTTCTGCGTTCCCACGACCAGCAGCGTCGATTCGCTCGTCACCAGGTCGTCTCCCCGGGGCATGGGAATGAACTTGCCGTCTTTTCGGGTCATGCCCACGACCGAAACGTTGGCGATCTCGCGCAGGTGGGTCTCCTTGAGACGGTTGAGCACCATCCAGCTGTATTTGGGCACGAAGATCTCCTCCATGTCCAGCGGGGTGTCGCTGCGGTAGAGGAACTCTTCGAGCAGATTCTCCATCTCCGGGCGCGCCGCCATCGAGGTGATGCGCTGCGCCGTCAGTTTGGTGGGGGAAACGACGGTATCCGCCCCCAGTTTCTTCAGCTTCTCGACGTCACTGCGCGTTTCGGCCGAACTGATCAGGTTGTACGGACGCGGCAGGGCATGTTCTTTTTCGAACAGCCGTACCGAGGCGATGATCGCGATATTGTCGGCGATGGAAGGCGAGAGCGTAATCAGGCCGCTGGCCGAACTCAGGTGCGCCTTGAGCATCGCCACCTCGGTATGGGGCTCTTCGGCCAGATAGTACGGGTATTTGTACTGCTTCGCCCACTGCTCGATCTCCGGCCGCGGGTCGATCACGACGAAAGGGATATGGCTGCGGCGCAGCTCTTTCGTCACCTCGACCGTGTAGTCGTTGTGGTAGCAGATGACGAAATGCTTCTTGAGCCGTGCGATCTTGTACAGCATGTCGCGCTCCTTGATGATTTTGAAGATCTCTCCGCTGTTGATCTCGTTGACCATGATCCCCACCGCCATCGAAAAGACGGCGAAGCCCGTGATGATCAGCGTGATCGTAAACAGCCGCCCCAGGTCCGAGATGGGAGCGATTTCACCGAACCCCACCGTCGTGAAAGTGATCCCCGTCTGGTAGATGGCGTCCATCAGGCTGAACCCGTCGATGGCCATGTAGCCGATGGTGCCCAGGAACATGATCAGCGCCGTGAATATCAGCGGGAGTCGGAAAGCTTTGAGTTGGCTGTAAAGGTCGGGGAGAAGGTCGTAGTCGGGTTTGGGAGGGGTCTCCCAGTGAAGAATTTCGCGAATCTTCTGAAGCAGATTCACATCATAATCTTTTACAAGGTTATGATTTTTTCTTCATTGTACGAAGCTCAGAAGCAGAAATCTTAATCTTTTTTGTCGTTCCGTCTTCGAGTTGAATGCGAACCGTGCGAAGATTAGGCATAAAACGACGTTTCGTACGGTTTTTCGCGTGAGAAACGTTGTTTCCGCTCATTGGGCCCTTACCGCTAATAGCACATCTTCTTGCCATTTGTAGGCTCCTTGCGTAAATTTAGTGGCGCATTATAGCCATTATAATCAAAATGGAAGCTTAAACAGACGGGTTTGCCGCGCGCTTCCCCGCGCATAAGAACAGATTGGATAAAATACGGGAAAATTTTTCACAAAGCGAATCACATGCTCGTAGCACCCAGCGTTCTCTCCGCCGATTTCGGAAACCTCGCCCGCGACGTGCAGGCCATCTGCGATGCCGGATGCGACCTCGTCCACGTCGACGTGATGGACGGCCATTTCGTCCCCAACCTCACCATCGGCCCCGTGGTGGTCTCCGCCATCGCCAAAGCGGCGACGAAGCCGCTCGACATCCATCTGATGGTCGAGAACAACACCTTCTTCGTCGACCTCTTCGCCCCGCTGAAACCCGGGTATATCTCGTTTCATATCGAAGAGGAGAAAAACCCGCACCGCCTCGTGCAGTACATCCGCAGCCTCGGCATCCGGCCGGCCGTCGTGCTCAACCCGCACACCCCGCCCGAAGCGGTCGAATTCCTGCTGCCGTATCTGGACATGGTGCTCGTCATGAGCGTCAATCCCGGCTTCGGGGGCCAGAGTTTCATCGACGTCTACGAAAAGCTCCGCCGTCTCAGAGCCCTGCGTGACCGGATCAACCCCGACTGTCTGATCGAAGTCGACGGCGGCGTCAACGACAGGAACATCCGTGCGCTCGAAGAAGCGGGCGTGGACGTCTGCGTCGCGGGCAGCTACGTCTTCAGACACCCCGACGGCCTGAAATCGGCGATCGACACGCTCAGAGGCTGACCGGTGAGCACCGCCACGATGCACCGCGCTTTCGGCATCATCGTTCCGGCCCCGGCCCGGAACCCCTTCCTTCCCCCTTTCCGCTTCCCGCTTCCCGCGCTCCGGAAGGAGCGCCCGTGAGAGTCAAGATCTGCGGCATCACTTCGTACGAAGACGCCATGACGGCGATCGACGCCGGAGCGGATGCCCTGGGCTTCGTTTTCTATCCGCCCTCACCCCGCTACCTGACCCCGGAAGCGGCACGGAACATCATCGACCGGCTGCCGCCCTTCGTCGAAAAGGTCGCGCTGTTCGTCAACGAAACGGCCGAAACGATCGAAACGGCCATGCGGACAAGCGGCGCCACGCTGGCACAGCTGCATTTCGAAGCCGACGAGGCGCTGTACGGATCGCTCGGCGTCCCGGCGATCCGGGTCATCCGGGCGCAGAAGCCGGAAGATGTGTTGCGCTACGGCGACGAATACCGCCTCGTCGACGCCTACTGCGAGGCCTACGGCGGCATGGGCAAACGGCTCAACCTCGACTGGTTCGACGGCGTCGACTGTTCGAAGATCATCCTTGCGGGCGGGCTCTCCCCCGACAACGTCGAAGAGTGCCTTCCCTACGGTTTCTACGCCCTCGACGTCAGCAGCGGGGTCGAAGCGGCCAAAGGGAAAAAAGACCCCGAAAAAGTCCGGGCGTTCCTCCAAAAGGCCAAAGGGTGATCGAGGCCTCCCAGCTGCCGCAGAAACTCTGCAAAGGGCTGACCGCCCGTCAGCTCGAAACGCTTTTCGGCGAAACGCCGGAGCTCGCGCTCGAACTCGCCCGGGCACAGGGGCTCTCTTTCGAAGAACGCGGTGAGCGCTACTGTCCGCGCACCTGCTTCGAACGCATCAGCGAGACGGTTTTCTGCATCGTCGACATTGAAACCAACGGTTCCAAACCCGACCGCCACCAGATCATCGAGATCGGGGCGGTGAAGGTTCAGAACCTGCAGATCGTCGACCGCTTCGAGAGCCTCGTGCGGTGCGAAAAGATCTCGCCCCATATCACGGAGATCACCGGCATCGACACCGCGGACACCGCGAATGCCCCCGAAATGCGCGAGGTACTCGAATCCTTCCGCGCCTTTCTCGGCGACGCGGTCTTCGTCGGGCACGACGTCAAGTTCGACTTCCGCTTCACCTCGAAAATGATGGAGCGCGTCGGCATGGCCCCGCTGCTCAACCGCACGCTCTGCACCATCGACCTCGCCGAACGCACCATCAGCTCCTACCGCTACGGCCTCTCCTTTCTGAACGAACAGCTCGAACTCTACGCCGACGCCACCCACCACCGCGCCCTCTCCGACGCCATGACGACGGCGAAGCTGTTCAAAAAAACCCTGAAGTTCATTCCCACAGACATTCAGACAACGGAAGAGCTCATCACCTTCTCGAAAACGGCGAAACGGCTCAAACGGCCGAAGTTCCCGCCGGCGAAGCCCGAAGCCGTTTCCGACGCCCCTTCCGACCAGCACTGACGATCAGGCATCGGATAGGCACTTTTTTAGAAAAAACTACGAAACCGCTAAGAGCGGATTGACATCAGCCCTTGTGGCAAGTAAAATAGTAATACCAAAATAAAGATACGGGAGCGAAATGAAGACCATTACTTTGAAAACAGACGATATCTTCTTCGACAGGATCAGTACGCTGGCGAAGAGACTCCACCTGACGAAAA
>Ga0256843_1002022_pt1 | contig 15197 bp, 14 predicted proteins | sample AlvinellametaG_FD_191572 | JGI IMG/M metagenome (GOLD analysis project Ga0256843, IMG submission 191572) | Pompeii worm associated microbial communities from hydrothermal vent at the East Pacific Rise, Pacific Ocean - Alvinella | ecosystem: Host-associated > Annelida > Integument > Unclassified ... | reverse complement strand
CTGACGCAACTCATAACTTTTAACTTTTTTTGAAACCATGACTTTGATCTTGGCAAAAGCTTATTAGTAGTTGCAACTTCTTACCGAGGTTGAAACCTCGGTTCCAAAATTTTTAACTTTTAACTTCCTATTACCCGTCATTCTGAACTCGTTTCATCTCTTGTGTCATTCTGAACTCGTTTCAGAATCTGCCTTCTAGGCACTTAAAACTCTTTAAGATGCTGAAATAAATTCAGCATGACAAAATCGGTCATTCTGAACTCGTTTCATCTCTTGTGTCATTCTGAACTCGTTTCAGAATCTAGCTTTTATGCACTTGCAACCTCAGAGATGCTGAACCAAGTTCAGCATGACGACTGACGCAACTCATAACTCATAATTTTCTTGCTAAACTCTAATTTTTATGGAACCAAGACTTTACTCTTGGCAAAAGCTCTTTATTGTAAACAAACTCTTGGCAAGGTTCTTGTGGTTACACTCTCTTTGCGAAAACCTTGCTTCCAAAATTTTTAATTTTTAATTTTTAATTATTACTTTTTACTTCCCAAAACTTCCTCTTTTACCTCATCTAAAGCCTTTTGCATAAGTTCAAGAATTTTTAAAGAGGCCTCATTTTCATCAACTTCAGGAATATCCCAGCCTGTAATATGCTCATTTGCGCTATAAATTGCTTTAATTTCAGCCTTTATCTCATTGTATCTACTTGCCAACTCTTTATCAATTAAATCCATAATTACTCCTTTTTTATAGAATTATACTCCAAATACTACTATTTTTATGTTATTTAAGTTACAAATTTAAAATTTATTACATCTAAGCCCTAAATCTTTGGGATATCCAAGCTTTTTTGCAACTTCACATGCCCTTTTATCTATATCTTTATCTTCTAGCTTCTCTAACTCTTTTATAGTAAAAATATCCTCTTTTATATCTATTTTAAAATATTTTGCGATATCTTCTACTATTGCTTTTGACATATCATTAACTGATGATACCTTTACAATTTCGCATCTTGCATATTTTTCTTTTGGAAAGGCAACCTCAGCAACTCTTAAAGTTGGGTCATCACCAGGAATTTGTTGGGCGCCAAAGAGTGGTTTTGTGCCAATTTTTGCACTTTTGTAGCTTGGAAAGAAATGGCTTAAGTAATTTATCGCTCTTTGGCTTCTTCTATTTAACTCCTCTTGACTCCAGCCATTTTGGATAATATCTAAAAAGTGTTTATTTAATTTTGGGTATGAGCTATCTTTTGTGCTTTTAACTAAACCATCTTTAAATAGTGTAATATCAGGTGTCATAGCGTGAAGTTGAACATAACCATTACAATATGGTGTCCACTGCCCCATACCTTTGTTTGTGCCTCTAATACCATGAAATACAACCTCTGCCCAAGCTCCACTTCTCTCTTCCCACTTGGTAGTATATGCAGCTTTAAACTCTACCATTCTTTGCTCTTTAACTCCAAGCATATCATCTATTATTCCTGTTTGAAAACCAGTTGCATTTATTAAATAATCAAACTCTTTTTCAGCACTTTTAGCACCACTAAATTTTAATTTAAAGCCCTCTTTACTCTCTTTAATATCTACAACTTCACACTCTCTTAAAAGCTCTACGTTTTCCATACTCTCTAGTGCCAAACCGCTATTTGCAGCAACTCTAAATAGATTTATTCCATACTCTTGCACAACAATTACAGGAAATTTTATTGTGCTAAAATCTAAGTTTTTAGCAAATGTAATTAACCACTCATCATTACTTTTTGGATTTTTTACAATCTCTCTTTTTGATAGCTCTAAAAGTTGCTCTTTACTAAAAATTTCAAAATACTCTTCTACCTCTCCTAAAAGCTTGTTTGAGCCATCTATCTCTACTAATTTTTTATACTCATCTCTTAAAACTTCTAATCTGGGTAGTAAATCTAAAGGCTCTTGGGGGTCATAAGTTGGTGTTGCAAAAATTGTGGGGCGTTTATCAATAGAAAATGGATAGAGTTTTGCAAAATCAATTGATTGCTTAAGTAGTGTTACACAAGCTTGTGTTGATATTTCGCGATAAAGGTTGCCTCCAGCGTGTAGATGGCAAAATGGAGGACCACTAATTAAAGCATTTTTCTTCTCAAAAAGGGTTACATCTAAACCCAAATTTCCAAGAGTTAAAGCTGTTGTAACACCAGCAACTCCACCACCAATTATTGCAATATTTATAGCCATAAGATACCTTTTTTAGATATTTTGGCTACTTTAACATAAAATGTTTAAAATTTCAAGCTATTTTTAAAGCACTACCATAAAGAGTGCTATTTTTTATCTGCTGAAATCCTTTTAATCTCTTTTTTTGACTCATCTTTTCTAGCATATTTTTGTATATCATCAGGATTTATATTAATAAGTTTTGTAATTTCATCTTCTTCTTTATTTTCACTTATACTATCTAATGAACTATTATCACTGTGAAGATGCTCATCATAAGTTTGAATATTACCTATAATTGAGCCTCCTTGCTCTGTTCTAATGCCTTTTGTAATAATTTCACCCTCTATTGAGCCACTATTTGTAACCTCTAGCAATTCACTTGCAATTACTCTACCTTTAACTTTACCTTCTACCTTTATTCTTTTACTTTTGCACTCTCTTGTATCTACAATCCCATTACTATTTATCTCTATTGAATCCATTGAATGTATAACACCTTCTACACTTCCACCTAAAAATGCTTTATTTGTATTAATATTACCACTAAAAGTTCCACTTGAAGTAATTTCTGTAGCATTTGAGTAGATAGTTCCACTAAACTCACCAGAAATTTTTACATTTTTAGCATGAACTATTCCACTAAATTTTGCACCCTTTTCTATAAAAAGTGTTTCATCTATCTTAACCTCTCCATCAAAATCACCACCTATAATAAGAGAACCTTTACCATCTATTGTTGCTTTTACCTTATAACTCTCTCTTAATGCAGAAAGATTAGTAGTAGGTGTTGCAATATTATCTCTTACGATTTTTTGATGTGTAGTTGCTCTCTCTTGCACAGTAGATACCTCTTTTTGCTCTTCTTCATCTTTTTTACTATTAAAAAATCCCATATAAAACTCCTTATGTATATGAGATTTAATTATAGTATCTTTTTGTTAGATTTTTTTTAATTTACCTCAATCTTTTAACTTTTCTTATAACTTTATTTGGACTTTTCTTAATTTCACATTTGTTCGTTTTAACATTATCTCTGCATCTATTAAAAGCAATCATACAATACTTTATTTTTAAATTGTGTAATTTTAAATTCTTTATGAAAGATAGTTTAAAGCAAAAATTAATCTATATTCTTCTATTATAAATAATTAGTAAAATATATACAAAATCTAATATATATATTCTGGAATTATATACCTAAATTAATCATAAAATTTCTGGCAATATTTTGACTTCGTTGTTTAAAAAACTCCCCTACCTCTGGCTCATAAACTCTATCTATTGCTTTGGCAAAAAGCTCTAACCATCTATCAAATTGCTCTTTGCTTAAGTTTAAGCTAAAATGTGGTGCTAGTGGTGAACCGCTATAACTCAAATCTCCTAGCGCACTCATTGCCCAAAAATTTGTTAAAAGCTCTAAATGTTTTTGCCACTGTGGAGAGTTTATATCACTACCAACCTTCTCAATAAATGGTGGTGCAGTTATTGGGTCTGCCAAAATTGTTGGATAGAATGTATCTACCATTGCTCTTATACTCTCTTTAGTTATACTATTATATATGCTCATTTTATCTCCTCTAAATATATATTTATATACAATTTTCCATTATACTCATTTTTAGATATTGTATAGATTATATCAACCCTATCACCTTGTTTTGCAGAGCTTTTAGAGCGAAACTCTATTGCACTTAAAATTTTGTTTTTATCTCTTAATCTATATCTTTTATGCTCTTTTGTAGCTCCAACTTCAGCTACATCAACTATCTCTACATTTTTTCTTATAAATTTTGGCTTTGGATTTGCCTCACCATAAGGTTCAAACTTTTGTAATATCTCTAAAAGTTCAAAATCTATAATATCAAATGGCAACTCTCCTAAAATTGAACTATCTTGATAATTTTTATCACACATTAAAGATGCTTTTATATTTAGTAAGCTCTTAATTAAAGGCAACTTCTCCTCTTTAAAGCTAAGCCCCAAAGCAGCTTTGTGTCCTCCAAATTTTAAATAATACTCTTTTGCCTCTTTTGCAAGTGAATATAAATCACAATCCCCATAGCTTCTTCCACTACCTTTACAAATGCCATCTTTGCAACTTAAAGCAATTGCAGGAATTTTAAAATGCTCCGCGACTTTTGCAGCTACTATTCCTACAACTCCCTCATTCCAATTACTACCCTTTACAATTGCTATATTATCACTAATATTTACCTGTTTTAGAGCCTCTTTTGTGATATCTCGCTCTATTGCTTTGCGCTCTTGGTTAAGTGAAATTAACTCATCTAAAATAACCATAGCTTCATCTAAGCTTTTAGTAAACAAAAAATCACTTGCTAAAGAGGCATCTTTTAAACGCCCTGCACTATTAATTAAAGGTGCTAAATAAAAGGCTATGGTTTCACTATTAAAGTCTGCTTTTATTAAACCTTTTTCTATCAAAGCCTTTACAAATGGCTTATTTGAACGCCTTAAATACTCCATTCCTGCAACTAGCATTACTCTATTTATTCCAGTTAATGGCATAATATCAGCAACTATTGCTAAAGCAACTATACCCATTAACTCTTTGCTATCAATCTTAACCCCAAGCTCTTTTGCAGTTGCTAAAGCAAAATACCAAGCAATTTGAGCTCCACAAACCTCTTTATACTTAAATCTACACTCTTTTTGCTTTTGATTAACTATAGCATAAGCATCTGGCACAATATCTGGCACACTGTGATGATCAGTAATTATTAAATCTATTCCTCTATCTTTGCAAATTTTAGCAGATTCAACTGCTGCAATGCCATTATCTACAGTAATAATTAAATTTGCATCAACTCTATCTATAACACTTTTGCTAATTCCATAACCATCTCTAAAGCGATTTGGTATAATCCAATTTAGCGGATAATTAATAGTATCAAAAAACTCTCTAATTACAGTTGTAGCAACAACTCCATCTACATCATAATCACCAATTAAAGCTATATTCTCTCTGTTTTTTATAGCCTCTACAAGACGCTTAACAGCTATATCCATATCTTTAAAACTATTAGGAAGAGGCAAATCCTTAAGAGTTAAAAATTCGCCTTTGTGTCTATTGTAGAGCAGATTAAATATACTACTTTTATCAAGAATTTTCAATATTATGAATACCTTGTGCAGCTTTTACAAAGCCTAAAATTATAGGGTTTGGTTTTTGCAGTCTTGAGGTAAATTCTGGATGGAATTGAACACCTACAAACCAAGGATGTCCCTTTACTTCAACTGCTTCTATTAATCCATCTGACTCTCCAGTAACTTCTAAACCTGCACTCTCTAAAGCCTCTCTATAAGCTGGGTTTGCTTCATATCTATGGCGATGGCGCTCATAAATTATTGAACTATTATAAGCTTTATATAAATTACTACCCTCTTTTACCTCACACTTATACTCACCAAGCCTCATTGTTCCACCAAGAGGCGATGTAGTAGTTCTAACCTGTTTTGCTCCACTTGCATCTATAAAGCTATCAATTAAATAAATTAATGGCTCTTTAGTATTCTCATCAAACTCAACAGAGTTTGCATCTTTAATACCAACTACATTTCTTGCAAACTCTATTAAAGATAGTTGCATTCCAAGGCAAATTCCAAGATAAGGTATATTATTTTCTCTTGCATATTTTATAGAGGCAATTTTTCCCTCTACACCCCTTTCTCCAAAGCCACCTGCAACTAAAATACCATCTACACTCTCTAAAAACTTCTTAGCGCCATCCTCTTCTACCTCTTGGCTATCTACCCAAACAATCTCTACTCTTGCATCAATATTTGCTCCAGCATGAATAAGAGCTTCAGTAAGTGATTTATATGACTCTTTTAAATCCAAATATTTTCCAACAAAAGCAATTTTTACCTTATCTTTAGGATCTAATATCTTTAAAACCAATTCACTCCACTTAGCCATATCTGGTTTTAGCTCTCCAAGTTCTAGCTGTTTTGAAATTGGTGCTAAAATATTTTGAGTTAAAAAATTTAAAGGCACTCTATATATTGTAGCAGCATCATTTGCTTCTATTACAGACTCTTTATCAATATCACAACTATATGCAATTTTCTTTTTTATATCAGCTGGAACTGGCTGTTCACTTCTTAAAATAATCATATTTGGAGTGATTCCAATGCGTCTTAGCTCTCCAACTGAGTGTTGAGTTGGCTTAGTTTTAAGCTCACCTGCAACTTTAATATATGGTAGCAAAGTTACATGAATATTCATTACTCTACTACTTCCAAGCTCATGTTTAATTTGGCGAATTGTCTCTAAAAATGGCAAACCCTCTATATCTCCAACAGTTCCACCAAGTTCAACTATTAAAATATCTTTGCCTTCACCAGCTTTGTATATTCTCTCTTTTATCTCATTTGTAATATGTGGAATTACTTGGATAGTTTTACCCAAATAGTCCCCTCTTCTCTCTTTTTCTAAAACACTCTCATATACTTTACCTGTTGTAAAATTGTTTGCTTTGGTTAAAGAGGTATCTAAAAATCTCTCATAATGTCCCAAATCTAAATCTGTTTCAGCACCATCTTTTGTAACAAAAACCTCTCCATGCTCTAGTGGACTCATAGTTCCTGGGTCAATATTTATATATGGGTCAAGCTTTAATATACCCACATCTAAATTAGAAGCTTTTAGCAAAGTTCCAATACTAGCAGCAGTAATTCCTTTTCCTAAAGAGCTTAAAACTCCCCCAGTAACAAATATAAATTTAGTATCTTTCATCTTCTCTCTTTGATTATAGTAAAATTGGCATAATAACAGTTAAAAAGTTTTGACTCTTAACAACAAATGGCAAAGATGGCTCATTTAATCCAAACTCAAACTCACTCTCATCAACTTGAGAGATAAAATCAAATAGATATTTACTATTTACAGCAAAAGAGAAACTCTCTTCAATATCGATATTAGCTTCTATAACAGTTTTTGCTTCTTGAATATCATTTCCTGATGACTCTAGTGTAATTAAGTTTTTTTCAAAAGTTATCTTTATCTCTGGAGAAATAATATTTATAACCTTCATAGCATCTAAAATATCTTTTTTAGAAACTCTTAAATTATATTTAGTATTTTGAGGAATAATTCTCTCATAATCAGGATATTTACCATTAATTAAGCGACTAAATAGAAAGAAATTATCATTTTTAATTATAATATTTGTTTCATCATAAAATATATCTATTTTGTTTATAAAGAGTTTTTGAATTTCAATTATAGCTTTTTTAGGAATTATTAAATCTAGCTCCTCTTTTGAACTTTGATTTAGTTCTACAATTGCTAATCTTCTAGTATCTGTTCCAACTAGCATAGTTTTACTCTCTTTTATATCAAGCAATGCACCATTTAACTCATATTTAGGGTTATTTATATCAATTGCAGGAGTAATCTTTTTTAAACTTTTAATTAACTCTAAAGAGTCAATAGATATTTGAGATTTATTTTCAAACGACGGAAAAGTAGGATACTCTTCATAAGCAAAAGTAGGAAGTTTAAATTTTGTTCTTTTTTGTTTTATAATTAAATTTGACTCTTCAGTTTCAAACTCTATAATATCATCTTTTAGACTTCTAACAATATCTAAAAGTTTTTTTCCATTAGCAGTAAAAACTCCAGGTTCAGTAATATTAAATTGATCACTCTTTACCTCTAATCCTATCTCATTATCTGTTGCTCTAATTATTGTAATATCTTCACTAGCATCTAAAAAAATATGTGATGTTATATTTGTAGGGTCTTTTTTTTCTAAAAATGGTTGAGCATTTATTAAAATCGACTCTATTATATCTTTTCTTGCTGCTATCTTCATAAACTTCCCTTTATTATATAATAATTAGTATTAGTAGTATATCTTGATGTTTATGTGAAAAACTCTTCAAATTGCTTAAGAGCAGTTTCTTGGCTCTTTTTAATTTGTTTTTATTTTCACATCTCTTCACTACCTGTTTTTTTTATTATATCTTTTTTTTGTTTATTTTTACTATATTTTTTATCTATTTTGATTTAATTGTTTCAATTTTGTTTTGTATCTCTTCTATTAATACTTTTAAGTTTTCGTCATTTTCTATTATCTCTTCTATTTTCTTCATTGCATGGCTAATTGCAGAGTGATCTTTCATACCAAAATAGACAGCAATTTGTGGCATAGAGTTTGGTGTTAAATTTCTTGCTAAATATATGCAAATTCTTCTAGCTTCTACTATCTTTTTTGCTCTTTTTTTAGAGCGAATATCAGCTGGTTTTAAATTTAACTCTTTTGCAACAGTATCAATAATTGTATCTATTGATATACTCTTTTTCTTCTCATTTAAGTATTCTCCAATTAAGTTTTGTGCAAACTCTAGTGTAATATCTTGGTTTAAAAGGTTGCTCATAGCATTAAGTTTATTCATTGCACCCTCTATCTCTCTAATATTGTTACCAAGATTTGTTGCTAAATAGTTTATTATCTCTTCATTTAATCTAATTCCATTTAATTTTGCCTTTTTTTGAATAATAGCAATTTTTGTCTCTAGCTCTGGTGGGTTAATAGATACTAAAATTCCCCACTCAAAGCGATTTTTTAATCTATCTACTAATCCAGCAATTTTTTTTGGCTCTCTATCTGAAGTAATTACTATCTGTTTGCCAAGAGAGTGAAGCTCATTAAAGGTATGAAAAAACTCATCTTGGGTTTGCTCTTTTCTACTAATAAATTGAATATCATCAATAAGCAAAAGGTCGCAATTTCTATAATAATCTCTAAATCTATCCATTGTTTTAGAGCGAAGATTAGAGGTATATCTATTCATAAATTGCTCAAATGTGTTATAAATTATTTTACTTCCATCTTTTAGTAATTCATTTCCAATAGCTTGCATAAGGTGTGTCTTTCCAAGCCCCACACCACCATATATAAATAGAGGGTTATATAACTTTCCAGGTTTTTGAGCAACTCCTGTAGATACATTGTATGCCAATTTATTTGACTCTCCAATAACAAAACTACTAAATGTAAAAGTTGGATTTAATAGAGTTGAATTGTTTGTATTGCTCTCTTTTTTTCTAATAATACTCTTTTGCTTTGTTTTATTTTTGCCCTCTATATCTATTATAATTTCAGCCTTTATGCCACTTTCTACTTCGTAAAGGTGGGCAATTTTTTTAGCATATTTTGTATTTATCCATTTAGCTGATAGTATATTTTTTGCAATAAAAACTGCAACATCATCTCTTGAACTCTTTTGATCATATTTTAACTGTTTGATATATCTGTTATACTCTTGGGTTGAAATTTCATCTTTTAACTTCTCTAAAACTCTATTACCTATACTCATATTTACCCTATGTGAAAAACTTTTTCTTAATTTTAACTAATTTCAGCTAAAATACGGGTTTTAAAGTAAATGTGATTAACTCAATTCACATAGTGAAAGAGAAGTGAATGAAGATATTAGGAATCGACCCAGGTAGCCGAAATTTAGGTTATTGCATACTAGAGTATAATGGTGTGAAAAACTCTTTAATTGAAGCTGGTTTAATTAAAATAAAATCAAAAACCCTCCAAGAGCAAATTGTAGAGATGGTAGAGGGCTTTGACATAATTTTAAAATCAAATAGTATAGATGAAGTGGCAATAGAGGATATATTTTATGCCTTTAATCCAAAAACGGTTATTAAATTGGCACAATTTAGAGGAGCTTTATCGCTTAAAATACTTCAAGAACTTGGGTATTTTTATGAATATACGCCTCTTCAGGTAAAAAAAGCGCTTACTGGCAATGGAAAAGCCACTAAAGAGCAAGTAGCTTTTATGGTAAAAAGAGTATTAAATATAAAAAAAGAGATAAAACCACTAGATATAACCGATGCAATGGCTATAGCAATAACACACACTCAAAGAATTAAATTGAAAAAAAGTTAAAATAACCAAAAAATGGTAATAAAATGTATTATTTTCAAGTTTTTTATAATAAATAGTATGATATAATGGCACATCTTGCAAATTTTGAAAAATAAAAAAGACTTTTTTTATTTTAAAAAAAATGCTATAATATCAATTAAGTAAAAAAAAGGTAAAAATTATGTATAACGTTTTACAAACTAAAAATGTTTTATATGTTGAAGATGATAAAGTTGTAAAAGAGAATGTAAAAGAGATTTTAAGTGAATTTTTCAAGAGAGTTATAGATGCAGAAACTGGTGAAGAGGGATGGCTTAAATTTAAAAGAGAGCATATAGATATTGCAATTGTAGATATTGAATTGCCAGGTTTTAACGGCTTAGAGCTAATTAAAAAAATAAGAGCAGAAAAGCCAGATTTACCTGTAGTTGTAGTATCTGCATATGCTACAACAGATTATCTTTTAGAGTCTGTTGAACTAAAACTTGATAAATTTATTGTTAAGCCACTAACTTCAAGAAAGCTTTATGAGCTTTTAATGAAGCTTGAGAATGAACTTGGTGAAACAACCTTGCTTCACCTACCACTTGGTGCAACAATAGATACACTAAAAAGCACTATAACTTTTGATGACCAAAAACATGCATTAACTTATAGAGAGTTAAAGATGATGCAACTTCTTGCAGATAGAGGAGCAGTAACTTATCAAGATTTATATGAGTTGTGGGATGAGCAACCAACAGATAATGCAATTAGATCTTTTGTGAAACAACTTAGAAAAAAATTGCCAGAAGGATTAATAAAAGTTCGTTCAAAAATTGGCTATGTCTTAGAGGGTAACTAATTTGAAATTACCTTCTGAGAACAAAAGAATACCAGCACTTATTGTGCTTTTTCCACCAATAATACTGCTTGTATATGCAATAGTATCATACTTAATTCTTTTTGAATCAGAAATTGAAAATAGTAACTCTTTAGTTTCATTTTATAGATATGAAGTTAAAAAAACAATAAAAAAAGATTTAGAATCTCGTGCTAAAACAGTTAATAAATTTATTAATATCGATAGTAATAAAAATGTTTTAATTCACTTTCAAAAGCTATTAGACTCAATCTATTTACAAAATAAATCAATATTTATTTTAAATGATAAGGGTAAAATATTATATAAGCATGGCAAAATTCCAATAGATATAGTTAATAAAATAAAAGGAATTACAGGACACTATGAAGATGACAATTTTTTAGCATATGCTATAGATAGCAATAAATTGCACTACTATATTCTTTTAATTGCAGATAAACATATATCTTTAGAGTCTGTAAATAGAGCTCAAGAGTCGTTAACTGAACAATCTAAAAATAATATTAAAAATAGTCTATTTTGGTTGGGATTGATTTGGTTTTTGCTACTGTTTGTTTCACTATACATCTCTATTTTAGTATTTAACAAACTTAGAGAGTATGAAAAGAAGATTCAAAAAAATAAAGAGGAGATTATTTTCCAATCGCGTCAGGCAATGCTTGGTGAGCTTTTGCCAATGATTGCCCATCAGTGGAGGCAACCATTAAATAAAATAGCAGCTGTTTTAATGCGTATGAGATTTAATATATCTAGTGGTAATCCAAATGCACAAGTTCTTGATAAAAATTGCCAACTTATTGAAGATAGTGTAGATTTAATGAGTAATACTTTAGAAGATTTTAGAACATTTTATCGTCCAAAAGAGAAAGAGCAAAATGTTGAAATATCAGAGATTATAAGAAAAGCAGAATACTTCTTAGATGAGTTGTTAAAAAAGAGAAAAATTAGAGTTAGCCACAACTTAACAAAAGTAGAGGCAAAAGTTCATGCTAACGAGTTGCTACAAGTTTTAATAAACTTAATAAAAAATGCAGTTGATGCAATGGGTGATAAAGGGCATTTAGATATATCACTAAAAGATTTAGATGAAAAATATATAGAGATAAGAATAGAAGATGATGGAACAGGTATTCCAGAAGATATGCTAGAGAAAATTTTTGAACCTCACGAAAGCACTAAACAAGCATCAATGGGCTTAGGTTTATATATGTCTAAGCTAATTATTGAGGGTAGATTTAAAGGAAAAATTAAAGCATACAATACCGACCATGGTGCAGGATTTTTAATAGTAATACCTAAAAATGGGGGGGGGAGAAAGTAGAAAGTAATTGAGAATACCATAATTATCAATTATCCATTATCCATTATCAATTAACTCCTTTCCCACTCTCATAGCGCTATACCAAGCAAATATAAAGTTGTATCCTCCTCTATCACCAACAAAATCAACTACTTCTCCAATAAAGTATAATCCTTTTCGTTTTTTGCTCTGTAGTGTTAAATCTAACTCTTTACTATCAACTCCACCTATTGCAACCTCGGCATATTTAAACTCTCTTAATTTATCAATTTTAACTCTATACTCTTTTAATAACTCTACTAAAGCTTTTAAAATAGAGCTATTTAACTCTTTTTCACCTCTTTTATCTAATTTTAAATCTTTTAAAATAGTTTGAGCTATTTTAATATTTATAATGCCATTTAACCAATTTATTAACTTTAAATTACGCTCTTTATTAACTCTTTTTTTAAGAAAGCTAAATAGCTCTTTTTTGCTAAATTGTGGAAAAAAATCTATTAAAATATAGCAAATCTTATTTGCCTTAATAGCCCTAGCAACTTCAATACTTATATCTAATACACTCAATCCACTAAGACCATACTTTGTAAAAAGTAAATCACCACTTTTACTTGTTATCTCTTTGTTTTCAGCTATTAAACTTAGCTTTACAACTAGCTTTACACCTTGAGCCTCTTTGCAAATAGGAGCTTTTGAATATAGTGGCACAAGTGCTGGAAGAGGTTTTAAAATTGTATGTCCAAAGCTCTTTGCAATATTTAATCCACTGCTATTTCCACCTAATTGCTCTGCTGCAGGGCTACCAGTTGCAATAATTATACTTTTTGCCTTATAGATATAATTCTTAAAAAAGATATTAAAGTTACTATCTATTTTAAGCTCTTTTACACTAAAGGCTCTTTTTATATTTAATCTCTCTATCTCTGCATTTAAAAGCTCTAAAACTATGCTACTTTGCATAGATAGAGGGAATAATCTACCATCTTCACTCTCTTTTATCTCTAAGCCAATTGATTTAAAAAAATCTACTATATCTTTTAGTGAATACTCTTTTAACAAAGAGTCAATAAGCGCTCTATTAGAGCCATAAAAGTTATCTTTAGATATTTTAATATTTGCAATATTGCATCTGCCATTGCCACTTGCTAGTATCTTTTTGCCACCCCTATCTTGGCGTTCAATTAAAAGCACTTTGCGTCCTGCTCTAGCCAATAAAATAGAAGCCACCATTCCACTAGCTCCTGCTCCAATTACTGCAACTTCAACTCTCATTTAAACTCTTTACGATACTATTTTAGTATGAATTGTATCGAAAAAATATATAACACCCAAATTGAGATTAAAAAGTCTAAATTTATCTCATATTTAGTGCCATATAAAGAGTTTAAACAAAATTACCAAGAGCTAAAAGAGAAACACCCTAAAGCAAACCATATAGTCTATGCATATCGCTACTTAAATGAGCATAATCAAATTGTAGAAAATAGTAGTGATAATGGAGAGCCAAAAGGGGCAGCTGGTGTGCCTACACTAAATACTCTAAGAGGAAAAGATTTAGTTAATTGTGCAATTTTAACAGTGCGCTACTTTGGTGGTATAAAGCTTGGTGTTGGTGGAATGGTTAGAGCCTATTCAAGTTCTGCAAAAGCAGTAATAGAGTCTGCAAAAATAGTGCCATATGAGCCATTAATTGAGTATAAATTAGAGTTATCCTATTCAAATCAGCGCCAAATTGAGTATAACTTAAAAATATCCCAAATTACAGATATCAAAAGAGAGTTTTTAGAAAAAAAAGTTATATATATTTTAAAAGCTACAGAGCAAAAGATAAATAGACTTAAAGAGCTTTTGGTATAATGCAAATAGATTTAATCTAAGGATTTATTATGTGTGCAGATAGAATGAGAAGTATAATTATTGCAATTATAATTGGTGTTAGTTTGGGCTTAATTGGAACAGAGTTGCAATATGCTTTTATTATACAGCTTATTTTAATAATTGCCCTACTTTTAGATGGATTTACCGGTTTTTGCCCAATTAGAGCGGTATTAAAAAATTTATTACCAAAATGTGAAGATAGATAAAGAGGAATTATGGATAAAATTAGTTATAAAGATGCAGGTGTAGATATAGATGCAGGAAATGGCTTTATAGAAGATATTAAAGCTGATGTTAAATCGACTTTTGATAGCAATGTAATTGGAGGAATTGGCTCATTTGCAGGAGCTTATGCCTTGCCAAGTGGCTACAAAGAGCCAGTAATTTTAAGTGCAACTGATGGTGTTGGAACAAAGCTTAAAATTGCAATAGAGAGTAAAAAGCTTGATAGTGTTGGTGAAGATTTAGTAGCAATGTGTGTAAATGACTTAATTTGCAACTTTGGAACACCAATGTTCTTTTTAGACTACTATGCAACAGGCAAATTAGTGCGCCAAGATGCAGCAAAAGTGGTTCGTGGTATTGCAAATGGTTGTAAAAAGAGTGAGTGTGCGCTTGTAGGTGGTGAAACTGCTGAAATGCCAGGAATGTATAGCCAAGATGATTTTGACTTAGCAGGTTTTGCAGTTGGAATTGCTGAGAAGAGCCAAATGGATAGAGTATCTTTGGTAAAAGAGGGGCAAGTTTTAATAGCACTTCCAAGTAGTGGTGTTCACTCTAACGGCTACTCTTTAGTTAGAAAACTATTTTTTGATAAGTTAGAGATGAGTTATGATAGTGAATTTAATGGCAAACCTTTAGTTGATACACTTTTAACACCAACTAGAATTTATGTTAAAGATTTTAAAGCAAATAGAGATGATATAGTGGCTCTAGCGCATATTACAGGTGGTGGAATTGTAGAGAATTTACCAAGAGTATTGCCTGATAATATTAGAGCTGTAGTAAAAAAAGATGCAATTAAGACTTTGCCTATATTTGATTTTATG
>Ga0256843_1002020_pt1 | contig 15210 bp, 17 predicted proteins | sample AlvinellametaG_FD_191572 | JGI IMG/M metagenome (GOLD analysis project Ga0256843, IMG submission 191572) | Pompeii worm associated microbial communities from hydrothermal vent at the East Pacific Rise, Pacific Ocean - Alvinella | ecosystem: Host-associated > Annelida > Integument > Unclassified ... | reverse complement strand
CATAAAGTATTACTTGTATAAAAGTACAAAAAATGATATAATTATCCTTATTAAAAGGGATAAAAATGAGAAAAATTTTTAAAAGAGTTATTACAGACTTTATAGAAAAAGATTTAAAAAACATCAGACCAAGAGATATTAATATACCTCTAAATTCTCAAAAAATCATATCTTTAATTGGTGTTAGAAGAAGTGGAAAAACATATATCTTATATGATTTGATAAACAAACTTAGAAAAATTATCCCAAGAGAAAATATTGTATATATTAATTTTGAAGATGATAGACTCTTTGATATAGAGCTTAAAGATTTGGATGATTTATTAAATGGTTACTTTGAATTGTATCCAGATAAAAAAGATGAAAAAATATATCTATTTTTAGATGAAATCCAAGAGGTAAAAGATTGGGAAAAATTTGTTAGAAGAGTTTATGATACATTAGATGTTCAAATCTTTATAACAGGTAGCTCGTCTAAATTGCTAAGTAAAGAGATAGCTACCTCTTTAAGGGGTAGAACTATTAGTTTTGATATCTTTCCATTAAGCTTTAAAGAGTATTTGGATTTTAAAGATATAAAAATCAACCTCTACTCAACTAAATCCTTAAATTTTATAAGACATCACTTTAATAACTATCTAATAGAGGGTGGATTTATAGAGGTTGTTTTAGAAGAGGATGAAACTCTCAAAAGAAAAATTTTACAAGACTATTTGGATTTGATAATTTATAGAGATTTGGTAGAGAGATATGGGGTCAAAAATTTGACTCTTTTAAAATTTATGATAAAGTATCTATTTAGTAATCCGGCAACTCTATTTAGTTTTAATAAATTTTACAACGAGCTAAAAAGTAATGGGTTTAAGCTCTCAAAAGATACTATAATTGAGTATTATAGCTATTTAGAAGATGCCAATACTATATTTAGGGTACCAATTTTTAGAAATAACATAAAAGAGGAGATTAGAAATCCTATAAAGAGTTATATCATAGATAATGGCTTTTACTCTATATATGATAGCTCAATATCACCAAACTACTCTAAACTATTTGAAAACTTAGTCTTTTTACATCTAAGAAGAGAATTTAAAGAGATACACTATTATAAAATAAAACAAGAGACAGATTTTTATGCAAATGGTAATTTAATAAATGTTTCGTATGAAATAGACTCCAAAAAAACAGTAGATAGAGAGTTAAAATCTCTAATAGAATCAATGGAATATTTCAAAAAATATAAAGCAACTTTAATAACAAGTAATCAAGAAGATACTATTAAAATAGAGAACAAAAAGATAGAAATTGTACCACTATATAAATGGTTATTGGAAAAACAAGCAATTTAAAATGGACTTTATAACCTCTTTTGATATATAATACCACCAATCAAAAAGATTTAAAAAGGAATAGTGTGACTATAGATAACAAAGTATTGGAAAATCTCGAAAAACTCTCTATGATAAAAATAGATGAAGATAAAAAAGATGAGTTATCAAAACAACTTACAGAGATATTAGAGTTTGTAGAAAATCTAAATGAGCTAGATACATCAAATCTTGATGCTTACTTTTCAACTCTATTGGGAGGTACTCCTCTAAGAGAAGATATACCTCAACCAAACCCACAAATAGCAAAAGATATACTATCACATGCACCACATACAGAGGATGATTTCTTTATTGTTCCTAAAATTATAGAGTAGTTTAATAAATTAATAGTAAAATAAGAAATTAATATTTTTTTAAATAAAGGAAAATTTCATATGGCTATTGATATAAAAAAACTACTTCAAAGTGTCGTCTCTCATGGGGCTTCTGATTTACACCTAGTGAGTAGGTCTGAACCTCAAATTAGAATTGATGGAGCTCTCAAAGCTGTAAATTTGCCTGTACTAACAGGTGAAGATATAGAGGAGATGACATACGCTCTACTTACAGAAAAACAGAAAAAACTATTTGAAGAGGAGTTAGAACTCGATTTTGCCCTACTACTTCCAGGTGTTGGTAGATTTAGAGCAAACTACTATAGAACTATGGGTGATATAGCTGCTGCATTTAGAATTATTCCTACAGAGATACCATCTCTTGATGATTTAGATGCTCCAAAAATATATAAAGAGTTAGTCAAAAGAGAAAAAGGTCTCATCCTAGTTACAGGTCCTACTGGTTCTGGTAAATCGACTACTCTAGCAGCTATGCTAAATGAGATAAATATGACTGAACATAAACATATAATTACAGTTGAAGACCCAGTAGAATTTATCCACCAAAATAAAAAATGTGTCTTTTCTCATAGAGAGACAGGAAGCGATACAAGAAGCTTTGCAACTGCACTAAAATATGCCATGCGTCAAGACCCTGATATCATACTAATTGGGGAGATGAGAGACAAAGAGACTATTGAAGCAGCTCTAACTGCAGCTGAGACGGGTCACTTGGTTTTTGGAACTCTACATACAAATTCAGCACCTGGTACTATCAACCGTATTATTGATGTATTTAGTGGAGATGAACAAGGACAGATTAGAGCTATGATTTCCACTTCTTTAGTTGCTGTTATCTCTCAAATTTTACTCCCAAAAGCAAAAGGTGGTAGAGTAGCAGCACCAGAAATTATGATAACTAACCATGCTATAGCAAACCTAATTAGAGAAGATAAAGTACATCAACTATACTCTCAAATGCAATTAGGTCAAGGTGAAACAGGTATGCAAACTCAAACACAAATATTGGAAAAACTAACAAAAAGTGGTATAGTAAGCAAAGAGATAGCACTTCAATATGCTAACAAACCTGATGAATTAAAAACAAAAATTAATTTTAGATAGATACTTAACATAAACTAATATCTATATAACTTAGGATATAATTTTGACAAAATTATTCTAAGGTATATTAGATTATGGAATTTGAAACATTTGATATTGCGATAGTTGGACTGGTACTATTTTTAAGTTTAAAAGGCATGGTTAATGGTTTTACAAAAGAACTTTTTAACTTTATTGGGCTTGTTGGTGGTATAGCATTGGCATCAAGAGCTAATATAGAGATGGGAAAGCTTATAAGTGATAATATATACCATCTAAATGAACCTTCTCTTAAATTGGTTGGATTTATAGCTACTCTTTTAGGTGTTTGGCTTATTTTTACGATGGTATCATCTATACTTGAGACAATATCATCTGACGATATAGGGTTTCTGAGTAGAATTTTAGGTTATGCTTTGACAGTAGCTAGATATATTGCTATTTTTGCAATTATTGTTGTAGGTATCAAAGAGTCTGAATTTTTATCTCAAAAACTATCAAAATATTATCAAAATAGTCAACTATTTCCCATATTGAATGAAATAGGAAGTCAATTATTAAATAAAAAAGCTGATATAGAACCGATAGAAAATAAAAAAGTAGATGATAATAAAACTGTTGTAACAATAACTAATACAAATAAAAATGATATCAATTTAAATGACCTACCACTAGAGAATAACCATACTAATCAAGAGTAAAAAATGTCACATAAACTAGTAAGTTATGAAGAGGTTCTCTCAAACTTTAAAAAGTTACTAAAATCAAATAAGCTCAAATATACAAAACAAAGAGAGCTTATTTTGGAGATTATATATAATAACAAGGGGCATTTTACGCCCGAAGATATATATAACCTAATAAAACAAAATTATCCCAATGTCACACTAGGTATTGCTACTGTATATAGAACTCTTACATTATTAGAAGCCTCAGGTATAGTTAGTTCTATATCATTTGGAGTACAAGGCAAAAAATATGAGTTTGGATTAACCGAGCATCATGACCATCTAGTCTGTATAGAGTGTGGTGGTATAGAGGAGTTTTTTGATGAGACTATCGAAAAACAGCAAGAGGAGATTGCAAAAAAATTTAACTTTCAAATGCACGACCATATTATGAAAATAGTTGGTATATGCAAGAGATGTCAAGAAAAAAAACAGAGTTAGGAGAAAAATTGATATTTGATAATCAATATATTCAAGAGAGAATAAAAAAAGCAGAGACTTTAAGAGAAAAAGGGATTAATCCTTATCAAAATCAAATACAAAAAGGCATACCATCATCGCAGTTTCTAAAAGAGTCTGCATATGTTCAAGACAAAGAGGATAAAAAAGATGAGAGTAAAATCTATACTCTAACAGGTCGTCTAAAGTTTGTCAGAATTATGGGAAAAGCCTCTTTTGCAAAGATTGAAGATAGTGATGGCTTGGTACAGATATATTTTAATCGTGATGATTTACCAGAGGGTTACTATAATGAAGTAGTCAAAAGACTTTTTGAAGTTGGTGATATTATAGAGGTTAAAGGGTATCCATTTGTAACAGGAACAGGAGAGCTTACTCTACACTGTTTGGAGGTGAATTTAGTTACTAAAGCTATATTTCCACTACCTGAGAAGTTTCATGGTATCCAAGACCCTGAGATAAAATATCGCCAAAGATATTTAGATATGATTATGGACTCTACTGTTAGAGAGAGATTTATTCTTCGCTCTAAAATTGTATCTGCTATTAGAAGATTTTTTGAGGACAAAGGATTTTTGGAGGTTGAGACTCCAATGATGCACCCAATACCAGGTGGAGCCAATGCAAAACCATTTATCACTCACCATAATGCTCTAGGAGTTGACAGATACCTAAGAGTAGCACCTGAGCTATATCTCAAAAGACTGATAGTAGGTGGGATGGAAGCAGTATTTGAGATTAACCGTAACTTTAGAAATGAGGGAATTGATGCTACTCACAATCCTGAGTTTACATCCATTGAGTTCTATTGGGCATACAAAACATATATAGAGCTTATGGAGATAACAGAAGAGCTGTTTGATTATCTATTTGATACTCTCAATTTAGACAGAAAGCTAAAATATGGAGAACTAGAGATTGACTTTACTACTCCATTTAAGAGAATATCTTGGATAGACTCTATAGTAGAGATTGGTGGAGTGCCTAGAGAGGTTGCAACCAATAGAGAGAAAGCTTTAGATTATCTAAAAGAGAGAAATCTAAAAGTTGATGAGAATTGGACTTTAGGTTATGTTCAGGCTGAACTATTTGATGAGTTTGTAGAGGCAAAACTAATCAATCCAACATTTATTACAGACTATCCTGTTGATATATCTCCACTAGCTAGAAGAAGTGATACAAATCCAGAAGTTACAGAGAGATTTGAATTTTTTGTAGCAGGAAAAGAGATTGCAAATGGATTTAGTGAGTTAAACGACCCAATAGACCAGTATGAGAGATTTAAATCTCAAGTAGAGGCAAAAGAGGTAACAGGTGATGATGAAGCTATGCACATGGATACCGATTTTGTTCGAGCATTAGGTTATGGTATGACTCCAACAGCAGGAGAAGGGATAGGAATTGATAGATTGATTATGATGCTAACAGACCAACACTCAATTCGTGATGTACTTCTATTTCCTGCTATGAGACCAGAGGCAGAGAAACCAAAAGTAGATGCTACAAAAGTATGTAAAAAATGTGGACATGATGTAATAGAAGAGCTAAAACCTGCCAAAAAAGGTAAAGGAATGTTTTGTATAGATGTCAATGCTTGTAAAAAAAGAGCTTCCGAGCGAACATAAAATAAACGAATATTATAAAGGATAAAAATGAGTTATGAGATAGAGAAATTTGACCCAGAGATTTTTGATGCAATCAACCAAGAGTTAAAAAGACAGACTGAACATTTAGAGATGATAGCTAGTGAGAACTTTACAATTCCAGCTGTCATGGAAGCTATGGGTTCAGTTTTGACTAACAAATATGCTGAAGGGTACCCTGCCAAAAGATACTATGGTGGATGTGAAAATGCCGATATAGTAGAACAACTTGCTATTGATAGAGCTTGTGAACTATTTGATTGTAAATATGCAAATGTTCAACCACACTCAGGTAGCCAGGCAAATGGAGCTGTATATGCTGCGTTGCTTAAAGCTGGTGATAAAATCTTAGGGATGGATTTGAGTCATGGAGGACACCTAACTCATGGAAGTAAACCAAGTTTTTCAGGTAAAAACTATCAAAGTTTTACATATGGAGTAGAACTTGATGGATATATCAACTATGATAGAGTGATGGATATAGCTAAAATCGTTCAACCAAAAATTATAGTTTGTGGAGCTTCAGCATACCCTAGAGAGATTGATTTTAAGAAGTTTAGAGAGATAGCTGACGAGGTTGGAGCAATCCTTTTTGCTGATATTGCTCATATAGCTGGTCTCGTTTGTGCTGGTGAACACCCTAGCCCATTTCCATATGCTGATGTTGTAACAACTACTACACATAAAACTCTAGCAGGTCCTAGAGGTGGTATGATAATGACAAATGATGAAGATATAGCTAAAAAAATCAACTCAGCAATTTTCCCTGGACTTCAAGGTGGACCACTAGTTCATGTGATAGCTGCTAAAGCTGTAGGATTTAAACACAATCTAAGCAGTGAGTGGAAAGATTATGCTAAACAGGTAAAAGCAAATACAAAAATCTTAGCTGATGTACTTATCAAAAGAGGATACAACCTAGTAAGTAATGGAACAGATAACCACCTAGTACTAGTATCATTTTTAGATAAAGATTTCTCTGGAAAAGATGCAGACAAAGCTCTAGGCGATGCAGGTATTACAGTAAATAAAAATACAGTCCCAGGTGAGACTAGAAGTCCATTTGTAACTTCTGGTATCCGTATAGGAACAGCAGCACTTACTAGTAGAGGTATGAAAGAGGCCGAACTTGAGATTATTGCAAATAAGATAGCTGATGTACTTGATAATATAGATGATACCGAGCTACATGCAAAAATCAAAGATGAGATGAGAGAGTTAGCATCTAACTTTATTATATATGATAAGCCAATATATTAGCCTTGAAGATACAAATTTTTGATTTAGAGTTCGATACAGAGTTCTATTATATTCAAAGAGATTCGATTGTTGATAAAATAAAATTCAACAATCGAACTTTTTATAGTAAATTTGAAAAGATAGAGACTCCTCCTACACCCATGCTTATAAAACAGCACCTAAATAGAGAATTTACTATCGCTCTACCACTTATCAATGACAACCATATTAACTATATCGTTTTAGAGTATGAAAAAGAAGAAAACAACCACTTTTATTATCTACTCAAACATCTATTAAAATCTCTATATATCACAAATTTTTATACATATGAAAGCAGAGATAACCTAATCCAGATATTTATACCTATAAAAGATATCAGCATAAAAGAAACATACAAAGAAATTGAAAAAATAAAACAAATTTTAGAACTTAAGTCATCTAAAAGATGTAAGATACTTCCTGATGAAAATTTACCAAAAAATTACAATAAAATAACACTTCCTATTAAAAAAATGTGATTTTACGGTATCAAATAACCAATTTTGTGTTATACTCTGTTTTAAAAAAACGGAGACTTGAATGGAAAGTAAAAATTTAAACGACATCGTTATAGAGGATGCAGATAATAATAAGAAGGCACAGTTAAAAAATATTTTAACTCTACTTGCACTTTTATTTATTATTTTGGTTATATCTATTGTAATTACTAAATTGATTTTAGGTAGTGATGATGATAATAATACAACTAATACTCTAAGTAGTGAAACAACAACACAAAATGTTGGAAGTACATCAACAGCAACTACAGCAGCCGCAGTAGCAACTGGAGTAGCAGCTACAACAGCAGCAACAGCTATGGCAACTAATAATACAGCAGAAACTACAACAAAAAATGCTGATGATAAAAAAGAGGTTACTTCAACTCCTATCGTACCAGAAAAAAATAGTAGCAAAAAATTGCCACTTAGAGACCATAGACCTAAAAAAGAGGTTACTCACCACACTGTACCTAAAAAAGTAACTAGCAGACATAAAAATGAGTACAGAGAGGTCAAAAAGAAAAAAGTAGTACATAAAGCACCTGTTAAAACACCAGTAAAAACAGCTACTAAAAAATCTACTACAACGAGAGGTTACTATATCAAAGTAGGAGCATTCAAAGACCCAAGTAGTGCTATCAAAAAAGTAAAAGCCAACCACCTAAAATATAAAACTGTTGATACAGAAAATGGAATGGCAACTAGAGTATTGGTAGGACCATACTATAGTCAAAAAGCAGCTCAAAAAGATATAGCAAAAGTCAGAGCAAATATTGCAAAAGATGCTTATATAATGAAAATGCCATAATCAGAATGATTAAACAAATTCTCTTTGACCAACTAACACCAGTTGCGATGTATGGAAAAGTGAAATCACTTTTCCAAGATGAGATTACCATGCTCTTTGAGAGTGTGGTAAATAGTAGCGATGGGAACTTCTCTTTTATTACTATAGGTAGTATGGAGAGAGTTGCCTATAAAAACAATCAAACTTACTACACCGATACTCAAGGTAAAACAGAAAAAATCCCCGATGACCCTTTTAGTTTTTTGCAAAACTACTATAGAGATATAGACCAAGATAGATACAAAGAGATAGCCCAAGAGGCTGGATTTTCTTTTGTAGATGGGTTTATAGGATTTATCGGATATGATATGGTAAAGGTATTTGAACCTGTACTCAAACCTTATATGGATGCTCTATATGACCCACTAAATACACCTGATTTGGATTTAGTCAGACCTGCTATTATCTTAGCATTTTCTCACAAAAAATCGACTCTAACTATAATCCAAAATGATAGTAGATATACAGAAGAGGTTTCTAAAATAGAAGCACTACTACATAGTAGCTCTACTCCACAACCTCTACTACCTGCTATATTAGATGGTGAGGGAGAGTTCTCAATTGAAGAGGAAAAATTTAAAAAACTTGTCATCCAATCCAAAGAGATGATACGAAGTGGTGATATATTTCAGATATTACTCTCAAATAGATATACACAAAAAGGGGTAATTGACCCTCTAAGTTTCTATAGACTATTACGGTCTAAAAATCCATCTCCTTATCTATTCTTATTAGATTTTGAAGATTTCTCTATATGTGGTTCATCTCCAGAGGTCATGGTAAGATTAACCAATGATGAAATCCTACTACGACCAATAGCAGGAACTAGAAAAAGAGGTAAAACTCACGCTAGAGACAAAGAGCTAGAACTAGAGATGCTCAATGACCCAAAAGAGTGTGCAGAGCATCTTATGCTTATAGATTTAGGACGAAATGATGTAGGACGAGTAGCAAAAGTAGGAACTGTAGAGGTTACTGATATGATGAGAGTTGAGAGATACTCTCATGTTATGCACATGGTTAGTGATGTAGAGGCAAAAATAGCCGATGGCAAAGATGCTTTTGATTTGTTTAGAGCGACCTTTACAGCAGGAACTATGACAGGAGCTCCAAAGATTAGAGCAATGGAACTTATAGCACAGTATGAGGGTCTAAAAAGAGGCTTTTACTCTGGTGCTATTGGTTACTTTGCTTTTAATGGAGAGATGGATAGTTCTATTGCAATACGAACAGCACTAGTAAAACCAGACTCTATTACACTTCAAGCAGGTGCAGGAATAGTAGCTGACTCAGTTCCAGAGCTAGAATATATAGAAGTAAAAAATAAACTAGGAGCATTACTTGCAACTATCAAAGATATGGAAAACCTCTAAAGAGGTTCGGTTTATAACAAAAGGGGTTATAGTAGTATCTACTATGCTACCTCTTTTTTCAGGTTGTACAATCAATGGGAAAAATATCAGTCAAATAATGGATAAAAACATATCCAACCCTCCACAAAAAGAGATATCTACAGATACCAATAAAGCTGAAAATAATAGTAATAACAGTGGTTTCAAGATTAATCTAAAATGGGCAAACAAAGAGTACCATGATGGAGAAGAGGATATTAAATTTCATATTCACTAAAGGACTAAGATGAGAGAACTTTTTACTATATTTGGCAACCCTGTTAGTCACTCCAAATCCCCACTAATGCACAATCTAGCCTTTAGAGGATTAGGTTATAGTGGATGCTATAGTCGCTATAGATTAGAAGATGGCTCAAAACTAAGAGATAGATTTTTCGAGCTAAATATCAAAGGTACAAATATCACAGTACCTCACAAAGAGGAAGCATTTAGAGCATGTGATGAGCTTGATAATTTTGCCCAAAAAGTTGGAGCAGTCAATACTATAGTAAAAAAAGGTGATAAACTATACGGCTATAATACAGATGCACCAGGGTTTTTAAAGGCTATAGAGGAGTTCAAAAATATAAAAAAAGTTCTTTTTTTGGGTGCTGGTGGAACTGCTCAATCTACATCAATCATACTAAAAGATGCAGGATATGATATCACCATACTAAATAGAAGTGCCAAAAGGTTGACCTACTATAAAGATATGGGATTTAAAACCTATACATTTGAAGATTTTCAGATAGATAAATTTGACTTGATAGTAAATATGACCTCAGCAGGGTTAGAAGATGACTCCCTACCCTGCCCTATAGAGATACTAAAACAGACTCTACCAACTGCAAAAGCCTGTGTAGATGTCATATATGGCAAAGAGACACCATTTTTGAAACTAGCAAAAGAGTATAATCTCCCTACCAAAGATGGAAGTGATATGTTATTATACCAAGGGATTATAGCCTTTGAATATTTTACAGATAACAAATTTACATTTGAAGAGATAAAAGAGTTTATGCAAAAGGCTTTTGTTTTATAACCAATTATCTATAGTTCTTCATAGCTTGTTGAGCTTCTCTGAGTTGTGTTTTTCTCTTAAGAGCCTCTCTCTTGTCGTGAAGTTGTTTTCCTTTTGCTATAGCTATACTCACTTTTGCCAAATTTCTTTTGTTGAAATATATACTCAATGGAACTATAGTATAACCATCTTTACTTACTTTGTCAAAGAGTTTATCTAACTCCTTTTTATGTAGTAATAACTTTCTAGGACTTCTAGTATCTCTTGCAAAGTTTCTATTGGTAGTATCAAGGTGTGCTATATGTGCATTCATAAGATATAGCTCACCCTTTATAAATCTACAAAAAGCATCATTGAGGTTAGCTCTCTTTGCTCTTAGAGCTTTGACTTCACTCCCCTCTAAAACGATACCTGCTTCAAGTTTTTCTAAAATCTCATAATCATGATAAGCTTTTTTGTTTTTTGCTATTGTTGTTGACATAATTTATTCTCTTTTTTAATTTAAATATTTAGTAGAGAATTATATCAAAAAAATAGGCATAATCTATTTTTTAGGACTATATACCTCAGTTTTATAACCCTCTCTTATCAATTTCATAATTCCACCATCAAGATTTACTACATTATAATCTAACTTATTACCTAAAAAGTTAGATACCATTGTAGTTCTACTACCTATTCTACAGATTATAGCAAACTGCTCATCTTTTTTTACTATCTTGTCAAGTGCATCTAAAAAACCATCTATATCATAGTTCTTTCTCTCATCAAAAAAAGTAAGAGTATATGAACCCTTGACTATACCTGTCTCTTGCCATTCAGATTTTGTTCTTATATCTATTATCTTCATATGTGTATTTTCTACAAATTCTGGAGTTACCTCTATATCTGTAACTTTAGCAAAGATACTAGAGCTTACTATAAATAGCCCTAATAATATTTTTTTCATTAATTTATCCTTATCATTTAAGACTAATTTTATCTTAAATGATATTATCTAATAATTGTGGATATTTTGTTTTATTAATGTAAAAAGTGTCTAACAGTCGTAAAATATAGTGATATACCATGCTCATCAGAAGCCTCTATAACCTCATCATCTCGGATACTTCCACCTGGTTCAATTATAGCTTTTACTCCAGCTTCGGCAGCTGCATCTATACTATCTCTAAATGGGAAAAATGCCTCACTAGCCATTGCTGAACCACTAACATCAAGCCCCATCTCTTTTGCTTTTTTCAATGCACACTGAGCTGCATCAACTCTACTTGTCATTCCCATTCCAACAGCTACCATTGCACTATCTTTAACATATACTACACAGTTTGATTTTGTAAGTCCTGCTACTTTCCAAGCAATCTCCAAATCTTTCATCTCCTGAGGAGTGGCCTCTCTTTTTGATTTTAGGTGAGCATTTTTTACTTCATTGTCACATATACAATCACTATTTTGATATACAAAACCACCATCTATATGTTTAAAATCATGAGTATCATTAGCTAGAACTAGCTTTTTATTTCCTTGAGCAAATAGCTTAATTCTCTTTTTCTTCTCAAACACCTCTATAGCATCATCTTCAAAATCACCTGCAATGATAACCTCTAAGAAAATCTCATTCATCTTTAAAGCTAACTCTTTAGTCACCACTCCATTTACTGCAACTACTCCACCAAAAGCTGAGATAGGGTCACACTTTAGAGCCTCTGTATATGACTCTAGTAGAGTATCTTTGATAGCAAATCCACAAGGATTACCATGCTTTACAATACATACTGCATTCTCATCTCCAAAACTTGAAGCAATTTTCAACGCTCCATTTACATCTGTGAGGTTATTAAAACTTGCCTCTCCTTTTAGCTGTTTGAAGTTATTGCTAAAGAAATCATCAAACTCATACAATGCACCATCTTGATGAGGGTTCTCTCCATATCTAGTCTGGAACACCTTTTTACCTGTGATAAACTGATGCTCTCCAAAACCATTGTTAAATCTCTTGTTCATATAGTTTGCTATCATAGCATCATAAGAGGCTGTATGCTCATAAGCTTTTATCATCAAATCTCTTCTAAACTCAAAACTATCACTATTTGATTCTAGTGCATCTAAAACTCTACTATAGTCATTAACATCAGTTACTATTAATACATCTTGGAAATTTTTGGCACTACTTCTCACCATGGTAGGACCACCGATATCTATATTTTCTATAATCTCACCAAAATCATCAGTTCTCTCTATGGTCTCTTTGAATGGATATAGATTTACACAAACTAGGTCGATACCCTCAACACCTAACTCTTTTGCTTGTGCTACATGAGCTTCATTGTCTCTTTTATACAAAATTCCACCATGAACAAAAGGATTTAGGGTCTTTACCCTACCCTCAAAACACTCAGGAAATTTGGTTATCTCATCAATCTCTATAACTTTTATACCATTTTCGGATAACTTTTTATAGGTTCCACCAGTTGAGATAATCTCCCAACCAAGTCTCTCTAAACCTTTTGCAAAATCAACTATACCACTTTTGTCACTTACGCTAAGCAATGCTCTCATATAAATTTACCTTTAAAAAATTTTGTGAATTATAGCTAAATAGAGGTTATTGTATTATGAGATACTAAATACAATAACCAATAAAATACTCACAAATAAATAAAAGATAAATCTCTATCTAATAACATTTATATCAGCTACTTTTGTATCTACTTTGCCTCTAGCTTTAGCTTCTACTTTAATAGTATAAACACCTGTTCTATCTGGTTTGAAAAACTTATAATAGACCTTTCCATCGCTCTTTTTATGAGAATTTAAAAAAGCTGGATGAGAACCCTCTGGTTTTTTTATAACTCTCCATATAACAGTATCTAACTTCTGTGAAGAGACTATTTCCAAATCTTTTCCCTCAGTAGTAACATCTTTTAGTTGTGCTTCTGACAATGTAATAGAAGAAGCCTCTCCTATATTATCTTTAGGTTCAGGCTGATTACAACCTGTAAATAGAAGCGTTGCCATACTAACTGCCATAACAAATTTTAATTTACTCATTTTTTTATATCCTTTTTTAAATTAATCCGATACTCCCCCAAAATATCGGAGAGTTATCATAGCATATAAATATTGTAAAAGTATTGGATTTATTGCAAAATTAGGAACCGATGGCTTTAGCCTCGCTTTTTTCGGGACTCTTGTGCTATGCACTCTCTTTGAAAAAGTCTCCGATTCCAAAGAATTTTTGTAAGAAGTCTATTATATAATCAAAAAAAAACTACTATCAATCTATATAAATCCCCTCAGCATGAGTACTCCTCTTATCTTCAGGTGGTAACTCCATATAGTTAAATGAGTAGATATTCTCCAGATAGTGATGAGGGTCATTTGGTGCTAAAAACTCTAACCCCTCAAACTCTATCTTTTGAAGTGGAAAGATTTTATCTCTATCAAACCATGCAGGTACATCTGGCATCTCTCCACCATAGATTACCTTTTTGCCGTCTTCTTGGTGTAGCTCTTTTAGAGCCTCTTGGAGCTTGTGGCGTACTTTTGGTAAATCTTTGCCATTTGGTGTGTGCAGACTTATAGCTGAGGTCTCTCTAATTAGTTTGAATATATCACTATAAAAATCATAATAAAACTCACCATCAGGGATAGTTAACATAGGAAATATATCTACAAAAACCCCTTGATGATACTCTATATCTCTATCTTTTTCATGAAACTCTACTATTTTAGCTCTGTTTGAACGAAGCTTTATATAGTCAAATGGAAATTTGCTATCAGTTTGGGTTGTTTGAAAAAATATCTGCTCACTAAACTCATCTTTTAGCTCTATTAGCTTTTGATAATCCTCTAGTGGCATAGATAGGTCTATATCATCATCCCATGGAATAAAACCTTTGTGTCTAACAGCCCCTAGAAGAGTTCCACTATCTAGCCAATATTTTAGATTATGTTTTTGACATATCCTATCAAACTCAACTAACATATCAAGCATAATTAGTTGAGCCTCTCTTAGAGTCTTTGGGTCTATCTTTGACACTATTTTCTCTTTAGACCATAGTAGTCATACATTGCATTGATAAGTACATCTACATAAGCTCTAGTCATCTCTCCCATATGTGAGACTCTAAAGATTATATCCCTCTGCTCTCCTCCATTTGGACAGACCATTACTTTGTATCCATCTTCTAGGTCTCTTACTATATCCATAGCACTTTTTCCATCTGTTGGAGTTAGTGTAGTCATAGCATTTGGCATATATGGGGTGTAGAATTTTAGTGGCAGGTCTTTTATATTTGCTCTAAAATACTCTGCTATATCTTTTGCTCTTTGGATACTTTGAGCTACTCCACCTCTTCTTTTGATTTGAGCTAATCTTGCTTCAAGTTGTAGCATAATAGTTACAGCTGGAGTGTATGGAGTTTGACCTCTTTCACCATTTCTGAGATAATCTTTGAAGTTAAAATATAGATTGTCTATATCTTGAACTCTATCTATTGCTTTTGGAGCCAATATAACCATAGTAAGTCCTGGT
>Ga0256843_1002019_pt1 | contig 15211 bp, 16 predicted proteins | sample AlvinellametaG_FD_191572 | JGI IMG/M metagenome (GOLD analysis project Ga0256843, IMG submission 191572) | Pompeii worm associated microbial communities from hydrothermal vent at the East Pacific Rise, Pacific Ocean - Alvinella | ecosystem: Host-associated > Annelida > Integument > Unclassified ... | reverse complement strand
AACTGCTTGGGCAAGAGTTCAAGTGCCTCGGCTTTGGTGCTATATGGCTGTGCGGTCACATTGGAGATCACAGGAGCGATAAAATTGTCTTGAATCATCGCTTCAAGCTTGGGCACCAAAGGCTCTACCGCAGACTCCAAAAGTGGGCAATGCGAAGCCACCGACATGTTTAGGAGCATGGCACGTTTGGCTTTGGCATCTTTAAGCACAGGCACAAGCTCTTCGAGATCTTTTTTGATCCCTGCGATGACGATTTGACCATCGGCGTTATAGTTTACCGCCCAGACCTGTTTGCTCGCTTCACGTTGCTTAGCACAGATCTGCTCGACCACCTCATCGCTTAGTCCCAAGGAGACCAACATCCCTACCTCTTGATTGGCACACGCCTCTGCCATGAGTTTTCCACGAAGATTAACCAATTCCACCGCATCGGTAGCATCGAGTGCTCCACTTGCAACCAGTGCCGAGAACTCACCAAGAGAGTGCCCCATGCTTAGTGTGGGTTTGATTCCCGTGGCATCGGTAAAGAGCTTATGGGCAATGGTCGCAACCAACAAGATTGCAGGTTGCGTAAACTCCGTCTCAGCTAACTGCTCGTTCTCTTCAAAAAGAAGATGCTCAAAATCGATCCCCGTTTGCTCTGATGCTTTGGCGATCATTGCTTTAGCGACCTCTGAATTATCAAAAAAATCTTTTCCCATCCCAACGGCTTGAGAACCTTGACCTGCAAATAAAAATGCACACTTAACGGACATAACCAACCTTTTATTTAGAATTTCGACATTCTACCAAAACGTCCATTACGCCATAATGAATAGCCCATATTTGCCTGTTTCACTATCCAGACCAAAGCCCACTACCTCTTGGGTGGGGTGCTTGGGACTAGGGGCAATACGTACCTCATACATCATCTCTTTCATGCCCAAGATCAAGAGATGCTTTGCCAAATCCTCTACCCCCAATCCCTCTCTTGTAGGATCCACTGCCAAAATCAACTGTTTTGCTTTATGATCGATTTGAAATGCACCAATGGGTGCTTCACCGGAGTAGATCAGTCGCTTTGGATCCTGAGAATCCTCCTTAAGAAGCATGGCTACCAACACAAAATCCTCTCCCTTAGGGATCTGCTCGCGCATATCCTCAATCAAATCAATGATAACCTTCATCCCATACCTTTCTTTTTTCTGATATTATATATACGACCGATAGATTCGTTGCACTCTTGAGATTAAAAACTCATTAGCGTCCGGTATAACTGTAAAAGAGTGCTCGCTTCAACTTGGCAAAGATCTTCCATTGATCTTTTGGGGTAATGGCAAAACAGCCATGACTTCGCCCTCCTCGGTTAACGTATTTAGCAGGATGAATAATCACATCTCGCCCACCAAAACGTGCAGGTTTTCCGACCTTTTTATTGCTCCATTGTAGGCCTTTGACGGAGAGGTAACGGTAATGCTTTTTCTTGGTTTTCCCAATTTTGGATCCCACCTTAAAAAATCCATACGGAGTCATGTAACTGTTACGCCGATTGCTCGAACGGCGTACCTTTCCACCAATCGCTCCCGAACGCTTACCGTGGGCAACTTTGTGACGATAGACTTTACCATTTTTAAGATTAATAATAAACAGTCGCTTCTGTCGAGCAGGTTTAGTGTAATCTGCAATGGCAAGATAGCGTGAGGAGAGCCCCTTTTTTTTGTGATTCTTTTTGTAGTAAATCAATGCTTTTCTGAGTGCTTTTTTACTAATATTGGTCTTAGAGATAACCCGTTTGTAGATCACATTAAGGTGAGGAGTTAAGCCTTTTGATGGCACCGTTTTTGCCCAAAGATTCATGCTTAATAGCAACATTAGCATCAGCAATATGCTCTTTTTCATCATGACACTACGCCCCTTTTTCTAGATAAAAAAAATTTCGAAATGTTACATAAAATCAATTAATATTTAACTTAAACTCCAGTGATTATGTTTTTTTCATCGACCAGTGTAACTATAAAGGAGTGCTTTTTTCAATCGAGAAAAAACCGCCCATCGATCTTTAGGAAGGATTGCAAAACACCCATAACTTCGCCCTCCATGCTTGACATAACTTGCCGTATGCAACACCACATCCCTTCCTCCCTGACGGGTAGGTAGCCCTACTTTACGATTGCTCTTCTCTAAACCCCGCACAGAGAGATAACGATATTTTTTCCGTGCGGTAATCCCCTCTTTGCTACCAACTTTAAAAAAACCATACGGAGTCATGTGAGAGTTCAAGGCATTACTTGAACGCCAAACACGTCCCCCTTTCGCTCCTGAACGTACGCCATGTGCTACAAGGTGACGATAGACCTTCCCCTGTTTCAGGTCAATTACATAAAGCCGTTTTTTATCGGCAGTTTTAGTATAATCAGCAATCCCAAGGTAGCGTTTAGAGAGCTTAAGCCGATAACGATTTTTTTTATAGTATGCAAAGGCACGTCTCAATGCCCTTCTACTCACATCACTCCGCACAGCAACCCGCTTCTCAATTCGTGAAAGATGCCAATTTGAGTAGTATTTCTGATAGGTCTTTTTGGCATCAAGATGCAGGGTCACTCCCACCAATAACAATCCATAAAGCAACATCCGTTTCATTTTTATTCTTACCTAAATTTTATATTTTAATTTTAACTATAATACTTAATTAAATATTAAGAAATACTTTTAAAGCTCTCCTTTTTTCATACGATTCTCCATAGAAAATTTAGAATTTAATGCTTATATATGTTGAAAAATATTATAATTGCAAAATCCAACTGAAAAAAATCAACCCTAAAGATTATCCCAATGAAAAAAATCTTAAACATTGTCAACAGTGATGCCATGATTAAAAAACTTACAACATGCAACATTCCCGGTCTCTTTCTCGCATGGCAAGATTTTTTACATGAAGGTCCAGTACCCAAACACCACTCATTAGAGTCACTCTCTAGCATTCGTGCCCACTACATTGCCCAAAAAGGAATGGGAAGCATTGAGTCAATTCATCAAAACTTTAAAACACGTAATGCCACCCTCCATGCCTACCGTAAATATGAAAAAGTCATTTTATGGTTTGAACATGACCTTTACGATCAACTTCAACTTATCCAGATTCTTGACTGGTTTGGAAAATATGCCTCCTCCTCTCACGGAATCTACCTCATTCAGTCCAGCACTCCTCTACTCTATCAAGATCGTACCAAACTTCAAGCTCGTCTGATTTATCACCGAGAGGCAGTCACGCATGCACATCTAATTACCGCACGTAAAGCATGGAGCGCCTTTTGTGCATCCACACCTGAAGCATGGTTTAAACTTCTTCATGATGATACCTCCGCCCTCCCCTTCCTCAAGGGGATACTCATTCGTATGCTTGAAGAGTACCCCAATACCATCAATGGACTCTCTCGCACCGCCCATCAAGCCCTTCTTATCATTGACGATGGGGTACACCATCCCAACAAAATCTACGCTCGATTTCAATCCACCGAAGTACGCCCCTTTATGGGAGATGTACTCTTTTGGGATATCCTTCAACAACTTATAAACCGCGATGCCCTTCGTCGTTATGACCGTGACCGACAACTTGGCATTACCCCCCTTGGTAAAGCCCTTCTTCAGGGGCAAGATGATTGGCTTGCGCTCAATGAAGTCGACTTTTGGTTAGGGGGTGTCCACCAACAAGCAAACCGTATCTGGCGATGGGACATTGCCCAACAACGTCCCATCCTTATCCACCATTAATTACTCTTTTGCCTCAAGAATACCCCACTCTCAATGTGTGGCGTATGCGGAAACTGATCAAACATCGCAGTATCTACGAGGTAATGGGTTTGAGTTAAGATGGCTAGATCTCGTGCAAGAGTCTCTGGATTGCAGGAGATATATATAATGTTAGGAATCTTTGCAATTAATGCCCGTGTTGCCTCATCCAATCCTGCCCGCGGGGGATCCACCAAAACGGTCGAAAAGTTGTAGGCATCCAGATCCATCCCCTCAAGCCGTGTAAAGGTCCGCTCCTTGTTCAATGCTTGGGTCATCTCCTCCGAGGAGAGGCGAACAAAATTAATGTTTTCTATGCCGTTGAGCAGACAATTCTCTTTGGCTGCGTGAATGGAGCGTTTACTGATCTCTGTAGCTAAAACCTTCTTAAAATAACGAGAGAGTGGTAAGGTAAAATTCCCCAGTCCGCAATAACTCTCCAACAGGTCACCCTTGCCTACGGTTTTGGCTTGTTTAATTGCCCACGTTATCATCATCGTATTAACCCGTGGATTGGGTTGAGTAAAACCACTCTCGTAGTAGCGATAGTGATACATCCGTCCATCAATGGGCAGTGACTCCGTGACAAACTCTTCACCCAAGACCACCTTCTGTTTACGACTACGCCCAATAATGCTAACCTGAAATTTCTCTTGAAGCGGTTTTACTGCTCCTTGCCATGCCTCATCCAGTTTTCGATGATAGATCAAGGTTACCAAACATGCATCCGTCGTGGTGGCAAGAAACTCAATACTAAAGAGCCGATGCTTCAATATTTCTGATCCCTCAATGTACTCTAGAAGGGGTCCCATTCGCCGAGCAATGGGCAGAATCACCTTGGGACACTCCTCAATCATCACCACCCCTTTTTTATCCAATCGACCCATGGCATAGGCGATACGCTCCCCCTCATGCCAAATCTTAAACTCGGCTCGTGAGCGATAGTGGGCATCCTCTCCACTAAAACACTCGATCTCCTTGATACCAAAGGGAGCAAGAAGCTCCCATAGGCATGCTTTTTTAGTGGATAACTCCTCCTCATAGCTCAACGTATGAATCGAGCACGATCCACATGTTCCAAAATGTTTACAGTTCAATTTATTACCTTAGTTTCTATTTCTTTGGATATAATACTTTCAAAAAATTATTTCAATATTCTATCCAAAAAGGTATAACAAATGTCTATAAGTATCGTCATACTCGCTGCAGGAAAAGGGAGTCGAATGAAATCGACCACCCCAAAAGTTCTCCATGAAATCTCCGGTAAACCCATGCTTTTTCATGCCATTGATGCCAGCAGGGAGATCTCCGATGATATTACGGTGGTCCTTTACCATCAAGCCCAACGGGTAGAAGATGCCATTACTCAACACTACGAGGGAATCCATTTTCACTACCAAGATGCTCAGACCTTCCCAGGGACAGGCGGAGCAATGAAAGGGGTTGAGCCCAAACATGAAAAGACCCTCATTCTCAATGGCGACATGCCCCTCATCACTCAAGACTCACTCCAACGACTTATCCAAGGGGAGAGCGATATCAATATGTCCGTCATTACCCTAGAGGATCCCTCCGGTTATGGTCGAGTAGTCATCCAAGAGGGACATGTCCAAGAGATCATCGAGGAGAAGGATTGTACCCCTACCCAACGTGCCATCAAAGATGTCAATGCAGGCATCTACTGCGTCAAGACCCAACTGCTTAACCGCTACATCCCACAGCTAAATAATGACAATGCCCAAGGGGAGTACTACCTTACTGATATTATAAAAATGGCGGTCGATGAAGAAAAAGTGGTTAGCCCCATTTATGTCCAAGAGGAGGAGTTTAAAGGGGTCAACTCCAAACTCGACCTTGCCCGTGCCGAGGTGATCATGCAAGAACGCATCAAAGAGCAACTCATGCGCCAAGGGATCACCATGCGACTGCCCGATACCATCTACATCGATTGTCGTGCGACCTTTGAGGGGGAATCTATCCTTGAAAATGGGGTGACAATCTTAGGTGAAAGCAAAATCATCAATGCCCACATCAAAGCCCACTCGGTTATTGAGGATGCCATTATTGAAGATTCTGATGTTGGACCCATGGGACGCATCCGCCCCTTAAGCCACCTCAAAGATACCCACATTGGCAACTTCGTGGAGGTCAAAAAGTCCACCCTCACGGGGGTCAAAGCGGGTCACCTCGCCTATCTAGGAGATGCCACCATTCAAGCGGGCAGTAACATTGGAGCGGGCGTAATTACCTGTAACTATGATGGTAAAAACAAGTATGCCACCACCATTGGCAAGAATGTCTTTGTTGGTAGCGATAGCCAACTCGTTGCCCCTGTAACATTAGCCGATGATACCATCATCGCTGCGGGTTCAACCATCACCAAAGATGTTCAGCAGGGCGAACTTGCCATCTCCCGAACGCCTCAAAAGGCGATTCGCAACTTCTTTTATAAATTTTTTGGAAAACAGTAATGCAGGGCAATCTATTAGCAAATAAAAAGATTCTTTTAGGGGTTACAGGCAGTATCTCTGCGTATAAAGCGTGTGAACTTGCTCGGCTTTTTGTCAAGGCAGGTGCTTCGGTACAGGTGGTCATGACCCCTGCGGCCAAGCGTTTTGTCTCACCACTCACCTTTGAGGCACTCACCCGTAACCCTGTGCTTACTGAGCAGAGTGAATCATGGGCATCAAATCTTAATCATATTGATGTGGTCAAAGCGTGCGATGCGTTTGTGATTGCTCCCGCTACGGCAAATACTATTAATAAATTGAGCAAAGGGATTGCAGATACTATTCTTTTACAGAGTGCTTTGGCATGTACTAAGCCCCTGCTTGTTGCTCCTGCAGCCAATACCCAGATGCTAGAGCACCACTACACCAAAGGTTCCCTCAAGATGTTGGCGGTTAACGAGACCAAAATCATCGCCCCCCAGACCAAACTGCTCGCCTGTGGTGATGAGGGCAATGGAGCCCTTGCCGATCCCCAAACAATCTTCTATGCCGTAGCCCAAGAGCTTTTGAGTGATCCCTTTTGGAAAGATCGACGGGTGGTGGTCACCGGTGGAGGAACCCGAGAGAAGATTGATGATGTTCGCTACCTCTCTAATTTCTCTTCGGGGAAAATGGCTAATGCCCTTGCGACCGCACTCTATTTACGTGGGGCGGATGTCTGCTTGATTACGACCCAACCCTATACCGAGATTCCTCAAAGCATCTACACCTTGGAGGTGGAGAGTGCCCAAGAGATGCTCGAATACACCGTTGATGCCATACGGGTCGCTAAAAAAGGCAAAATGAGTCACGCCACCATGAACAGCAATCAGCCCCCCCACCTCATCCAAAAACGCCCCTATCTCTTTATGGCAGCAGCCGTCTCAGACTTTACACCAAAATTTCCTCAAATGGGTAAACTTAAAAAGCGTGATATTGGAGAGAGATGGAGCCTAGAGCTCAAACGCAATCCCGACATTTTAGAGAGCATCAACAAAGATGGCATTACCACCATCGGTTTTAAGGCCGAGATGGATCCCCAAAAAGGGCTCTCAAATGCTGAATCTATGCTTAAAAAGAAAAATATAGATGCAGTATGCTATAATCTTTTGCAGAGTCGTCAGAGTTTTGGCACCGACACCAATGAGATAACCTTTATAACGCCCCATGGCTCAACCCCCTTGGGCAAAGGTGACAAACTTGACCTCTCTTTTAAAATTTTAGAAGAAAGTAAATCGTTAAAAAATGAGTAATAACAGTTTAAAACACCTTGCCATTATTATGGATGGCAATGGTCGATGGGCAAAAGAGCGAGGTTTGATCCGCACCAAGGGTCATGAACAGGGAGCTAATGTCATCCGAGACATTACCCAATATTGTGCTAAACACCCCACCATTAAAACCGTAACCCTCTATGCCTTTAGCACCGAAAATTGGAAACGTCCAAAATATGAAGTTGAGTTTTTAATGAAACTACTCGATCGCTGGCTTAAAAAAGAGCTAGAAACCTACCACCGATTTGGGGCACGCTTTGAGACCGTAGGCAACATCGAAGGGTTCTCCCCCAAACTCCAACAAACCATTGCCGACATCAAAGCCAAAACTGCCCACCACACCAACGTTACCCAAATCTTAGCACTCAATTATGGCTCGCGTGAAGAGCTTGCCAAGGCCGCTAGTCGACTCGCTAGGCGGGGTGAAGCGATCACGGAAGAGAGCCTAGGCAATGAGCTCAATACCCCCTATACCGATATTGATTTAATGATTCGTACTAGTGGTGAACAGCGTTTATCCAACTTTTTACTTTGGCAATTGAGCTATGCGGAGTTCTCCTTTACCCCAACGCTCTGGCCTGACTTTACCACCGATGAGTTGCATAAAATTATTGAAGACTATATCCACCGCAACCGACGATTTGGAGGGGTTTAATCATGGAAATTTTTATGACGGTTGTGGTCTTTATCTTTGGGATTGTCTTTGGATCTTTTTTAAATGTCCTCATCTATCGCATCCCCAAAGGGGAGAACATCGCCTATCCCGCTTCGCATTGTCAAAGCTGTCAAACCCCCCTTAAACCATGGCACAATATCCCCCTCTTCTCATGGCTCTACCTCAAGGGAAAATGTCACTTTTGTGAGGAGAAGATCGCCCTCCAATACCCACTCATTGAGCTTGGTACGGGGATAATGGCTCTACTGCTCTATTTTAAAATTGGAGCAACGTGGTACTTGCCGTTTGTCTTTTTGACCTTTGCCCTTCTCTTGGCACTGGTGATGATTGATATTAAATACATGGCCATTCCCGATAGCCTCAACCTCTTGGCATTGGGAGTTGGCATTATCAATCCTCATATCCTAGGTTCCCTACACGATGCCCTACTCGCTGCGGGAGGATTAACCCTGCTTCGCTACTATCTAAGCTATTTTCTCAACAAAGAGGCGATGGGTGAGGGGGACATTATTGTTGCAGGAACCATGGGGGCACTCTTGGGCTTTCCCCTCTTTTTCTATGCCCTTTTTCTCTCGGCAATTCTGGCAATGATCCCTTCACTGCTGGCTAAAGACCGAGCCATTCCTTTTGTCCCTTTTTTAGCGTTGGCAACACTTATTGTCTACCTCTTTGATCAACAATTTATGGAACTTGGTCAATGGATTATGTACGGAAACTAATGTGAACAAAGTTAGCATCTCTCGATACCTGTCGATTAATTTTACCAAGGCATTCTTGACCATCTTTTTACCCCTCTTTTTCATTGGGTCACTGGTCTTTATTGTCAAGCTCTCCTCATTAACCTCCCTCTTTCAGGTTAACTTTATTGAGATGATGGAGCTCTTTAGCTACAACATCCCTATGATTCTCTTTTATACCATTCCGGTCTCCTTTCTCATTGCGGTTGCCACCACACTCCTTAAGCTCTCTAATGAAAACGAGCTTATTGCCCTTGTGGCATTGGGAGTCAAGTCAACACGGTTGATTGCTCAGTTGAGAATTATTGCCACACTCTTTTCTCTCTTGCTTTTGGTCCTCTCTCTTGCTAAAATTCCTCAGGCCGAACAGCTCTACAAATCCTTTAAGGCAAAAAAATCAACCGAAGCCCAACTCAACCTCAACCCCTCACAGTTGGGACAGAAATTTGGCAACTTCTTTATCTACATTCGAGACAAACAGGGCAAAACCATGGAGGATGTGGTCATCTATACCAAAGAGGAACGTAGCCACCAAGAGCAGAACCGTAGCCAACTCTCCAACCAACTCTTTATTGCCAAACGTGCCAACATTGAGACCAAAGACTCCTCCATTGAACTTAGTCTCATCCATGGGAGTGGCTACACCTTTGAGGAGCGATCCCTTAAAGAGGTCGACTACGAAAAGATGCAGATTTTTCAAAGCCTCAATGCAAAAAGCTATACCTACCTCAACATTGTGGATCACTGGATTAAATGGTCTAAACACCCCAAAAAGAAGCGAAAAATCCTCTTTTTTATCTTTATTAGCCTGATTCCTATGATGGGACTTTACCTCATCGCAGCCTTTGCCATTATCAATCCTCGCTATCAAAAGAGCTACGCGTATCAGGTCTTGGGAATAAGTACCGTAGGACTCTATGTTATTGCCACGACCCTTAAAAGCAGTGGCTCTTTTTTGATAATGGGAATTGCCATAGCAACTATCTCACTCTTGGGCTGGCTTCTCTTTCACTATAAAGTAGCGAGGTATTTCTAATGCACGTCAAAGCCGTTATTGCCTACGATGGGTCCTACTTTAAAGGATTCCAACGACAAAAAAGCACCCGATATACCATTACAAGTCATATCGAGTCTGCCCTTAGAGATCTGGGGATTCCATCACCCATCCAAGGGAGTGGTCGAACCGACGCGGGGGTGCATGCCACAGGACAGGTGATCAATTTTGAACTGCCTGAGTTTTGGCAGGATCTGAACAAGCTCAAAACGGTCCTCAACCGCAAACTCAACCACATTCAGATCAAACACATCACTCCCATTTCACCCGATTTTCATGCTCGATTCTGGGCAAAACGTCGCATCTACCGCTATGTGTTTAAGACCCATCCCCCCTCCCTCTTTGAAGCGGAGCATGTGGCGTACTATCCCCCATTTGATCCCCATCGACTCAACCAAGCATTGGCAATGTTTGAAGGGGAGCATGACTTTAGCTATTTTCTCAAACGTGGCTCCACCACCCATACCAATGTGCGTACCATCTATCGTGCCCACCATCGCCCCTATCATCGTTACCACCTGATCTACTTTGAAGCCAATGGGTTTTTACGTGCCCAAGTTCGCTTAATGATCGATGGTGCCATGCAAGTTGCCCAAGGCAAACTAACCCTCGAACAACTAGAAGCACAGCTTAGCTGTCAACAACGTTATACCACCCGACTCGCTCCCCCTGAGGGGCTCTACCTTGCACGGGTGATCTACTAAAGAGGGGAATTATCATTATCACCTGAGCCCTATAGTTTTGGACAAAAGATGTCTAGAAGAGTTCATTATTAAGTAGGTTGGGTCATAGATAATTGAATTTCAGGTTTGAATAAAAAACTTCATTTATAAAAAAAAGGTATAATAAAAAGAAAGGATATCTAATGGGCAGAATTATTTTTATTATTTTATTTTCTGTGATAAAACTTACAAGTTGTATCTCTTTTTGGAGACCTACATATATTCAAGAAGTAGATTATAATTTTATAGATAATAGGTTTTTAAAAGTAGATAGAGAAAATCCTTTATATAAATATGCTCATATTCCTTCTTTGGCTTATGAAAATAGAGTCGCTTATTATCAAAATATAAGAAAAAAATTAAATCTTAAAGAGTGGGCTAGTTATCTAAATATCTCTCCCAAAGAGGCTGAAGGTATAGTCTATCAAAATAACTCTCCTCAAATTATTCAAGATATAGAAAAAAGAAAAGAGTTTATCTCTTATAAAAAGTCCTTAAATATATTTGCTATTGCTACAGATGAGTATAGAGAGATAGATTGGAAGCTAGTTCTAAATGAGTTTAAACCTCTATTTAACCAGAGTAGAGATAAATTTTTTAAAACTAGAATAGCTTATAATATCGTTAGAGCTTATCATCATTTAAATAAGTTTGATAAAGAAATAGCTTTTATAGATTCACTAAAGAAAACAGACAGTATAGTTTGGGAGTGGATAGACTCATATAGAACTGGGGCTATTAAACAAAAAGGAGATAGAGTAAAAGCCTCTTATCTCTTTGCAAAAATATTTGCAACACATAAAAGCGATGCTTATATAGGATATTATGATTTTGATATTAGAAGTGATAGAGAGTGGGAAAGCTTGATTAAGATGGCAAAAAATCCACAAGAAGAGACACTCTTTCATTTCTTAAGAGCTATAAATCCAAAAAATAATGAACTTTTAGAATTGATAGATATGACTCAAATAGACTCAGATTCTACATGGGTAGATAGACTTTTATATCTTGTTGCACAAAAAGCTCAATATAGAGTTTTTTTATTAAAGAGTGGATACCATGAAGAGTTTTATAATTTAAAGAAAAAAGATTTAGAGCTTTATATTGATTCTTTTTTGGATTATCTCAAAAAAAATCAGATAGATGACTTTCATAAATATCTTTTGAGTTATTTTGAATATATATATCAAAACAAAAATAATCCAACAGAACCAAAAGTCAAAAGACTCTTGGCTTATTTAAAATTTATAGATACTCTCAATAAAATAGATGAAAATGAGATTTCTAAAAAGCTTAAAAATACAGAGAATTTTTTTAAAGGCAGTGGAATAGAAAAGAGTTTAGAGAGATATACTTTTAATAAATTATCAGAACTCTATCCAAAAGATAGTCTAAAGGCTCAATTAGCAAGTTATTTTGATGATTATGGTAGGATGTTTGATGGGATTGAATTTAGAAAAAGATTGACTCTAAATAGTTTAAATGAGTTTATAACCCTAAAAAACAAGAAAGATAAAAACTATATAGAGCAGTTACTTCTAAGTTCCAGAGAGCTTTTTTTGGAGCCAGATTTAATAAATCTCTATTATGGAGTACTACATACTAGAAATATGAATTTTGCAAGAGCTTTGGAGTATATTAGAGATTTAAAACTACCAAATAGAGGTTATGATGATATTGAAGATGGCTATCGGAGTAGTTTTATGAGGGTTAGTATGTATAATCCTTTTAATGTTGGATTTTCAGGAAATAATAGAGAGACTAATAAAAATATGAGTTATTCTCATAAAAAGTTTTTAACAACTATGTTAAAAATAGAAAATGAACTACAAAAAAATCCAAATTCTGTTATAGATAACTTTTTAATGGCAACAGGATTATATAATATATCAGACTTTGGAAACTCTCCTATGTTTGCTATGGTATATAGAGGTACTTCGATTATAAATAGTAAAAATTTAAATTTATTGGAAAAGTCTGAATTTTTTTATAATAAGGTTTTGAGCTTAAGTAAAAATAGAGAACTTAGAGCAAAAGTCTATTATCAACTTCTCAAGATTTCTTTGGATAAAAAATTGTTTGAATATCATAAAATAGATAAGAATAGATACTATTTTAAGCCAACTTTTAAAGAGTTAAATAAGATATATGAATTAGTAAAAAATAGTCCAGAGTATCAAGGTAGATATAAAAGGTTATTAGAGTATAAAGATACAAAATATTTCAAAAAGATAGAAAACTGTGCGACATTTAAATATTTTAAATAGCCTTTTGATTGTACTGTTTCTTTTTTTGGGATGTAATAAAAATAGTAGTTTTTCAAATTCCAAAAAAGAGATAGCTTTTTATTATTGGAATAGTAAATGTAGTATCAAAAAAGAGTTCTCTTTTCCTATGTTTGTAAAAGTTTTAGATATAGGTGTTAAAAATATTATCAAAACTAGTTGTCATAAAAAAAGTTATACTCCTGTTATATATATAGATAATAATGCTTTAAAAAATAGAGATATAAAAAGATTGTCAAAAGTAATTCTTAATACTATTTCCACTAAATTCAAAGAGGTACAGTTTGATTGCGACTGGACTAAAACTACAAAAAATAAATATTTTAATCTCCTAAGAGAAATGAAGAGACATTATAAAAATATTAGTGCTACTATACGACTTCATCAATTAAAATATCAAAATGAGACAGGAGTCCCCCCAGTAGATGGTGGAGTTTTGATGTTTTATAATATGAGTGATTTTTTAGATCCAAATACAAAAAACTATATTTTGGATATAGAAGAAGGCAAAAAATATCTATCGGGATTTAAATCTTATCCTTTGAAGTTAGATTTGGCACTGCCTATATACTCTATGGCGACAGTTTTTAGGTATGGTAGAGTTGTTTCCCTAATAGATAGTATTCGAGGAGACATGGTTAATGATAGATTTAAAAAGTTATCAGATAATAGATATAGGGTATTAAAAACACACTATTTCAGAGGAAAATTACTCTATTTGGGAGATGAAATTCGTATTGACGAGGTTAGTTTGGATATGTTAAAAAGGGCTATAAAAATGATACCATTTGATTATCAAAGGATTATCTTTTTTAGATATAACCCAAATTTGAGTAATGAATTTATAAAAAAGGTTCAATCTCTTGTAGGGGCATAAAGTTTAGCTTTATCACATTTCGTACTTTTAACTCTAACTCGTTTACAGGGACTGCCAAATATTCTATGTCAACACCTAATTTATTCTAAAAATTATACTCTAAAAAATTATTTGTAGGTTGGGGTGTCCTCTCCCCAACTTTAAAAAATACTCAACCCCGTCTTATTGGTAAAGGCTTCCAGTGCTAGCGTTCCTGCATGTGAATTACCATATTTATTGAGCCGTGGCGACCAGACCGCAATGCTCATCACATTGGGAACGACCGCCACAATGCCTCCACCCACGCCTGATTTTGCGGGTAAACCCACATGAAATGCAAACTCCCCACTGGCATCATAGTGCCCACACGTGAGCATTGTGGCATTGATCCGTTTGGCTTGGGAGGGGGAGAGAAACTGCTTACCTGAGAGAGGATCAGCCCCCTCAAATGCCAGATAGAGCATGGCACGTGAGAGATCCTCGGTACTCATGGAGATGGCACACTGTTTAAAATAGGTGCGTACCACCTCCACCACCTCATTCTCCATGTTGCCAAAACTCTCCATCAAATACGCCAATGAGAGATTACGGGCAGCGTGCTCCATCTCTGATTTTGCCACCACGGGATCAAAAATAATCTTGGGATTGTCACTGATCTCTCGTGTAAAGGTCATTACCCGCTCCAGTGCCCCATAGTCACTCCCAAAATGGCTGATCAACGCATCCACCACCACAATGGCTCCCGCATTGATAAAGGGGTTACGGGGAATCCCCTGTTCGTACTCTAACTGTACCAATGAGTTAAATGGGTTGCCTGAGGGCTCGACTCCTACCCGCTTATAGAGTGAGCTTGAGTAGATATCAATTGCCAAGGAGAACGCCAATACCTTAGAGATACTCTGAATCGAAAAGTTCTCTTGATAAGCGCCAACTGAGAACTGCGCACCATCTTTGAGTGTTAGCGTCATGGCAAACTGATTGGGCTCAACGGTGGCTAGAGCAGGAATATAATCGGCCACCTTTCCCCGTGAAAGCTCCGGTTTGATCTCTTCGTAGATTGCTTCAAGTACCGATTGATAGTTCATCCATTCTCCTTTTGTAATAACGATGGATTATATCATTTTTGATATGATACAATTACACGAAAATACAAGATCATCAAAATGTCAAAGCAAAAAAACATTTTGAAGCAAAAGAGCCAATCCTAAGATGAAAAACATTATTGAAAAATTAGACCTTGACCCCTTTATTAACCAATTTAAAAGCTTTTATGCCCGTGAAAAAGCCATTCAGATGCAAGGGGATATCAATCAGCATCACCGCTATATCCAAGCCCTTGGTACGGTAGAG
>Ga0256843_1002018_pt1 | contig 15215 bp, 9 predicted proteins | sample AlvinellametaG_FD_191572 | JGI IMG/M metagenome (GOLD analysis project Ga0256843, IMG submission 191572) | Pompeii worm associated microbial communities from hydrothermal vent at the East Pacific Rise, Pacific Ocean - Alvinella | ecosystem: Host-associated > Annelida > Integument > Unclassified ... | reverse complement strand
ATCTCCAAAGCGGGGATCGTGATGCACTTTTTCAACTACCATGGCAACTACAGCGGTTCATACTATCCCAAAGATCAGCTTATAAGCGGAGACTTGACGATCAAACAAAGTTATGCCTATATCGAAAATCGTCTGGTGATCGCCAAAGCGATTGTGCAAGGCATCGCTGACAATATTCATGAACTGCTTTATCACTACTATCGACACGGCAAAAAGGAGATCAAACCGCTTCTGGACTGGCTGAAAAAGAGTGTGCCTGAAGAGCTTGAAAAAGCGGAAGATATCAAGCAGGTACTTTTTGTAGAGGGGCAGATATGGAACAGGTTTTACGACTCGTTTAAATATTTCCTGCCTGAAGATTTTATCCTCAACAAGCGGGTCAAACGCCCGCCGGATAATCCTATAAACGCGCTTATCTCTTTTGGAAATACCTTGTTGTATACCAAAACTATCTCTGCCATTTACCAGACACATCTCAACCAGTCCATCAGCTTTTTGCACTCTCCGCGTGAAGGGCGTTTTAGCCTGAGTCTGGATTTGTGTGAAGTTTTTAAGCCGGTAGTGGTTTTCAAGACGATCTTTGACTGTGTAAACAAGAAAAAACTACAAGTGACCAAACATTTCGACAAGAGTGTAAACTACGCACTTTTAAACGAGACGGGCAAAAAGATATTTATCGAAAATTTTGAAAATCGCATCAACGAAACTTTTATGCACCCTAAACTCAAGCGAAAAACGACATATAAAAGTGCTTTGCGTTATGATGCCTACAAACTCATCAAATATTTAGTAGAAGATCAGCCCTTTAAACCTTTCTCTCTAAAGGAGAAGTGTTGAGTAAGAAAAATTACAACTACAACTATGCATTTGTCTTTTACGACATCGCCGACCGAGAGAGTGAAGCAGGGAAGAATAGGGTGGCAAAAGTTTTTAAATGTTGCAAAAAATATTTCAAACACCATCAAAAAAGTGTCTTTCGAGGCAATATCACACCCGCAAACCTCATCAAATTTAAACATGAAATCCAAAAAATCATAGACGAAGAGATCGACTTTGTTTCTATCGTCAAGCTTCAGAGCAAAGCAGTCTTTGACGAGGAAACATTAGGAAGTCAGGAAAACGACAGCGAATCTATCTTCATATAAATTTTCCAACCGCAAAATATTTGATATCCCCTGAAAATGTGATATAATAGGCTTTTCAAAGCGCTCTTTAACTTACTATTGTTAAAGTATATAACGATTGGAAAAAAGAAGTAAAAGAGCCGAAGTTTTGGGGTGTTTACTGTTTTTTACAATTCAAAAAGCCCTGAATCTTCTTACTTGAACTGATACATGAGATGTATTGAAATTATTTTGTCTTTACGCGGTAATAAACGTTAAGAATGCTTGAACTGATACATGAGATGTATTGAAATGTGTCCTCGTCAATTACAATTTTAACTCCGTCTGTACTTGAACTGATACATGAGATGTATTGAAATAAAATTTCAAAAAGATGATCTCTGTAATTTTTTATCTTGAACTGATACATGAGATGTATTGAAATAAGGCATTTTCTAATATCCTGACTCTCGTCGCCTGTCCTTGAACTGATACATGAGATGTATTGAAATAGTGAAAGAAACAATCGTTTAACTCTGCTCCGCTTAGCCTTGAACTGATACATGAGATGTATTGAAATCCGCTTATGTCTTCATCTGCAATTATCAGCACTCCGCTTGAACTGATACATGAGATGTATTGAAATAAGTTTCGGCACCAGACAACCCGTATTATTTTCAGGCTTGAACTGATACATGAGATGTATTGAAATTTACCAAGTCAATAATCTTGTTTTTATCAGACACCTTGAACTGATACATGAGATGTATTGAAATATTATTACCAACCTATAACAATTTTACACCCTAAAACTTGAACTGATACATGAGATGTATTGAAATTTATATACGTTGCAAACTGTACTCTGATCAAACATCTTGAACTGATACATGAGATGTATTGAAATTTTTATAAATACAAGCAATACTACAGCTATAAAACTTGAACTGATACATGAGATGTATTGAAATAAAAATGTACAATCAATAGGCGAAAAATCACTACAACTTGAACTGATACATGAGATGTATTGAAATACGGTAAAGCGTTTAGAGACGTAATGAAGAGAAATGCTTGAACTGATACATGAGATGTATTGAAATTCGCTTTTGTGAGTGACATTCGCATTGTATTTGTCTTGAACTGATACATGAGATGTATTGAAATGTGTGTATAAATTTTGAACCTGGCAAAGAGATACCACTTGAACTGATACATGAGATGTATTGAAATATCTTTTTTATTTTCGTGTACAACATCCTCTATGTCTTGAACTGATACATGAGATGTATTGAAATAGCGTTTTTCCGTCACGTGATAGCTCTGATTTTTCAACTTGAACTGATACATGAGATGTATTGAAATATGTATAATAGAGTTTCTAAATATACCTTTTGTTTTTCTTGAACTGATACATGAGATGTATTGAAATTGCATTGAGGGGGATATTCACAGGTATCGCCGTCATCTTGAACTGATACATGAGATGTATTGAAATGTTTTAAATCTTTTTCGGATAAATCTAGCTATATTTCTTGAACTGATACATGAGATGTATTGAAATCAATGTGGCGTTGTCCCCTACCCTGTTATAATTGGGCTTGAACTGATACATGAGATGTATTGAAATTGTCATTTTATCATCAAATTGTTTTTCTAGGTGTCTTGAACTGATACATGAGATGTATTGAAATTTACCTGCAATTACTATATTATCTTTGTCGATAATTCTTGAACTGATACATGAGATGTATTGAAATAAAGTTAGAGCTTCTCCTGCCAAGTGCTCGCGACCACTTGAACTGATACATGAGATGTATTGAAATTGTTGAGACGAAACTATTAAGTAAGATAAATAGCGGCTTGAACTGATACATGAGATGTATTGAAATGTTGGAGACTTTAGCTATTCTATTAATGGTGAAATTCTTGAACTGATACATGAGATGTATTGAAATTGTGGATTGCAAGTCTGTTTGGCTTGCAGTTTGGTCTTGAACTGATACATGAGATGTATTGAAATCAGGAAGCCAATCAGTGGTATAAAGCTAAATTTTCTTGAACTGATACATGAGATGTATTGAAATAAGATGAGATAATATGCAATGATAAAGAAAACGAGCAACTTGAACTGATACATGAGATGTATTGAAATGTGCGCTGCAACTCCCGTATGAAGTGGTAGTCAACTTGAACTGATACATGAGATGTATTGAAATGGTGTAGCAAGGATCGGGTACTACGCTGATGCAACTCTTGAACTGATACATGAGATGTATTGAAATCAGACTGCATGGCACATGACGGATGTATGGAAGAGACTTGAACTGATACATGAGATGTATTGAAATGCAGATTTAAAATTGTATCGGCATAGTTCATCTTCTGCTTGAACTGATACATGAGATGTATTGAAATCAAAGAAGAAGAGGCAGCACCAAAGCGCTATGCGGAAACTTGAACTGATACATGAGATGTATTGAAATGGAGTTTGCCAGAGAAAACATGGACACAACAGAACTTGAACTGATACATGAGATGTATTGAAATCATCGTTCCGAAGTTCTACGTGCCTGAGAGCACGACTTGAACTGATACATGAGATGTATTGAAATAGAGGTATCACACTCGATGCGCAAACAGGCGTTACCCTTGAACTGATACATGAGATGTATTGAAATAAACATGAGAAATATGCTCTTGCATTGCAGATACGACTTGAACTGATACATGAGATGTATTGAAATAGTTTTGAGTAACTTTCTTTTACAGCACCAACAAAGCCTTGAACTGATACATGAGATGTATTGAAATGTGCAATGGCATCTATGAGTGACGCTATTGAAAAACTTGAACTGATACATGAGATGTATTGAAATTTTTTAGAGTTCATTACGTCTCGTATGAAATTCTTCTTGAACTGATACATGAGATGTATTGAAATAATGGCACTACTTAAAACAAGGGAGAAAATGACCAAACTTGAACTGATACATGAGATGTATTGAAATAACAGAACATACATGCTAGTTGACGACACGGCAGGCTTGAACTGATACATGAGATGTATTGAAATAAGCTAAAGGCTAGCCCGAAAAACTTTATGACTCTTCTTGAACTGATACATGAGATGTATTGAAATCCCTGTGTTAAGCTCATCATCTAAATAATCTTTACTTGAACTGATACATGAGATGTATTGAAATAGATATCCATATCGCTGTTTTCGTTCTCTTTTACCGAACTTGAACTGATACATGAGATGTATTGAAATTTGTTTTTTCCTTTGTTAAGATTTAGCTACGATACTTGAACTGATACATGAGATGTATTGAAATCAGGTGAATCAACGATGATCCCGCCTTTCCCAAGGACCTTGAACTGATACATGAGATGTATTGAAATTTTATATTCTGTTTGATGCACCAAGTCGTTTTTACTTGAACTGATACATGAGATGTATTGAAATCATGGATATCCATACAAACGGCGACAAAGTAAAGCTTGAACTGATACATGAGATGTATTGAAATCAACCAAAAAAGCTGACAAAGAGATAGCCGAAGCCTTGAACTGATACATGAGATGTATTGAAATTGCATTACCAAGGCAAACAATGCGCTTTGCACGACTTGAACTGATACATGAGATGTATTGAAATAAAACTACGTTAAAAAAACTCCCTAAAATACCTTCTTGAACTGATACATGAGATGTATTGAAATAACGGCGGGATGATACTTGATAGCGACGGCAGAAGACTTGAACTGATACATGAGATGTATTGAAATGCAGATTTAAAATTGTATCGGCATAGTTCATCTTCTGCTTGAACTGATACATGAGATGTATTGAAATAGAAGTATAATGTCGTATGCGGACAGAATGAGAAGTCTTGAACTGATACATGAGATGTATTGAAATCACTTTGTACTTGCTGATGATATAACACACTCCACGGTCTTGAACTGATACATGAGATGTATTGAAATCTTGTTTGTAATTTCTTGTATCTTATATCCGTCAGGCTTGAACTGATACATGAGATGTATTGAAATATCGATTGATTTTGTCTGCTTGTTTTCGCCGTCTTCTTGAACTGATACATGAGATGTATTGAAATTATCCTGAAATACCGCTTCGCTATCTGCATTACCGCTTGAACTGATACATGAGATGTATTGAAATATCAGTTGATACGTTACAACTCCGATAACTGCACCTTGAACTGATACATGAGATGTATTGAAATTTTGAAATAGGGCTCGTATTTGGGGACGATAGTGTCCTTGAACTGATACATGAGATGTATTGAAATCGTGCCGGTAGATCAGGCTGGCAATACCGGCGGGCACTTGAACTGATACATGAGATGTATTGAAATTCTATTTTTGCAAAAACGAGATGCAGTAAACACGAACTTGAACTGATACATGAGATGTATTGAAATGTATCTTGCGTTTGATTTCGATAGCGACAGCGACGAGCTTGAACTGATACATGAGATGTATTGAAATGGAGCACGACAAAAGCAAGCCGGCTGGGTTATATTCTTGAACTGATACATGAGATGTATTGAAATGCTTTAATAGCTTGAAGTCTCTTAACTCTGATAAACCTTGAACTGATACATGAGATGTATTGAAATTAACAAAAGAGGATATAGCAAAGTATCATGACATAGCTTGAACTGATACATGAGATGTATTGAAATAATACGAGCCCTATTTCAAAGGGTACGTCGTATTTCTTGAACTGATACATGAGATGTGTTGAAATTAGACTACGGACTACGCACGGACTGGCATTTTTTACTTGAACTGATACATGAGATGTATTGAAATATTTTTTTCATACTCTGGAAAGATATAGTCACCTTCACTTGAACTGATACATGAGATGTATTGAAATGAAGCTTCTGGCAAAAGATGAGAGAAGCATCATCGCCTTGAACTGATACATGAGATGTATTGAAATTGTTTGCTACATATAATAGTTACTTTTGTTTTTGAACTTGAACTGATACATGAGATGTATTGAAATTGAGTTTATTTATCCCGTTATGGAGATCGGCAGACCTTGAACTGATACATGAGATGTATTGAAATCATTTGCGCTTTTACGCTTGCAAAGTAATCTATGTTCTTGAACTGATACATGAGATGTATTGAAATAAATCTGCATTTTTCATTTATCGTGTCATATATGCTTGAACTGATACATGAGATGTATTGAAATCGCTGTGGAGTTGCTAAAGAACGGGCGAGTGTAGCTTGAACTGATACATGAGATGTATTGAAATTTTTATATCCTTTTTGTTGATATAAATTAATCCGCCCCTTGAACTGATACATGAGATGTATTGAAATTTGATCTGCTCTGCAATTCTACTAGCTTCAGCCCTTCTTGAACTGATACATGAGATGTATTGAAATCGCGGTACACATCAGCTCCAAACTTTTCAAGCAGACTTGAACTGATACATGAGATGTATTGAAATATTACCGATACACGTAATGGCTTATGATGCAGACTCTTGAACTGATACATGAGATGTATTGAAATAGCATTGCGTCGTAAAGGCTTCTACCTTTCGATCTGCTTGAACTGATACATGAGATGTATTGAAATATAGGAGAAAATGCGCTTACAGTGGCACTGAGCAGTCTTGAACTGATACATGAGATGTATTGAAATCCGTTATGCTCTGTTCTTTGCTTGTTTGGATCGTAAGCTTGAACTGATACATGAGATGTATTGAAATCTGCATCGGCGAAGAAAGAGTTCAAGGAAGCAATGGCTTGAACTGATACATGAGATGTATTGAAATAAATCAGTATCTTGATTGAGGTAAAAACCTACACCTTGAACTGATACATGAGATGTATTGAAATTGAACTTGGCAGCTCCTGAAGCAGCATTTATCACACTTGAACTGATACATGAGATGTATTGAAATGTTACTTAACAGATAATAAGATTCCCTATTTCTTCTCTTGAACTGATACATGAGATGTATTGAAATGATGATAAAGTTATCATCGATGAAGCAAATGAAAAACTTGAACTGATACATGAGATGTATTGAAATACGATTTCAGAAGTTGGGATGGATGCAAAGTACCATCTTGAACTGATACATGAGATGTATTGAAATTTGTCTCCGTCAAGCTCCATTAACTCGTAAGTTTTCTTGAACTGATACATGAGATGTATTGAAATCATCATACAACTCGCCTTTTTTCTGCTCTATCTCCCTTGAACTGATACATGAGATGTATTGAAATAATAGATATAATTTACTTTGGAGACAACTAAAATGCTTGAACTGATACATGAGATGTATTGAAATACACCTATCGATTTTGCTACTTTTGCTCTTGACAGACTTGAACTGATACATGAGATGTATTGAAATCAACTGCTAATTGAGCACGGAAGAGAGCAATATCCTTGAACTGATACATGAGATGTATTGAAATGACACTTCTCCTCAATGAGATTTAAGAGTCTCGCCTTGAACTGATACATGAGATGTATTGAAATGAGATACAGCGTTTAATGTATGAAGAAAGCAGCAGACTTGAACTGATACATGAGATGTATTGAAATTAGCACTTTGCGGTGTGGTTTTAAAGCCCGTAGAGCTTGAACTGATACATGAGATGTATTGAAATGTGTTGAAAATGTGAATCTTTTTCTTGTTAAATTCTTGAACTGATACATGAGATGTATTGAAATAACAATAAAAAGATTTTGACAGGGGCAGCATTGTGGACTTGAACTGATACATGAGATGTATTGAAATCACTGGGATAGGGTTGTCACTTGTGATTGTCTTCATTCTTGAACTGATACATGAGATGTATTGAAATGAGCAGGGCATAATACCTTTCTTTTCCGTTTTCCGCTTGAACTGATACATGAGATGTATTGAAATAAGTACAAAAGCAACAATGAAGCTAACAATAGTTAACTTGAACTGATACATGAGATGTATTGAAACAAAATAGATGATATTAAAAAAGATGATAACGGCGATTCTTGAACTGATACATGAGATGTATTGAAACTAAAATCAAATAAGTTTTCTTTTTTGCGTTGTTTTGTCTTGAACTGATACATGAGATGTATTGAAACAATAACAGACTTTTTGTACACCTTTAACAGACTTCTTGAACTGATACATGAGATGTATTGAAACAATAGATTCAGCTCGTTTATGTGAAATCTTCCAATCTTGAACTGATACATGAGATGTATTGAAACTAGCGAGTTTTGTGTCAAAACGATCTCATCGTAAACTTGAACTGATACATGAGATGTATTGAAATTTATCAAGTCAATAATCTTGTTTTTATCAGACACTGACTTGAACTGATACATGAGATGTATTGAAATACCTTAAATCTTTTTCGGATAAATCTAGCTGTATTCCTTGAACTGATACATGAGATGTATTGAAATACGATCTGAAAACCAAGCAATTTTTAAAGCTTCATCTTGAACTGATACATGAGATGTATTGAAATGCTTATGCTTTGCTCTGTATATCTTGCCATATCCGCTTGAACTGATACATGAGATGTATTGAAATTCAAAGAGACGATGGCAAAGTTTAGCGAATATGAACAGGCTCGAATACTTGGCAGTCGTGAGAAGGTGAAGTTATTTCGCGCTGGTGCGGATATTGAGGATATTTGAAATAGTATAAGACCGAAGTATCTTATTAGAAAATATACAAGCTATTTGCAGTATAGTTCAAATATGGATTTAAAAAAGATGCTATATGAAGTAAAGTCAGGTAAAAGACTTACGAAAGACAAGATTGTGGTAGGGATGCTTAGTTATGAAGTTATTACTTTTTTACATAATAGAGGTGTAGAAATACATACAAAAGAGATTTACATAAACCATAAAGGTCTTTCGCATCTTGCAAGAGATAGCAAAAATACAAGAGGTGCAGGTCTTACCTATGATGATATACTAAAAATACCAGATATATTAAAAGAGCCTAGCTATGTTTATTTTGATAAAAATAAGACAAAGCTAAATCTTCTATTCTGTAAAAATAAAAAAGAGTGTGAAAAAGTTATTAAAATAGTTGTCGATACTAAGCACACAAGGAAGAAAGAAAAATTAACACTAATAAAAACAGCCGGATATGTAGTTGAAGCAAATATTAAAAAAGGAGGGTTTATAAAAGTAGTAGAGGATATGGAGAGCCGGTAATCCCTCTCATACTGGTCGCAACCATCGGCGGCAATACCGGTAGCTTTAAAAGCCTTTCCGCCTTTCATATCCTCTGATAATAGTATTATCGCCCAAAATAACTGAAAGTTTAATTAATATTTTTCATTATATCATCTGTTTCCCCTTTAATTTTCTCCGCATCTTCCACTTCAACGTGATGTAGATCATCAACAATGATCTACATCACGTCTGACAGTGCAAAGTTTGATAGGGAAGAGTTTAGTCCCTGAAACTTGATTTCAAGTGCGATGCCGCTCTCTTGTGCTTTGTTTGTAGTGAAATTGTATGTCATTTTATCAATGAGCTATTCTGGTTTATCGATCTCGTTTTGCTATGTTGCGGCTGGTCTTGAACTGAAACATACGATGTATTGAAACTATTTATAAAAATTTTATCTGTTTGTTTACTGAGTAAGATTGTTTCCAAGCTCTTTTTTACCAGCTTTCGCTATAATCCCCAAAAATTTTAAGGAGTAGAAGATGGCACAGCAAGTACCTGAAAATGTAGGTTGTAACAACCGGGAATGTATCAAAAAAGATGAGTGTAAAAGAAATGAGATCGCAAAAAACGGAACAGCGGTCGAGGTAAAGACTTTCGGTGGTACGCCTGAAAAAGGTTGCGGGAAGTTCATTCAGAAATAAAACGATTTTTCCTTTGCCCGTAGAGGCTTTGCAAAAGTAAACTTCATATAAAACATATATATTTTTTGTTAAGATATATAAAAGATATTTACATGAAGGTTTGAAATTTGTTAAAAGCGGGCAAAGGTTTACTGGTGCTTTTACTGGTGTTTTTTACATCAGTATCCGAAGCAAAAATTTACAACACTTTAGAGTTTACCGGTGACGGTGTCGATACACTTGTCGGTGAACTGAGTACGGATAAACTTTACAGTGTCATCGGTAAACCCTATCCTCCTTTTTATGCATTTTGGCGTAAAGATCCCACTTTTGACGATCGTGAAATTCCCGACTACATCAAACGACTTAAAAAATATTATGAATCTCTGGGGTATTTCAAAGCGAGTTTTCATGAACGTATCAAACCTGATAAAATCATCATCCAAATAGAGAAAAACGAGCCGATTAAAGTCGCTTCTATCAAAGTACATCCCGACAGTAAATACCGAAAACTTGTTATTTTCAAAGTAGGAGATATTTTTCGAACCGATAAATTTAAAGAGTCTAAAGAGAAGATCGAACGTTATATGCTGGAAAATGCCCATCCAAAATATAAGTTCGATGCCAAAGCCTATGTCCATTTGGATAGCTACAAGGTTGATCTGGATTATCATGTCGAAGAGAATCTTTCCTGTAGTTTCGGAAACACTACGATTTCAGGGCAGGGTGATGTCAAAAAGGTGATCATCGAAGAGGCGATCGATTACAAAAAGGAGGATCCTTTCGATATCCGAAAACTGGAAAAGACATACGATAACATCTACGAATACGGTATCTACGACTATATCGCAGTCGAGCCGAAGCTGGATCTTAACGGTTCAGTCGTTCCGATCGATATCGCACTTAAAACGGGAGAAACGAAGTTTTTAAAAACCAATATCGGTTACGATACCGATTTGGGTGCCAGAGGCGGGATTCGCTGGACGGATAAGAACTTTTATGGAAACCTCAAAGTGCTTGATGTAGGCGTACAGTTGAACGAACAGGGATACGAAGCTTTTACGACCTATTACGATCCTCGTATCATCGTACCCTATTTTGGAAAAATTACGCTAGAAGATAAAGTCAAGTACTCATATTATAGCTATGACGCTTTTTCGGAGCGTGTCTGGGAAAACCGTTTTACACTGGGGAAACGTTTTATAGGACTGGAGCACTATTTTGGGATTTTGACTGAAACAAGCAAAGTTAAACCTAAAATTCCTGAATACAGCGATGAAGAGGGAAATTATTTTATCAACTCCTTTTTCTACCGCGTATTGATCGACAAACGTAACTCGATGGTCGATGCGACAAAGGGATACTACATATCGCTCTATCTGGAAAAAGCTTCCAAACTCTTAGGATCGGATCTGGAGTATCTCAAAGCGCTTCTTGAGATGCGCTATATCCATCAGTTTTCCAAAGAGAGTGTGCTGGGTGTCAAAACGCGTATCGGTTCGATCAACGAAGATGTACCGCTTTTTAAACGTTTTTATACAGGCGGCTCTGTAACCAATCGCGGATATGCCTATCAGCAGGTGGGTGAAAAGACACCCGACGGTGTGCCTTTGGGTGGTGTCTCTTTGATCGACTTTATTTTAGAGTATCGGCACCGAATGTTTTTTGAAAAGTTTTGGGGTGCGCTTTTTTACGATACCTCCATGCTCTCTTTGAAGCCGAACTATTTTAGTGATACGTTCTACGACAGTGTGGGGTTTGGTATACGCTATCTGACGCCTATTGGTCCTTTGCGTGTTGACTTTGGGTTTCCTCAAAAAGAGGGTGGTTTTGAGTTTCATATCAGTATAGGACAAGTGTTTTGAAAGTTTTGAAGTATATCGGATTGTTTGTACTGCTGCTGATTTTAGCGCTTGTGCTGGTGGTGCGCAGTGGCAGTGCGCTGGATTTTTTGCTTCAAAATGCGACGAAGTCACTGGGGATAGATCTGCACTACAGTCGTATGTCGGGAAATCTATGGCAAGGGCTGGTACTTGAAGATGTCAATTTTGAAAACAAGGTCGAAGCCAAACGTGTGGCACTGAAAATCGACTATCCTGCTTTGCAAAAGGAGATCGTGCATATCCAAAATATAGAAGTTTTGGATTTACATATCGATGAGCATTTTTTACAAGAGTTGATCGATTCGAACAGTTCCAAAGAGGAGTCTGGTAGTAAAAAACCGCTTACTTTCCCTAAAATGGTACAGATAGACAATCTTGACTTTTCTTTGAACGATACCGCGTATCGTGACTATCGTATCGAAAGTTTGCAACTTCATGGAGAAAATATCCGCTACGATATAGATAAAAAAGCAGATGGGCTTATAACCCTTCAGACTGCAACTAACGTTGCTGATCTTGATGCCAATATCACTTTAGATGCGAGTCACTATACAGGGCGTATCGTCCTCGATCCCAAACGCGACTATCTCAATCCTCTCTTAGCGGAGCAAAATGTCACCGTTGCCAAAGCGGGGCATATGGTGCTAGATTTGGATGGAGATTTTGAAGGAAGTGATTTTGATGTAAAAATAGACGATGCCGTTTTGGCGTATGGTAAATATATGATCGAAAAGAGCCATATCGCTTCCAAAGGGCATTATGATTTTGAAACGACTGCACTTCATGCACAAAACGATATCGATCTTGGTACCAATATCGCTGACTTGCATTCATCCTCAATCGTTGATTTATCGGTAAACGATATCAACAATACGTTGCATTTTGATGTTGGTTTGGATGCAAAGGGAGCGAAGGCAGAACTTGCAGAGATTTTGGCAGATGCCAACCTCTCCTTTGTTAAAGCGTCTGACTTGAAACTTCATGTTGCGGGATCGTTGCAAGAGCTTAATGCAACGCTGAACCTAAAAGGTGGCGAAGTGCGTTACGGTGCCTACCGTCTCAATCCTCAGTTTTTACGTATCAAAGGGTACTACAATCTCGCGCAGGATCTTCTCGATGCAAAAGGCGGTATGGATCTACGCTCCAACGCTGCCGATGCGAAGCTTGATTTTCAAGCCTCACTCTCTCCCAAAGCTTGGCAAAAAAGTCTCGATCTCAATCTAACAGGGGATGTTTTACCCAAAGAGGCATTTTTAAAGCCGCAGCTTTTGGAGCAAAATATTACATTGCAAAAGATTTCTCCTTTGCATATCGAAGCGAAAACGCGAAAGAACCTGATCACAGCGAAGTTGCTTTTGCAGCCTTTTGCATTGGTTAAAGATGATTTGAAAATACGCAGCGAAGATTTACGTAGTGATTTGACTTTCGATCTTGACTCACAGGAAGCCGACTTTACGCTCAATGCACCGCTTTTTACCAATGCCGCCGATCTGTTGGTCGATGCAAACGGTTCTGTCGATTTGGATGATTTGAACAATACCTTGCGCTATAAAGCCTTTGTTAACCTCAAAGCCAAAGAGGGATATTTGCAAAAACATCTCAAAATCAAACGTATTGATTTGCATCAACTCTCACCGCTTCGTCTTGACCTTACGGGTGATGCCAAAGTGCTGGATGCCATACTGGGACTTCATGGAAAAGGGCGTGTGGATCGTTACCGTTTCGAGAGTGATTTTGACAATACCAAAGTGCATTACAACATCGCAAAAAAAGAGGTGGAGAGTGATTTGCATATCTCTTTACTGTCAACCGTTGCGGATATAAAGTTAAAAGGACGTGCAGCGTTTGCGTTGGAAGATATCAACAATACTTTTGTTCATGATATCGATCTTTTACTCTATCAGCGTGAACCGGTGATGGATGTGGACTTGACGCAACTTGGAAAAGTGGTACTCAAAAGCAAGGGAACTTTGAAAAAGAGTGAGGCGATACTCCACTCCAAAAAGCTCAATGCAGAAGCGACGCTCAACGATCTTAACAGAATCGACTTTACGCTGGATGTAGAAAAACTTCGTCCTTACGAACTCTATGCCGACTTGCCTCCAACGCTTAAAAAGAGTCGTGTTTCAATGGATGCGAAGGGATTTTATGAGATCAAAAGTAAAAAACTGGAACTTTCGGCGGCGCTGAAAAAACTGCATCTTGCCGGACGTGATATCTCAACCAACCGTTTTGATTTGCGTTATGACGGAAAAAGTTTTGCGATGACACCGCTTAAATTGCAAGCCAAAAACTTTCAAATGATTTTGGATGCGAAACAAGAGAGCGACGGTACTCTCATAGCGCACTTGAAAAACAGGGCGATCAATGCAGATGTACGTTTTAAGGAGAAGCCGCTTTTTGCAGATGCGACGGTTGATATCTCCTCTATCAAAAAGTTACTTCATGAAGTGGATAAAGTCTATCCTATCGCTCCAATTCCCGAAGTGGACGGAAAAGTACGACTTAGTGCGAAGATGGCAGGTAACGAACGTGTCAAAGTGACGCTGGTCTCTCCTGAAATCAGCTTTAAAGAGGGGCGTATCGAAGATATAGATATCCTTGCTTACTACACGCCAAAACGTATCGATATACCGCGTTTTGATTTCACACTGGCAGGATTTAAACCTAAAAAGATGAACCGTAAAGTGACACTTGATCATCCTGCATACATTGTGTTGGGGGATGATTTGAAAGTGGACTTCGCATTGAAAAACTTTTTGACCATCAAAGCGGAAAAGTCGGGAGACTTGATCAAAGGGCGTTTTACCACCAGAAAACTCTTTTTAGGCTTGGAAGGTTATGGTGAAACGAAGCTTACCAGTGATATCGAACTCTATAAAAGCGGAGAACAGATCGCTGTTTCGGGTGATGTAGAACTCGAAGAGACGCTTATCACCTATGAGTCGCGTGTACTGGATGTTTCGCAGGATCCTGATATTATCATCATCAAAAAGAAACGTAAGAAAAAAGCGGCGGATGACAGCTTTGTCAAAAATGTCTTTTTAGATCTGCGTATCAAAAGCAAGGATGAGATCGAGTATAAAGTCGAGGCTGGAACGATTATGCTCAAGCCGAACCTTGAAGTGCGAAAAGATTTCGGCTCCAAACTCAAGCTTTTGGGTAAGATCAATATTTTGGAAGGAGAGTATGACTTCGGTGATAAGCGTTTTTACCTTAAAGAGGGGGCTATTGCTTTTAGAGGGCTTGAAGAGATCAACCCGCATTTGGATCTTCATGTAGAGTATCCTATCGACGAAGTAGTGATTTACATCGATATTTTAGGAGATAAACGCAAACCGAAACTACAGTTCAAA
>Ga0256843_1002017_pt1 | contig 15218 bp, 21 predicted proteins | sample AlvinellametaG_FD_191572 | JGI IMG/M metagenome (GOLD analysis project Ga0256843, IMG submission 191572) | Pompeii worm associated microbial communities from hydrothermal vent at the East Pacific Rise, Pacific Ocean - Alvinella | ecosystem: Host-associated > Annelida > Integument > Unclassified ... | reverse complement strand
TTTTATGTAATTTGACAGAAAGGTATAGAATGAAAATAGATAAACAACTGTTAAAAGAGGCAAAGCAGCTCGTATCAAAGACAAACAATTACTCTATTGCCCATCTACAACGAAAATTACAAATAGGATACAACCGTGCGGCTGTTATAATAGAAATTATTAACAAAGAACAACAGCAACAGATCAGACTCTATTCAAAAAAGAAAAAAAGATTTCGTTATGTATCTTGATGGTATAGATATTGACAAAGTTGTAAGGCATGAACTTTTTTGTGAATTTGCAGATGAAGCGGATAAAGAGGAGATATTAAACAAAGTATTCCCCCTGGCAGAGAAGACATTGATCAAGATGCTGTCAGACAAGGTTCCGTGGGTAAGTGATGCATTCATCGACAGCTATCAAAATAAATATGAGGGTATCTGTGTAGGCAAAATAGATCAAATAAGTTTACTGATGAAAGAAGCAGCTGCTTGCTATGGTGATAAAGCTCTTTATGATATTTTTAACCATGCCATTACTGCCGAATATTTTTCTTTTAGGTCGATGACCTATTTGTTGCATAAAGCAGTATATTACTCTCAAGACTATTTTTATCCTTGCAAAATATTCTCTTATCTTGAGAAAAAACCCCGATCTTCTGTCGATTATCATTTGCTGGCAGACAGTTTGGCTGCAATATTTGAAAAATACGATGCAGCAGATCCGGATGCAGTAAAAAAACTGCTTGACTGTTCCCGTAAGAAGATGCACAGTGATTATGAAAAACTCTCTTTGGCATTCAGTTATCAGAGAAATGGTTACAGTAAAGAAGCTGAAGAGATATTTGAATCGACTATAGATGAGATAGTTGCCGAAATACAGGAAGGTAAAAAAGAGTATCAAGCTGTCAGATCGCTTATTAGCACTCTGCTTGAAAACAGTGATATAGGAGATGAAAGCTGTTTTTTCTGCGCTCTGGAGCATGATGGCAGTGTTTTTGAAGGTACAGGGAGGGAAGTTTGTCACTCTTGGGATATAGAACTTGTCAATAGACTTTACGGGGCATTTGGAAATGATGAAAGTTAAAGCTTTTATGGATGCGTTGGAAGAAGCAGAGAAAAGTAGAGAACGCAAAGCATACAAACAGAACCAAAAAAAACCATACAGTACCAAAATGCCGAAAAGTTTTTTTGTTCATCCGGTATATCAGGAACCCAAAGAGGTGATCATCACTCCCAAAAGTACAGAAGTCATACCCCGAAAGTGGAATGAACTGGAGATTGATTTTGATGACAATATGGTGAGAAGATGTCATTTGTGCAATGAGAAAGTATACAGGGTATCCAACTTCTATAACTACAATAAAATGAAAAAGAGGCCTGTGGCTATTGCTGTTCCTCTGAATAGTGTGTTGTTTGAAATGATATATGACAAATTTAAAATGCAGATAGATATCTTTTTATTTATACAGATATCCAGAAGAGTGATACAGGAGAGTGGCTATGATGCAAGTCAAGATATACACAGCTGCGATACGCAAAGAGTGTTACAGTCGATTTTATCCTTTTTGATCCAAAAAGAGTGGATAGAATATCAATTTCGTATAGTGCAGTATCAGAGATTTGATTTTGATCTTAATATGTTTTTATCGGATGTGATACGATATTTTAACGATGAAGAACTATTATGTTCGGTTTCTCGTTTGAAAGAGTTGTAATATATTGTTTTAAGGAGTTTGGAGCATCTCAAACTGTTGCAAATATTATCCAACAGTTCAAGAGTGACTGGAGAAGCGTTTTCTTGTCACTGGTATCGGAGAGTTTCATGGTGCATGAAATAAGCCGGTATTTACATGTGTTGCAAAGTATTGTTCAGGAAGAGTCCCAGAATGATTATCAGGCTGATACCTGCTGATTTGTTGTAAAGTTTGTTGGCGGTAATGAAGACAAGAAGCAGTGTTGCAACGATCATTGTGGCAATATCGAAGATATAGGCAGAAGCATCTATGGGGAGTGGGTTGGCAAGTGCCGCTGCACCCAGAACGACTGTTGTGTTTGCCAGGTTTGATCCTATGATGTTTCCTATGGCCATATCTACTTTGCCTTTGAGAGCGGCAGAGATACTGACAACAAGTTCAGGCATAGAAGTTCCCAGAGAGACCATGATAATACCGATGATCCATTCGGAGATACCAAAACTCTTGGCGATCTCTGAGGCACTTTCTACCGTAAAGTGTGCACCGACAATAACCAGAATGAATCCTCCTATCAGTACAGGGATCGTTGTTGCCCAGGAGAAATGGCTGACATCGATCTCATCAAGGTCTTCAATAGGGATACTTTTGGCATCTTGAAGCAGAAAGAGCAGGTAGGCCCCCATAAGCAGCATCAGAAGAATGGCATCAAAGCGTGAAATAACCCCGTCCAGGATCATCAAAATAAAGACCAGTACCGGAACCAGTGCCCAGGTGCTGTCTTTGGCAAAGAAATCTCTGTTGGGGACGATCTTTCTGGCAATGAGAAAGACAGCGGCCAGTACCAGTGTGATGTTCAGTACATTGCTCCCTATGACGTTGGCAATGGCAATGTCAGGTTTATGGTTGAGGCTTGCTGCAATGCTTGCTGCCATTTCGGGCAGTGATGTTCCCAGGGCGATCAGAGTCGCACCAATGATAAATTCTGGAATATTGAATTTCAGGGCAATACGCTCACTGTGGTTGATAATGAGTTCGGCTCCCCAGATGAGAACCCCCATCGCTATGACAAAAATGACAAAGTTCATTGACTTTCCTTTAATTTCTTCTAATCGTTTCGTATAATAAGACTGGAGGGCAGGCCAAACTGCTCAATGAGTTCATGCTCTTTTTGTCTCATCTCACCTTCATCCGTTTCATGGTCATATCCGAGAAGGTGCAGCAGTCCGTGAATGAAGAGGAGTTTGAGTTCATCTTCTTTTGTATGTCCGTAGCTGTTTGCCTTCTCTTTGACAAAGTCTGCTGAGATGACAATCGTACCCAGCGGTATGTCAAAAACACTCTGTTCCGTAAAGGGGGTTTCCAGTGGAAAACTCAAGACATCGGTAGGCTTGTCCTTCTGGCGATATTCACGGTTGAGTTCCTGTATGTTTTTATTGTCTGTGATAATGAGTTCTACTTCTCTGTTGGTCAAAGACTGTGCAATCTCTTCAAGGGCATCTGTATCGACAGGGAGCGTGGTCTGATTGTCTAAATCTATTATACGTTTCATGCCCGAAGTTTACCCAAATCTTGGTAAAATAGGAGTAAAAACAGAGGACAGCAGTAATGGGTAAAAAAGCAGTCTGCATCATATCGGGCGGTATGGACAGTGCGTTGAGTGCAAAGATCGCTCAAAAAGAGGGATATGGAATTATTGCCGTACATTTCAACTACGGACAGCGTACACAAAAGAAAGAGCTTGCATGTTTCAGAAAAATTGCGAAAGAGCTCAAAGCAGAAAAAAATTATGAGATAGATCTTGATTTTTTTGAACAGATCGGTGCCTCGGCCCTGACGGATAAAAATATTGATGTTCCGACCGGAGGGCTGGAAGAAGGTGTTCCCGTGACCTATGTACCGTTCAGGAACGGTATTTTCCTCTCCATTGCTGCGGCTTTGGCAGAAAAACACGCTGCCAAAGCCCTCTTTATCGGTGTGGTTGAAGAGGACAGCTCGGGCTATCCGGACTGCCGTGAAAGCTACATAAACGCAATGGAGAGAGCAATTAATCTTGGAACCAGAGAAGAGACGCAGCTTGAGATAAAAATGCCGCTTGTGGCACTTCAAAAAAGCCAGATTGTCCAGAAAGCACTTGAATTAGGTGTTCCTCTGGCCGATACCTGGAGCTGTTATCAGTCTGAAGAAGAAGCCTGCGGTGTCTGTGACAGCTGCCGTCTGCGGCTGAGAGGGTTTGAGATTGCGGGTGTGAAAGATCCTATCCCCTATAAAATATGATTTTTTTCGTTCCCATGCTGTGTGAATGCATATGAGAACGTAGGTCGTATTGCCCTCAATACGACATTGGTTTTTGCGGAAGATGAATAATTTGCATTATGCAATGAAATGAATGAAATATATTAAACAATATCATTTGGAACAACCTGTACAGGTCGTACCTAAGGGCATTTCTTAGAGGGTATATTTCTAGAATCCGATAACTTTTGGGTTGATTTATCGACTGGTTTTTCCCATTTTCAACGAAAACTTTCCTATTTCTTCAAGGAAGGTCGTTGCATAGGAGCCTTTTGGCAGATAGAATTCCACGGTGAGTTTTTTGGCTTCTTTATCATAGTTCGTTTCCACTTCTTTGGGCCAGATCCATGCAAAACGCCTGTCTCCTTTGAGAGAATTCAGTTCCGTATCATCGAAAGGTTCTTCCAAATAATAGGCATCGCTCTTTGCACGCATGGCAGTCTCACCACAGAGCAGTCCTGTAGGTGAGATTTTTGCCTGTTTGAAAGCCTGTGCATTTTGCATCATGTCTTTGACATAGTTCAATTTTCCGTAAGGATAGGGCATTATGACATCGCCAAGGAAAAGTTTGAAAAATTGTGGTTGTTTGGCCAGTACTTTGACAAGCTCTATTGGATATTTGAGTTTTTGGGCAGCAGTATCTGCTTTCTCTTTGTCTATAATTGCAGAAAGTTTAACCCGTGAAGCCAGCCATTTGTTAAAAAGATGGCTCTGGTAGGCAGAAACCAAGAGTTTTTCTTTGCTTCCTCTCAGTTTTTTACCGCTATGGGCGATCTCTTTTCCTTGAAGATAGGAAAGACTGTCCTCTCCAAAACGCTGATATCCATAGTAGTTCGGTATGCCGTCTACCTGCATCTTTTTTGCGGTAGTATTGAAGAATTTGGCATCTTTTTCACCTATTTTATGCAGTATGACAGAAAAACGGTTTCCTTTGAGATGACCTATTTTGATGGGGGCTTTGTTATAGGTGCGTTCGAGTATTTCCACCCTTTCAGTCGTCAGGTTTCTGTTCAGTTCTTTCTCTACCTTTTTGGGAAGAGAGATATACTGTATGGTGGTTGCACTTTTGTCTTTCAGTCCGGCATAGCCGATATCACGCTCCTGAAGTCCTGTTGCTTTGGCAAGAACGGTAATGAGTTTCCAGGTACTCATATCGGTCTTTTTAATTTTGAGAATGAGAAAATTTCCGTTTCCTGTAAAGCTGTAAAGAGGGATCTCTTCTACAAAAAAGCGTTCAATGGTCTGTTTGAAGTCAAACTGTATCGGGGTATGGTTATAGGCATAGGTTTTAATGTGATTCATACCCGAATTATAGCGAAATTACCCACATTTCCCCGGAGCACATTTCATACCTCCGCATTTTCCTTCGAGTTTGCTTTTTACGCTGCCTGTACGCATACTGTCTATCATCTGTTGTGTCTCTTTGGGATGTGCAATGAATTTATAGCCTTTATACAGTGTGTAAAAACCGTAGAAAACTACCAACATGGCAGCCAGTTTCATCATGGTACCCCGTAGTGAACCTTTTTGCAGGAATTTGGTTACTGTTCCCAGGAAAAAAAGTGCGGGAATGGTTGCCAGACCAAAAGTTGCCATGACAATGGCACCCCAGAGTGGACTTGCCGTACTGGCAGCAAAAATAGCAAAAGAGTAAACCAGACCGCAGGGAATGATACCATTAAGCATTCCCAGCAGATAAAAACTTGAAAGTGACTGACTGCTGATAAGTTTTCGGAAAGTATTATGGTACCACTTATGTTTGGAAATAGACCATTCTGCTGAATTGAGAAATTTGAGGTTTCCTATAAGAGAAAGCCCTGCCAATACCATAAGAAGACCTGTAAGAACAAAGAGTACTCCTTTTGTAGTGGGTGTGAAAGCAATGGCTTTTCCCATTAATCCAAAAAGAGCCCCAAGGATTGTATAGGTGGTAACCCGTCCAAAATTATAGGCAAGGTGTGAAATGGTTTGTCGACCCCAACTGGAGGTATGGTCAATTTTACTGGAGCTGTAGGCAACAACGATTCCTCCACACATGCCTATGCAGTGTCCGACACTTCCTAAAAAGGCGGTACTGAGGATAATAAGTAAGTCGATATTGTTCATTTTGGCTCTTTTGGAGATGTTTGGTTTTTAAAAATTATAAAACTATAGTCTTTTTTTGTTAAAATGATGTTAAGTCGATATTGTGATCAAGGAAAATAATGTTTAAAACGTTTAAACGAGGTGTTATGAAAATGTTTAGAGAACTGCTGGTGTATCATAACAGTTCTCTGGAGTTCCGTGCAAAGCTGTTAACACTGATGATCTCTGCCAACGGAGAAGTATGCGAGTGTGAAAAGCAGAAACTTAAAGAGATAGCCCATACTATTTACGCAGATGATCAGGAGCGTGCGGAACTTCTGATAGATACAGTGTATGAATTTCACAATAAGATCGTAACCAATAACGGATTGAATTTTGAACATCTTATCGCACAGGTTCGGAAAGAAGTTAAAGAGGTGAAACGTTTTTGTGAAAAAATAGATATTGATCTTTTAATGAAACTGCATGAGTGTATTGATGAAGAAGATGAGGAAGATGCACTGTTTCAAATGCGTATTATAGAATTTTTACAAATGTTGAAAGATGAGTGCAGGGTGTAAAAATGGAATGGTACAGATTTATAATAAGTGGCAGGGTACAGGGAGTTTTTTACAGAAAGTTTGTTTCGCAAGCCTTGATGAAAAAACAGTTTAAAGGCTATATCCGTAACCTTCCTGATGAAACGGTGGAAGTCGTAGCAGAGATTTTTGATGATGAATTTGATGATTTTTTTAAAATACTCAAAGAAGGATCACCTTTGAGCAGTGTGGAAGATATAAAATATGAAATCATCCATGATGCAGCGTTCAACACAGATGGTTTTGAAATAAGATATACGTAACGGTAGGGTCGGGTTACCGACCAAATAAACAAAATAATAGATGAGAGTGAGAGAATAATATGGCTAGCGGATGGGGATGTCAGTATATGGGAAAGAACGGTGAGATCAAAGAGTGGTGTATGAAGCTCAACCATATCTGCGATCCGGGATGCAGGGGATGCATTATTTACGGAAAGGTGGAATTTTCTCAACCCCGGGTAGATGAGGAGCAGGAGAAGAAAGTGAAAAAAAGAAGTGACAACCCGTTGGGAGAAAGATAGAAAAAGTAGTAATATATCTAGAGGAGATGGCTTTGGCCACCCCTATGATGAAACTTTATCTGAAAATTTTTCCATCAGCTTCTGTATCTTCGGCGGGATGACTGCCATGCAGTAGCCCTGCATCGGGTTTTGTCTGTAGTAGTCCTGATGATAACTTTCTGCCGGGTAGTAGTTTTTCAAAGGTTCAAGTGTAGTGACGATTGGCTCACTGTACTCAGTTTGTGCACGCTGGATGGCTCTTTTGGCTGCCTCAAGTGTCTCGTTGTCTTCATAGCAGATACAGGAGCGGTACTGGGTTCCTCTGTCGGCCCCCTGACGGTTAAGGGTAGTCGGATTGTGGGTTGCAAAAAAGATATCCAGAAGGGTATCTGTATTAATGATTGTATCATTATAGCTGATCTTGATGACTTCGGCATACCCTGTGTCTCCCGTACAGATATCTCTATAGGTCGGATTTGGTGTTTGACCGTTTGCATAGCCGCTCTCCACATCACTTACCCCTTTTAGAAGTTCAAACACCGCTTCAGTACACCAAAAGCAGCCACCACCTATAATCAACTCTTTTTTCGCCATTTTGTCTCCTTCTGTAAAATTGTCTAAAATGCAACTTTAGATTCATTTTTACGATTATTAGTGTGCTATAATAACCAAGAAAATAAAATATCTCATAAATTATCGGAGGTTTTGTCATGAATATCAATGTAGTATGTCCGCACTGTCTCAAAGTAAACAGAATACCCAAGAAAGAGCATTACAGCAAAGCCAACTGCGGTGCGTGCAAAAAATCACTGTTGGACAGTAGACCTGTTTCTGTCGATGCGAACAAGCTGGGTGTATTCCTTGCCAATTCGGATATTCCCGTAGTGGTGGATTTCTGGGCACCGTGGTGTGGTCCCTGTCTACAGATGGCACCGGCATTTGAAGAGGCTGCGCTTTCCATGCCGCTTCAGGCACAGTTTTTGAAGGTCAATACGGAAGAACAGCAGGCTTTGGGTGCACAGTACGGTATTCGAAGTATTCCGACACTGATTGTCTTTAAAAATGGAAAACAGATAGATCAGCTCAGCGGTGCATTGAGTGCAAGTCGTCTGCAAAGCTGGGTGAAACAGTTTGTCTAAGATACTGCTGCTTGAAGATGATGCCAATCTAAATGAGACAGTCACCGAATTTCTTGAAGATGAAGGATATGAGGTTGTAAGTGTCTATGACGGGCATGAAGCACAGGAAAAGCTTTATGAAAGTAAATATGATCTGCTTCTGCTTGATATTAATGTACCCGGTATAGACGGTTTGAAACTCTTGAAAGAGAGTCGGGAAGAAGGGGTTGTCGCCCCGGCTGTTTTTATTACTTCTATGGATACAGTGGATGATCTGGAAAAAGGATTTAAGAGCGGATGTGATGACTATATTCGCAAACCGTTTGCACTTAGAGAACTTAAAATCAGAGTAGAAACACTTTTAAAGCGTGGATTTTTCCATGAGGCCAAAGAATTTATAAAAATAGATGAAAATATCTCTTATGACAGTAAGAACGGTGAGCTGATCGTCGATGGAAATACAGTCTCTCTGGGAAATAAAGAATCTCGTCTTTTGAAACTTTTTGTTAAAAAAGAGGGAGAAGTCCTGGCACATGAACGTATTTATGAACATTTGTGGGATTATGATGAAGAGCCCAGTGATACGGCACTTCGCACCTATATAAAAAATCTGAGAAAGATGATTGGTAAGGAAAGAATTGTCAGTATCAAAAAACAGGGCTACAAATTCACTGCTAAGAAGTGAGAAAAAATCTCTTTTAAGGTTTTTAACGCTTTATACTATGTTGGTAATGCTGCTCATTGCACTGCTGTCAATCTTTTATTACCAGAGTCAGGAAAAGCTGATGTTTTCCAATCAGCGTGCGGAGCTTGCACAATATGCCTATATCCAAACAAAAAGACTCAAGGTTCTGCACTATTTTTTTCCAGAGAGAACAACGTATCCCCGTGACCCCAGATTTACATCAGCAATCTATGATATTGAATATAAAAAGATATTTTCTCTGCTTAGGGATGAAGATATACATTTTGATGAAGAAATCTACCGTACGCATGGATATATCCATTTTGTCAAACTGCTCGATACCTATTACCTTGGAACGAAATATCTTATTATAGAGGTACCTGAAGAACGGGCATGGAAAAGTGAAGCTTTGAAGCATATTATAGGATACGGGCTGCTCGCTTTTGTATTTTTTATGATATTTGGACTGATTCTGGCTAGATTGTTTCTGAAACCAATGCGAGATTCTATTATGCTTCTGGATCGTTTTATTAAAGATACGACACATGAGCTCAATACGCCGCTTTCTGCTATTTTGACCAATATAGAGATGATGGATACCCATGTTATGACACCAAAGAATAAAAAGAAACTCAACCGTATCAATATTGCAGCAAAAACGGTTTCTCAGCTCTATCGTGATCTTACCTATCTTACGCTTGAGCAGGAGAAGCAGGAAAACAAGGTTGAAATAGAGCTTCAGGGATTGATAAGAGACCGTATAGAATATTTTACGGCACTGGCCAATACGAAACATCTATCTTTTGAACTTGACCTGGAAAATGTTATTATTTATGCAGACAAGCAGAAAATTACAAGAGTGATTGACAACCTGATATCCAATGCCATCAAATATAATGTCAGAGGTGGTACTATAGGTATAAAACTTCGTATCGGCAGGCTGGAAGTATGGGATACGGGGGTAGGAATCGATGAAGAGAAGATTCCGTTTATCTTTGACCGTTATATGCGTTTTAACCAGAGTGAAGGTGGTTTTGGTGTCGGATTGAGTATCGTTAAAAAAATACTTGATGAATATGGTATTGATATTGAAGTGGATTCAAAAGAGGGTAGCGGTACCCGGATGATTATTATATGGGGAGAAGTATCATGAAAAAAATGGTTTTTCTACTTTTTCTGCTATTACAGTCACAGACGATAAAAGCAGAAAATATCTATGAACGTAACTGTATGCCTTGTCATCAGGGTTTGCCTACTTCTTTGCAGCAAATGTTCAAAGAATATCTGCTTGTCTACAGTGGAGAGCAGAATGTCAAAGCCGGTATCAAGCATTATTTGAAATATCCCAACAAAAGTATTTCAGTAATGTCGGAACTTTTTATTGACAATTTCGGGATCAAAAAGAAGAGTGCTCTTACACCTGAAGAGCTGGATGAAGCAGTCAATATTTATTGGGAAAAATTTAAGGTTTTTAACAAGTTGAAGTAGATACAATATTTGTATATTATTTAATTTTATATGAGACTAAGGAGTATCAATGAGAAGGCTGATGGGAGTAGCAGCACTTGCGTTGCTTATAACAATGACTGTACCAACAGTTTCAATGGCTGCTGCCAGTGCAAAAAAAGGACAGAAAATATTTAAAAAGAAATTTCGCAGGGCATGTGGTTTTTCCGGTGTAAGATTTTCCAGAAATCATACATCGGCAGAATGGGAAAATATATATGAAAATGGAAAATTTCAGGCTGAGGCCAAAAAGATCTGTCCAAGACTTAACCTGAAAAAGATTAAAAAATCATGGTGGCCGCATGTATATGAATTCTCTCACAAATATGCCAGTGACGGTATTGTACCCAAGTGTTAAAAACAAACACTATTGAAAGTGTCACTTCTTGAAGCAGTTTTAACCAAAAGCTGCTTTTTCTTTCTCTCTTCTTCACAATCTTTTCACAATTACATGTTATTATCCCCTTGTCTTAAAATTAAACAAAAGGATGAACAATGACAAAAATGACTAAATTAGCACTTGCTGCACTTCTCGGATTGGCTGTAATGTCTACAACTGCTTCTGCAAATGCTGCAAAAGGTAAAAAAATCTATATGAAAAAAATGAAAGCTGCTTGTGGTTTCTCAGGTGCTAAGTTCGCTGCAAAACATACACAGGGTGAATGGGAAAAAATCAATGGAGCCGGTAAATTTGCTGAAGAAGCTGCAAAACTCTGCCCGGGTGTTAAACTAAAAGCAAAATATGTTCCTGATGTCTATGATTTTGCACATGAATATGCATCTGATTCAGGTAACGTACCAAGCTGCTAAACCACAATTATTATTAATATAAATTTAAGGTAGAGAAGTATACTATACCCCCTTAATTAGAGGCTTGAGAGCAGATTTTATGTTAGCAGGTCTTTAAAATTACATTTTAATTAAAAGGAAAAAAAATGAAAAAAATTGCAATTACAATGTTACTTGCCGGATCAACACTACTTATGGCAGACGGTGCTGCTACTTTTGCTAAATGTGCAGGATGCCATGGTTCAAACGGTGAAAAGTCAGCTCTTGGTAAATCAGCTATTATCAAAGGTCAGGATGCTGCTAAAACAATTGAACAACTCAATGGTTATAAAGCCGGTACATTGAATCAGCACGGTATGGGTGCACTTATGAAAGGTCAGGTAGCATCACTTAACGAAGCTCAGATCAAAGAAGTTGCAGACTATATTGCAGGTCTTAAATAAGGTCACTTTCAAAAGCCTTCGGGCTTTTGAAGATTTTTTCTAACTTACATTTTACAATATTTTTTAATATCCCTTCTCTTTCTTAATCTCTCACTCTGTTTTATTATTTTACGCTTTAAAAGAACCAATATCTAGTTTTTCTTGTTACGTTTACGTGTTTTGAGTATTTCACGTTTGATATTTAGTCTGTCTTTGAGCTTATTAATTCTATTAAGTTCGTTGTCTTCAAGGCTGGTACTTATGTTTTCTACCTCTTCCCCAATCTTTACCGAAAGCATTTCAGATTTTTTCATAGCAAGGATCTGTGAAGAGAATATACTTCTGTGCCCGGAAATCAAAAAGCTGATAACAGCACCCAGTGCGGCATAGTGGGCAATGTCAATTCCAAAAAGTTCCACAGCCATAATAGTAGAAGCAATAGGTGTATTGGTTGTAGCGGAAAGAACACTGACAAAACCAAGGGCTGAAAAGAGAATGACATGTTCAGGAGAGAAGAGTGTTCCAAAGGTATACCCGCTGGTTGCTCCGATATAGAAAATAGGGGTGATGATACCACCGCTTCCTCCAGAACCAAGAGAAAGAGACGTAAATATGGTTTTAAGCAAAAATGTATACCAGTGTATATCTGGAGGATAGAGAGGGTCTGGATTGATAGTATTACTGATAACATCAAGACCCAGTCCAATATAGTTTTCACCAAATATTAATGTTAAAATGACTATTAGAAGACCACCGCCAAAGGCCTTGATATAGGTATTGACTTTAATATTTTTAATCGCTTTTGCCGTAAGGGCTACAGAGGTAATGACAAGGTCGGAGACAAAACCGAAAAAGAGTGCAGCAAGTATGACTTTTGCAATGAGAGCCATATCGAGTGAGATATTCTGATAAAAGTGAAGAGTATAGTATGTATATTGGATACCCAGAAACTGTGCGGTAGTAAATGCGGCAAATCCTGCAATGAAAGAAGGAAGTAGTACATCATACATAATGACACCGATAATAAGTACTTCCACCCCGAAGATTGCTCCGGCTACGGGAGTACCGAAAACAGTGGCAAAACCGGCACTGATACCGCAGATAACCAGTTTTTTCCTATCCTGTTTTGTAAATTTAAACATGTCTGAAAGTGCAGAAGCGACACCGGCACCAATCTGTGCACCGGGTCCTTCTTTACCGACAGAGGCACCGGCAAAAATACTGATGACAGTTGCAAGCAGTTTAACCGGTATGACGGAGATATCGATCTTTCCATCTTCTTTGTGAACGGCTGAAATTACTTTTTCGGTACCATGTCCTTCTGCTGTTGGTGCAAAGGTATTGACTATCCAGACGGTCAGTACAAGTGCTATGGGTAGCAGATAATAATACTCAAAGGGAAGAAAAGAGCGTGATACTTCTGAATATTTCAATATATTTAAAAAAAGTGTAACGACCGCACCGATAATCACACCGACGACAGAGGATAAAAATACCCATTTGGTTACACTAAAGAAAATAGCAGTCTGTTCTGTAATATGTTTTCGTATCATTTGTATATATCCATCCCTAAAGTAGCTCTTATAATTATAGTACTTCTCTTCTTTTTTTTGCATGATATAGCCCAAAGGTTTGGGAAGATTTCTATTTCCGGATTGCATACTCCTCTATTTGGAATTTTATTCTATTGTCTATTGTTTTTTGGGGTGCTTCTGTCTAAAAATAGTAATTTTTTTGTATTTTTAAGATCATTTTTCAGTTAAAAGTGCAGGGTTGTTTCTTTTCTGGTATATCTATATTAAATCTGTAGAGGAAAATAAAATGGGAGGAGGAGACAGGGAATACCTGTCTCCGGGTAGAAAATGGATTTATTTTGTATCTGCGTTACCGCTTCCGATCTTGGCACCTTTTTCAGCACCTTTGACAGCGCCTTTAACAGTTCCTGTAACTGCACCGGCAACTGCACCTACTGCACCGCCTACAATATCACCGACGACAGGCACAACATCATGTCCTTTTTGAGCACCTTTTGCAATACCTGTACCTGTACCTTTGACGACACCTACCGCAGCGCCTGCTCCAGTACCTACCGTACCTCCGACAACACCACCGACACCTTTAACTGTATCTTTTGCAATAGAAGCTGATTTGTTTTCAACTTTTTTTACTTCCGTTACTGTTTCTTTTTCAATTTTTTTCACCTCATTGGCTGAAAGTGAAGCTGAAAGTGCAATAATAGCACCTACCGAAAGTAATGAACCTGCAATTAATTTATTCATAATTGTCTCCTAAATGTTTGGTAAAGAGATTATAATTAAAATGTATTAACCAAATCATAATAGATGAAGTAATTTAAAAGAGAAAAGTTCCTTTTCGAAGAGAAGAGGAAAATTTGGTAAAACTTATAAAACATTTAATCCTGTCTTGAAACTTTTTTGGAAAGATGTCAGGGAAGGGGTGACAAAAGTTTTTGATATTCCGCTTTCTGAAGTTAGATATTACCGGCAAAAAGCCAATCATACATTAAATTACTCCATATAGGTAAAAGAGATGATAAACGATTTTAACTACTTCAACACACTTGCTTTACATATGGCCAGTACGATCTAGCGTGATTTTGATGAGGAGACACGGTATTTTCTAGGGGTGCATGAGGGACTTATCCGGGGGTTTCCATAGGATTGGAAGACCTTCCCACAATTGCCAAAGACTTTTTACAGGCAGCCCAAAACAGGGGTTAACGTTTACTTCTTCTTGATTTATTTATCTCCCGCAATGATCTTCTCAAGCCTGATGATCTCTTTTGCACCGTCATAGAGTATTTCGGGATCGACACTCAGATCAATCTTGGAAGATTTCTCTTCATACTCAAAGAGTGAAAGAATATGTTTGATCACATTGATACGTGCTTTCTTTTTATTGTCGGAATGTACGATCGTCCAGGGAGCATGGGGGGTATGTGATGCCAGCAGCATTGAGTAGTTGGCAATGGTATATTTGTCCCACAGCTTCTGAGCCTTGATATCTATGGGGGAGAGCTTGTAGTTTTTCAAAGGATTGGTTTTGCGTTCTTTAAAGCGTTTTGCCTGTTCTTTTTTGGACACAGAGAGGTAAAATTTGATCAGATGAGTACCTGAACCTACCTGCATTTCTTCATAAAAAGGTACTTCATGTAAAAAGCGTGTATGTTCTTTCTCTGTACAAAAACCCATGACAGGTTCGACCCCTGCACGGTTGTACCAGCTTCTGTCAAAAATGGTGATCTCCCCACCGCTTGGCAGATGTGTTGTATAGCGCTGAAAATACCATTGTGTTTTTTCGACATCAGATGGTTTGTTCAAAGCAACTACTCTGGCTCCACGTGGATTGAGATGTTCAATAATCCGTTTAATACTGCCTCCTTTCCCTGCTGCATCACGTCCTTCAAAGATAATAAGAATCTTGATTCCCTGTTTTTTAACATGATTTTGAAGTTTAAGCAGTTCAGTCTGTAGCAGTTTCAGCTCTTTTTCATAGGAGAGGGTACTTACTTTTTTCCAGACGGGAAGACGTGCTTCTTTTCCTTT
>Ga0256843_1002016_pt1 | contig 15218 bp, 12 predicted proteins | sample AlvinellametaG_FD_191572 | JGI IMG/M metagenome (GOLD analysis project Ga0256843, IMG submission 191572) | Pompeii worm associated microbial communities from hydrothermal vent at the East Pacific Rise, Pacific Ocean - Alvinella | ecosystem: Host-associated > Annelida > Integument > Unclassified ... | reverse complement strand
TTTATTCATTACATATGTAATTACTTCTCTACCAAATTTTGATTCTTCTTTTGTAAGTTTGAATTCTTCAATGTAATAATCACAAAATTCATTTTTTGTAAATATTTGTAATTCTTGACCAGCTTCTGAAAAATCATATTTTTCCATACCATCTGTTACTAAGTCTGAAAGGTTTTTAACTCTTGATAAAATCCATTTTTCATGAAACATTAAATCTTCATAATTTTCTTTTAATTTTTCTTCTAATGAATTTATATCAGTTTCAATATTTTCTAAATTTGATCATACGAATCTAGATGCATTCCATAATTTATTTATAAAAAACATATTATTTTCTACATTTGCTTCATCAAATTTAAGATCATTTCATGGAGTATTTCAAATAGATAAAGTTAATCTTAAGGCATCAGTACCATATTTATCAATCATATCTAATGGGTCAACACCATTTCATAATGATTTACTCATTTTTCTACCTTCTTTGTCTCTAACAAGTCCATGAAAATATATAGTTTTAAATGGAGTTTCTCATGTGAATTCATATCAGAATAATAACATTCTAATAACCCAGAAAAATATTATATCATGACCAGTTTCTAATACTGAAGCAGGATAAAATTGTTTAACTAAATCATTTTGTTCATCTGAATCCATATTATAATCTAGAATAGCAAAAGGCCATAATGCAGAACTGAACCAAGTATCTAATGCATCTGGATCTCTAGTTAATTCTTTTTCTTCTCAATAGTGAGCTAAGGCAGCTTCTTTTGCTAATTTTTCTGTAACTGCACAGAATTTTTCACCATCTGGTCCATACCAAACTGGTATTTGATGTCCCCATAATAATTGTCTTGATATACACCAATCATTTAGATTAAAAATCCAATCTTCAAATGTTTTGTTAAATCTTTTAGGTATGATTTCAAAATCCTTTGATTTATATCATTTAATTACCTTTTTAACTAATGGATCAACTTTAACAAACCATTGAGTAGAAATAATTGTTTCAATTTTTGCATGAGATCTTTCTCAATAAGCAACTTTAGCTTCATGATCTTCAATTTTTACTAGATTTCATTTTGCTTTTAGTAATTCAACTATATTTTCTCTAGCTGTTAAAAAATCTTGTCACGCAAATATTCATGCAACATCAGTCATTTTACCATCTTTTCCTAAAACTACTTTATTTAAAGGTAAATCATGTCTTTTTCAAACTTCGAAATCATGTGAATCATGAGCAGGTGTAATTTTTACAGCTCAAGTTCAAAATTCCATATCTACCATTTCATCAGCAATAAGTGGAATTTCTTTATTTACTATTGGTAATATTAATTTTTTACCAGCTTTTAATAATTTTTTAAATCTTTTATCCTTAGGATGCACAGCAACAGCAACATCTCATAATAATGTTTCAGGTCTAGTTGTAGCAATTACTACTTCATTATCACTTCATGAAACAAAATAAGTAATATGATAAAGTTTACCTTTTTCTAATTTATGAACCACTTCTTGATCAGATATTACAGTATCTAATACTGGATCATAATTAACCATGTATTCACCTTTATAAATAAGCCCTTTGTTATATAAATCAACAAAAGCTTTATTTACTTTTTCATTCATATCATCATCCATTGTGAATTTTTCTTTTGACCAATCACATGATGTTCACATTTTTCTGAATTGATCTTGAATCTCTCAACCATATTGTTTAGTCCAATCCCAACATTCTTTTAAAAATTCTTCTCTTGAAATATTATGTTTTGATTTACCTTCCTTAGCTAATTTTTCTTCAACTTTTACTTGAGTAGAAATTCAAGCATGATCTGTACCTGGAACCATAAGAGTAGCATCTCATTTCATTCTATGGTACCTAGTCATAATATCTTCCAATGTAAGCATTGATGAATGACCAACATGTAATTTTGCAGTTACATTTGGTGGTGGCATTGGAATATAAAATTGTTCTCAAGTAGTAGATTCTCTAGGTTTAAATTTACCTTGAGATTCCCAGTTTTTATATAATTTTTCTTCAAACTCCTTTGGAGAATATTTCTTTGGAAAATCGTTTTGCATTTCAAAAATTTAATTAAAAAAATAACCTTGCTACTATTATAGTAACAAGGTTAGAAAATCAAAATTTCTTTTTTTATTTATTGAAAATTAATTATTTTCTTCTTCATTTTCATTTTTTTCTTCTAATTTTTTATTTACTTCATCCCATACATCTTTTGGAATATTTTTTGCAATTTTTACCTTAGGATAATTTTTAGCTGCAAGAAAAGGTCATCTTCTAGAATTTTTAAGTACCATTTCTTCTCATGTTTCTTCATCAATTAATAATCATTTCTCTTGCAGAATTGATTCTAATAATTCTTCTTTTTCATCCTTAATTTTTCAAATCCATTTTACTTTCGGATATTCACTTGAAGCTAAAAATGGTCAATATCTTCATGTTTTAACTACAATAGTTCATTCTATTCAATCTGGACATGGTTTTCATTCATATTTAGCCTTTAATGCATCTAATGCATTTTTTTCTTCCTCAGGTTGATCTATAAAATCACATTCAGGATATCAACTACATCCTATAAATTTACCAGCTTTTGAATGTCTGTATATTAAATCTTTTCAACACTTAGGACACTCTTTTCATACTTTTTCAATTACCTTCTCAGCATTCGCTCATGCATTTTCTAATTCTTTTTTAAGAGTATTTTCCCAGAAGTTTCATAGCATTTCTTGAAACTTAATCTTTTTCTCTGCTACTTTATCAAAATCTGCTTCTACATCTTTTGTAAATTTATATTGCATCATTTCATTAAAATATTTTTCAAGAAAATCAGTAACAGTAAATGCTATTTCAGTTGGTTTTAAATATTTTTTTTCAAATTTTTCAATATATCATCTATCTATTATAGTAGAAATTGTTGGTGCATATGTAGATGGTCTACCTATCCCCTCTCATTCTAATTTTTTTACAAGAGATGCTTCTGTATATCTAGCTGGTGGTCTTGAAAATCATTGAGTAGCTTCTAATTTAGTTCATGGTAATATATCTCATAATTGAACATTTGGTAAAGTAGAATTATCATCTTCATCATCATGATTTTCATCATCTGTTCATTCTATGTATAATTTCATAAAACCATCAAATTTTATAACCTCTCATTTAGTAATCCATGATTGATTTTCAGCTCTTTCAGGTGAGAAAGTGAATGTAGTCACTTCTACAATAGCATCACTCATTTGAGAAGCTAAAGTTCTTTTCCAAATAAGAGTATAAAGCTTTAATTGTTGTGGATCAAGTACTCCAGTCAAACTTTCAGGAGTTCTTGAAATATCAGTAGGTCTAATAGCTTCATGTGCTTCTTGAGCTCAAGCTGATTTTGTAGCAAATTTTCTTTTTTTATGATAATCTTTTCAAAAATTTGATTCTATCATTTTTTTAGCATCATCAAGTGCTAAATCGGAAAGATTAACACTATCAGTTCTCATATATGTAATCAAACCTTGTCTTTCTCAATTTCACAAATCCATTCATTCATATAATTTTTGAGCAATCATCATTGTTTGTTTAACTCAAAAACCAAATTTTCTTGCTCATTCTTGTTGAAGAGTTGAAGTAGTAAAAGGTGCCTGGGGAGATCTCTTTGAGTCTTTTTTTACACTATCTACTAATTTAAAATCTATTTGAGTATTACCACTTAATAATATATTTCACTTTTTATTTTTAGTCTCTTTTAAACTAGATATATCATCAAATAATGTAGATAATATTTTTTCTACATCCTCTCTTGAAGTTATTTTTTTAACCTTTCAATTAATTTTAGATAATGTAGTTTTAAATTTTGATTTATTATCATAAGTTAATTCAATAGATATTTTCCATGATTCAACTGGTTTAAAATTTTGTATTTCTCTTTCTTTTTCAACTATCAATTTTACCGCAACTGATTGTACTCTACCTGCAGATAATCATTTTCTTATTTTTTTCCATAATACAGGACTAACTTTATATCAAACAAGTCTATCTAACAATCTTCTAGCTTGTTGTGCATCAACAAGTCACATATCTAATGTTTTAGGATTTTCAACAGCATGAGTAATAGCTTTTTTTGTAATTTCGTGAAAAACTATTCTTTTAGTTTTTTCTGGATCTACGTTTAAAACATGACAAAGATGCCATCAAATAGCTTCTCATTCACGGTCCTCATCGGTAGCTATCCAAACTTCATTAGATTCTTTTGCTAATTTTTTAAGTGAGTTTACAGTTTTTTGTTTATCATCATTTATTCAATATTCTGGAACAAAACCTCAATCGATATCTATTCAAAGACTTTTTACAGGTAAATCTCTAATATGTCACATAGATGCAACAACCTTATAATCAGGTCATAAGAATTTCTCAATTGTTTTTCATTTTGCCGGTGATTCGACTATTACTAGATTTTTTGCCATAAAAAAAAGTTAGAATTATTACTAACTTTTTAATGTTTTTTATTTTTAAGTCAAAAGAAAAAGTATATTTCTAAAATTCTCTTACTAATTCTTCTTTATTATATTTATTTTTTCTTGTATATGATTTTTTAATAATTTTTCTTCTTACTAGTTCATCATTTACATGATATAAATTTTTATTTTCAATAGCTCAAAAAGCTAAATTAAATCATTTATTCTTTATAGATCTAAAGAAATTTTCGTACATAAAATATATTAATCATTTTATTTTTATATCTCTTTTTTCAAAGTCATATCTTTCTTTTAAATCATATTTTTCAAAATCCTCAATATCTGCATTTATATTTCAAATCATATCAATGTAAATCTCATTATTTTTTGCATTTGAATATTCTATAATTCAAATCAACACGTCATCTAAATAAAATTTCATTAATCAGTCTTCATCATAGATTTCAATATCATCTTCAATATTATCTATATTATCTATATCCTCAATAATTCAATTAATAATGTTTTTATTATTTTCTATTTCATCATATAATCATTCATCAATATCTCATAATCATTCTTCTTTAAGAATATTATCCCAATAATCTTTATCTTCTATATTGTTCATGTTATTTATTGCTTAATACATTTTTAACTAAATTTTTATTATCAAATGGAAATTTATAATTCTCCATATACCTAACAATAGTATAAAAAATATCCCATTTATTTAATGATTCATAGAAAAAAGAATTACCTTCATTCTTAAGTGGATTAAATTCACTTAATTTAGCTGATAAATGATTTTTTCTTAATGCTATTGGTGTAATACCTTTTTCAATATATAATTCAATATCATTGATATTATCATCACAAACTATAAAATCAAATCATGATAAAACAGACTTATCTAATTCTCATGTTATTACAGTATTATTTGTAATAATTTCAGTTTTTTGATCCTTAATATATACAACAAAACCAGCTGGTAATGATTTTAATCATTTTAATAAAGATTTTGTTAATTCAGTATCATTAAGTTGAATAAGACCTAATGGTTTGAATTTTAATAATATTCCTAAAGCTTTTTTTAATTTTAAGCTATTTTCTTTTTTTTCTGCTAATACGCTAGTTATATTCATAAAGAATGTTTAAATATTAAACTTACATAAATAATAACATATAACTAAGTTATTATGCAAATTTTTTATAAGTTTTTTTATAAATTGATAAAATAAGAAAAATCACTACAATTCACAAAAATATAATTCAAAATAATAATATGAAAGATTTTTGGAAAAAACAAATAGATAAATATTGAAAACTATGTATGCTAGCTCCTATGGATTGATATTGAGATAGCGCATACAGACAAGTAGTAAAAAAAGTAGCACCACATACTATATGCGTAAGTGAATTTTTTAGTGCTGATTGATTAGTTCATTCAAAATTTTTAGCTGATGAAGTTTTACCTCATACAAAAATGGAAAAACCTCTAATAATGCAAATCTTTTGAAAAAATCCTGAAATGTTTGCTAAGGCTGCTAAAATAATAGAAAAAGAAAAGTACGATATTGCCTGAATAGATATCAATATGTGATGTCCAGCAAAAAAAGTAGTAAGAAGCTGACACTGATCAAGTTTACTAATAAATGAAGATACCGCATTTGAAATAGTTAAAACTATAGATGAAGCAACAAAATTACCCATATCTGTAAAAACAAGACTTAGTTTTGATTGATGACAAGATTTAATAAAATTCTGAAAATGATTGGAAAAAGCATGAGCTAAATTATTAACTGTACATTGAAGAACAGCAAAGCAGGCATATACATGAAATGCAGACTGGACACAAATATATAAAGTAAAAAAAGAATTAAATATTCCTATTATCTGAAACTGAGATGTTGCTAATTTTACAGATTGAATGAATAAAGTAAAAAATCTGGACGGCTTTATGATAGGTAGATGAAGTTTTTGAAATCCATGGTGTTTTTTATGAGAAGAACATTTAAATATTGAACAAAAGAAATTTTTCATAAATTGACAATATCATCCTACATTAAATGAAATACTTGAAATAATGGAATTTCATGCTGAAAAACTAGTAGAAACAAAATGAGAAAAAAAATGAAATCTTGAAATAAGAAAACATTTAGTTCAATATCTTAAAAATTTTCCATGAGTTAAAGTATATAGAAAAAAATTAGTCACAACTGAAAGTTTTGAAAATACAAAAAATGTAATAAATGAAATAAAAAATGAATTTAAAGATGATTTAAATAAAAGACCTGGTCTTTGAGAAATCAAAGAAAAAGAAGATGAAATATAATTTCATCTTCTTTTTCTTAATATTCCTCTGGAGTATGTAAATTTCTTTCAATTTGTACAAATTTTTGGCTATTTTTTTGAAACATAAGCTCAATTGTTCATATTGGTCATGATCTATTTTTTCTCATAAATATCTCTGTAACTCATTTTTTCTCAGTAAATTCATCATAGTATTCCTCTCTGTACATCATAAGTATCATATCTGCATCTTGTTCAATTGCCCCTGATTCTCTTAAATCTGACATAACTGGACGTTTATCAGGCCTTGATTCAACCGCTCTTGAAAGTTGAGATAATGCAATTAAAGGTACATTTAATTCTCTTGCTAATTGTTTTAATCATCTAGATATTTCAGATATCTCTTGTACTCTATTCATAGAATTTCAATTACTCATCAATTGTAAGTAATCAATTATTATTAAATCTAGTCATGATTCAATTTTTAATCTTCTACATTTAGATTTTAGGTCAGTCAAACTTCAACCAGCTGAGTCATCAATATAAATATTAGCATCAGACAACTTTTCCATAGCTTCACCTATTTTTGCAAACTCATGATCTTCAAGTTCTCATTTTGCTAATTTCCAACTATCAATTTCCATAGCAGCAGCTATCATTCTATCTGTTAATTGTTCTTTACTCATTTCTAGAGAAAATACAGCAACATTTTTACCAGCCAATCATACATTTTGAGCTAAATTCAATGCAAAAGCAGTCTTTCACATTGCTGGCCTTGCTGCTAATATTATTAAATCTCATCATTTAACTCAACCAGTTTTATTATCTAAATCTGGAAATCACAATTGTAACCTATGAGCCTTAATAGCTTCTGGATTTTCATGAATTTCAGCAAATTCTTCATATCTTTGACTCAATATATCATTAATATGAACTAATTTATTTTGTATAAATACTTGTGTAACATTAAAAACTGATTTTTCAGTCTTTTCCAATAATTCATTAATAGGCTTATCTTCATCATAACCAAATGACAATATTTCATTTCAACATTTAAGTAGTCATCTTAAAACTGATTTATTTTTTACTATTTGTGCATACTCATAAATATTTGCAGTTGTAGGTACTATTTCAGTCAATTCAGCAAGATATGTTATTCAACCTACTTTATCAAGTAATTTTTTATCATCAAGCTTCTCTTTTACAGTAATTAAATCAATTGGCTTATTTAATTTATATAGATCATAAATTATTTCAAAAATAGTAGAATTTGCATCAGAGTAAAAATCTTCTGCCTTAAGCATGTCTCAAATCGTAATAAAACAATCTTTATCAATTAAAATACTTCAAATAACAGATTGTTCAGCTTCTAATGCATGTGGTGGGACTTTTAACATTTCTAATAGTTAGGAGTAATTTATAATTTTAATTAGAGTATAAAAAAAAACATAAAAGTAAACTATTTTAGTTCATTTTTATGTTAATAAATATTTTTGTTTAAAACTTGTTATTTACTTTTGTTAAAAACTATTTTGATTCTTCTAGTTCTTTCTTTTTCTCTTGTATTAATTCAAGACTTTCTCTAACTTTTGTATTATAAGGCTGTAAATCTAAAATTCTCTTATAAACTTCAATAGCTTCATCTATCTGTCATAAATTATCTAAACATATGGCTCTCATAGTAAGTTTATCTATATTACGAGGTTTGTTAGATAAAAACATAGTTACGAATTTTAATGCTTTTTTATAATTTCATAACGTAAAACTTAAATCAGCAATTATCTCTATAACCTCATTATCTCATTTTTTCTTAGTATGAAGTAATTCATAAATAAGTAATGATTCTGTTAGTTTATTTTGTACTGCCAAAATATATCAAAGATTTTTCATTATTTCATAATCTCCATTATGATTTTCCAATAATTCTTTATATATATATTCAGCATTTGAATAATTCTTTTCCTTTTCATATATTAAACCTAACTGAAGATTTAATTCTTTATTATATTTATCAATACTAAGCCCTTCAACTATTAAATTTTTAGCAGTGTCAAAATATCATTTTGAAGAGTTAGTTTTAACCTTTTGTAATATTTCTTGTACTTGATTTTTTTCGTGATCTGTAAGTGCTTTCTTATTTTTAGTTATTGTATTTTTATTTTTAAGATTAACCTTATTTAATGCAGTTTTTCTTTTTTTAATTGTTTGTGGTTTTATTTTATTTTTTACTTTAAAATATACATTATATATTTTTGCTCACAAATAATATAATATATACAACAAAGATAAAATAAAAATAATTATTTCTATTTTAATAAATAAGAGATTTTCCATTTTTACTAATTAGTCAATGTTAATGTTTATGAATTGATTTTAGGACTTTTTTAAAATTAATCAAACTAAAATACCTCATATTTTCATCATAAGCCCTTTTTTATATATTTATTTATTTCCATCATACTTAATTTGAAACTTAATGTTGTAATATCAATATTTATTTTATTTTTTAATTCGTTAATAGTGAGATTTTCAATCAATAAAATATCATAAATATTTTTATCTATATCATCATTAAAATCTAATTTTGATTTATTCTTATTTGTAATCGAAAATCATGAAATATTATATTCTTCTAATAATTCACTAGAGTTTGATATTGATTTAGCATTTCATTTTGAAATTAATAAATTACATCACTCACTATTTTTTAAAAATATATCTCATGGTACAGCAAATAAATCCTTTCATAAATCTAATGCTAAATTTGCAGTAATTAATGTACCCGACTTAATCTTAGCCTCAATTACAACAACTCAAAGAGATAATCACGCTACTATTTCATTTCTAACAGGAAAATTATATGGGTTTCATACTTCTCCTAATGGGAAAATACTAATTATTCATCATCATTTTTTTACTATATCATCATATAATTTTCTATTTGAAATAGGATAATCTAGATCTATTCAAGTTCAAATAACAGAAATAGTTTTTCATTTATTTAATAATGATACTTGATGTACTTCAGTATCACATCAGGCTGCTCATCAAGAAACAATAGTAAAATACCTAGATATATCTCATACTATATTTTTTATAACTTTTTTTCAATAGGATGACATCATTCTTGTTCAAACAATCGCAATCTTTGGTCAATTATCAATTTTTCATCTTAAATATAATATAAATGGAGGATTGTTTATATTTTTTAATAATTTAGGATATTTACTATCAGAAAACAATATTATATCGACTTCTCTTTCTTTTAGTTTCAAATCGATATAATCTATATCAATCTTTTCTTTTTTAGCTAATATATATTCAATTTGTTTAGGAGAAAAACCATAACTATATAATAAATTATGAGATAAATTATCATAAAAGAATTTAAAATCATCATAATCATTAGAAATTAAATGTAGTTTATTATGGTTTAATCAAATTTTATGTAATAAAGCTATATAATTTTTATTTATCATAAAAAAAACTTACATAAAATAATATATACATATTATATACGTAAGTTTAAAATGCAAATAAAATTATAATTTTATATCATTTTCGTTATTAGAAATATCAGAATTTCAATTTTCATATTCATATTCTCTATATAATCTTAAATAGAATAAATATATGAAAATCATTACAAAAATTATTCAAATATTCTTAATTAATGTAGTTAATGTATTTCATATAATATCAGAAAATATAGAACTATTTTCAATATAAGAATTTATAAAAAGCTTTGCATCTTCAAGTGTTCCTCAATTATAAATTTCTTCTACTCATTTGAATACCAAATCAGCTCATCATCATGCACTAAACAAAATCATTCATATTATTCAATTAATCATTGATACTCAAGCTCATATAATAAATCAAATTAAAAATAGATTTCAAAATAATCTTAAGAATTTATTATCAGTAATTAAAACTGATTTATTAAAATTTTTATCTGTAAATTGATCTTCTTCAACTGCTGAATATAACGCAAAAGTAGATTTATTTCATCTATAAATAACATAATATAATAATATAAAAAATGATACCATCATTAGTCATATTCAAAAATTACTTATAAATTCATTAACTATATACAATCAAACTGAATACATAATTCATCCTGAAATAAATATTAAGGATGGAGTAAGATATACATACGAAAACACATACCAATAAGTTTTCATTGAAGGTAAAAAATTTAAAACTCAATATTTAATATTTTCTAATAAGTATACATTTTTTCATTCAGTTATGTTTTTTATTGTTTTTAATGTTCATAAAAAAATAACAACATATAATAATAAATATATTAAAAATAAAAATAATCATACATTTAATAATAATACTATAGTAGGATCAGATAAAAATAAACCTATATTAAAATTTTCAATATTATCCATACTTGCTAATTTTGTAGTAAAGTATGTAGATAATATAATATCAAAAATGATAACTGATACCATATTGTATAGAAAAATTGGTAATATTAATACAAAAAAATTATTCTTAAATAATTTAAATGTTTGATCAAATCTATCAAAAAAAGCTTCTTTTACTTTCATAAGAATTAATTATTTGCTAAAAATATATAAATAAATATTATTTATTTGTGCATAAAACACAATTTATTATTTAATAATCTTACAATGTTAAATACAATAAAATTGTTCAGTAGTTATAAATGAAGATTCTCAAGATATAATTTTTGGATAGATACTTTTATTATGCAATTATTACTATCTATATTGATGACAATATTTTTTTATGTGTGAAATAAGTTTAATCTCCCTATAATTATTCAAATAAGTTGATTAATTTTTTGGATATGAATCATATACATATCATTTATTTCATACATAAAAAGATTACATGATTTAGATAAATCAGGATGGATGTCATTATTATTATTTGTTCCATTAGCAAATATCTATTTATTTATAATTTGTGGTTTTTTTAAATGAACTCCAGGTAAAAATAAATATTGAGAAGACCCTTTAGAAGGAAAATCACAAACATCAAATATTCCAGATGAATTATAAAATAAAAAAAGTTTAGATTAAATCTAAACTTTTTTTATTTTAATTTATTTCTAATAAATTCATTTAATTCACTTATTTTAACTATTTCTTGTTCCATACTATCTCTAAATCTCACTGTAACATTTCACTCATCATAATTGGCTGAATCAATAGAGATACAGAAAGGAACTCAAATTTCATCCATTCTGGCAAATCTTTTACCTATTGATCATACTTCATCATATTCACATACAAAATCTTCTGATAATTGAGTGTATATTTTCTTTCCTAAATCTCAAATCTTTTTAACTACTGGTAAAACTGCAACTTTTATAGGAGCAATTCTAGGTTCAAATTTTAAATAAGTTCTATTATTTTCTTCATCAATAGTGTATGCATCACATATAGCAGCAAGAGTAATTCTACCTAGCCCCATTGCTGGTTCTATAACATATGGTAAAAATCTCTTATTATTAACAGCATCAAAATAACTTAAATTTTGTTTAGATGCAGTCATATGTGCATTTAAATCATAATCAGTTCTATTTGCAAGTGTTTCAATTTCTCACCAACCAAATGGATATTCATAATCAAAATCTCCTGCTTCTTTTGAATAATGAGGTAATTCTTCTTTTTTAATTGGAGAAAATCTTACTTTTTCTTCACTTAATCAGATAACATTAGTAAAAAAGTTTTTAGAATTTTCTTTCCACATTTTAAATGCTTCATCATCTTCTCAAGGAGTAACAAAGTATTCAATTTCCATTTGTTCAAACTCTCTTGTTCTAAATATAAAATTACCTGGAGTAATTTCATTTCTAAAAGATTTACCAACTTGAGCAATACCAAAAGGTAGTTTTCTTCTACTAGATCTAGCAACATTTACAAAATCAACAAATTGTCATTGTGCAGTTTCAGGTCTTAAATAAGCCACTGATGAACTATCCTCAGTAACTCAAAGATGAGTTTTTAGCATTAGGTTAAATTTTTTAATTTCTGAGAAATTACTAGCTCAACAATCAGGACAAGTAATTCACATTTCTACTACCATTTTATCTAACTCTTTTGAATCAGTTTTATCTCATGCATAATTAGCAGGTTCTTCTACTTCACCGCTTTCAATTTTAGCATCAATAAGCTTATCTGCTCTCCATCTAGCCTTACATTCTTTACAATCCATTAATGGATCAGCAAAACCTCATACATGTCATGATGCTTCCCAAACTTTTGGATTCATTATTAATGATGCATCAATAAGCATAGTATCAGTTCTTTTTTGAATAAATTCTTTTTTCCAAAGATTTGCAATATTATCTTTTAATAAAGAACCATATGGACCATAATCCCAACTATTTGCAAGTCATCCATATATTTCTGATCATGGATAAACAAAACCTCTATTTTGACATAGATTTACTATATCTTTCATCTCTACTTTTTTACTCATAAGACAATAATTTAATAAATAAATATTTAAAAGAAAAAGACCCTTAAGGCAAAATCTTTTAAATTATTGCCTTCAGGGTCCTTTAAAATCATAAGGACGGTTCCACCCGAAGTATTTACTTTTGTAAAAATATTTTTAAAAAACTGGATTCCAACTCAGTCATTTATATTAAAAATACTTTACTTAAGCTAAATATATTTATGTAACTAAAAATATCAAGTTTTATTTTTCTATTTCTAAACTTTCTTTATGTATTCTTTCCCAAATATCTCTAACAAGATCTTCTGAAACCTCTAATTCTTTCGCTACCTCAATATTTTCTGCTAAAAGTTTATTCCATCTATCAGTTTGAAGAGGTTTTATATTGTTTTCTTTTTTTAGCTTTCATACTTCATTTACTATTGTAAATCTTCTTGATAATAAATATATTATTTCCTTATCCAAACTATCAATTTGTGCTCTATAATTAGCTAATAATTCTTTATATTCCATGTTTAAATTTAATATATATTAAATTTAATATATTAAAAAAGATTAGTTTTACAACTAATCTTTTTTAATTACATAGCTTCGTCAGTATATAATTTATCTTCTTTTTGTTTCATTTGAGCTTTTATTTCTTTATCTTTTCTAATTGTAGTATCAGCTACTTGAAATACCCAACCTCTTGTAGCATCAGTATTATAATCTGTAAATAATTCTACTACACCTTTAGATGCAGCATATTCAACAATTTGTTGTTGCCAATTCTTATCACTTGATGGATCATAATTATAATCAAATCAAATTGATTTAATTAACATAGCAATAGTTTCAGATTTTGTTATTTTATCTTCTGGTCTAAAATAATCATTTTTTGCAATTAAGTCATTATCAACTAATACTTCAACATTTCTACAAGCCCATGTGTTTGGTTTTGTATCAGTTAAATCCTTAAATTCATTATCACATCTACCCTTTTTAGGTAACCCTGCAACTCATCTAGCAACAGCTGCTATTTCTTGTCTTAATACATTATCATTAAGATTATAATTTTCTGGATCATTTACATGATTATTTATAATTCCTTGTTCAGCTAAACTATTTGCTGATTCTAATTCAGTTTTATTATCTACTACAGCGCTATATGAAGCAAACGATATAGCTCATGATACTGCAACTATAGCAATACTTGTAATTACTTTTTTAAACATATTTTATTAGTTATTATATAATAATATTATTATAAAAAGCTTTAAAATTAAATCAATAAAAAAACTCTAGACTAATCTAGAGTTTATGTTTATATTCTTAGTTCTTCTAAAGCTTTTATTCTATCTTCTAAGCTTGGATGAGATGAATACAATGCAGCAATTCATCATCTAGGTTTTGTAGAAATTTTCATAGTAGATAAATTATCTCAATCACTAGGAGCTAAATCTTGCATTCTTCTTAAAGCCTCTAATCAAGCAATCATTTTTTCTTTTCAAACAAATTCAGCACTTCATGCATCCGCTCTATATTCTCTATGTCTTGAAAATGCCATTAATATAGGAGTAGCTAATAATCAAAAAACTACTTCTAGTAATACGTATACTCACATATATGCTAATCATGACATTCATTCATCAGAACGAGAAGCAATAATATTAGCTACAACTCTTGCGAAGAAAACTACAAAAGTATTTAAAACTCATTGTAAAAGAGTCATAGTAACCATATCTCAATTTAATATATGAGCCATTTCATGTGCAACTACTCATTCAATAGCTTTTTCATCCATAGTCTCTAAAAGTCATGTAGATACAGCTACAATAGAACTATTTTTTGAAGCTCAAGTTGCAAATGCATTTGGTTCTGCGCTTTGATATATTCATACTTCTGGCATATCAATATGATTTCTCTCTGCTAAATCAGCAACAGTATCCCATACAACTTTTTCTTTTCATCTTAAAGAAAAAGATTCTTCTTTAGTAATAGGAACAATACCATATGCCTTTTTAGCTGACCATCTAGACATAAAAAGTGAG
>Ga0256843_1002015_pt1 | contig 15221 bp, 9 predicted proteins | sample AlvinellametaG_FD_191572 | JGI IMG/M metagenome (GOLD analysis project Ga0256843, IMG submission 191572) | Pompeii worm associated microbial communities from hydrothermal vent at the East Pacific Rise, Pacific Ocean - Alvinella | ecosystem: Host-associated > Annelida > Integument > Unclassified ... | reverse complement strand
ATTGCACGTGCCCAGTCATACGCACTTGCAGCATTTTGTTCTCCATGTTTACCTTTCCATATCTCATCGGTCACCGGAGTAGCAAACTCAAACTGCCCTGCTTTTTTGTTGTATGCATATTCAGAGTGAATGAAGATTCCTCTCTCAGGATTGATCGATACGAGTGATATACATACAGTAACAGGAGATTCCCATTTGATCTTTGGCTCTTTGTTGATCTTTCTTGCGATGAGACGTGCTACATGTTTGGCTTCTGTATTGGAAGTATTTCCAGATTTTGAAAAGCCCATAGGACGAGCATCACCACTTACAAAGATATTCTCCTCTCCGATTACCTCATAACTAAAAGGATCGATATTGGCCTCCATCTTATTATAGATAGTGTCTTTTGCAAAACCCAATGTTTCTAATATTTTTGCTCCACGTACGTGAGGATAAAATGAAGCATCTTCAAATTCAAATTCATCAAACTCAGTGACAACCAACTTTTTATCTAAGTCTATCTCTTCGATCTTGGCATTTGGCACATACTCTAAATAGTCACTGTAGAGCTCTTCCATAGCTGTATGAAAACCGTGCTCTTTAATAGTAATATCATTGTTCTCATCTAAGATGATTACTTTTGCTTTAATCCCTTTTGTCTTAAAATAATCTGCCACCATACAGGCTCTCTCATACGGAGCAGGAAGACAACGGTAGTTTCCAGCAGGAACTGTAAAGATAAAGTTGCCACCCTTAAAATTTAGAATCTTGTTACGAAGTGTCATATGCTCACTTCCGGGCTTAAACGCAGCAGGGTACTCATTTCTCAATCTATTTTCCAAAACCTTGTCATCTGTCCAAAATGAGTAGTCATAGTCAATTCCAGGTGCCAGGGCCAGATAATCATACTCTATATCACCGTTCGTTGTTTTTAGAACTTTTGCCTCTTTATCTATACCATAGACAGAAGCCTGAAAAAATGTATAATTATTCTCACGCGCTCCTTGAAGATAGTCATGTGTTAAAAATTCCAGGTCTATTTTATCAACAAGCCATAAGTTGCTCATAGGACATGAAACAAATTCAAATCGCTGTTCAACCAGAATAACTTCTGCCTGTGGAGCTTCAACTTTAAGCTGTTTTGCCAAGGAAAGACCAGACCATCCACCACCAACTACAATAACACGAGGTGCTTTTGTCTTTGGAAATGGTTGAAATAGGGTTTGTGATTGTTCTTTTTTTGGAGATTTCACATCATTTGTCGTAGATGCAGAGAGTGCAGTTGCTGCTACTGTAACTGCTGATAGTTTAAGAGCATCTCTTCTTGATAGTTTCAATATTGTGTCCTTGTATAATAAATCAATTATACAAGGATAACAAATCTTATTAAATAATTATTTACTCAGCCATACCAAGTGAGATTTTATTGCCTTTAAACTCTAAAATCTCTACTTTTACTTTTTGTCCTTCATGAAGAACATCTGCTACATTATTTACTCTCTCTTTTGAGATCTTAGAGATATGCAGTAGTCCATCTGTTCCATCAGGAAGCTCAACAAAAGCACCAAAATCAACAATACGTTTGACTATACCATCATAAGTATTACCAACTTCATACTTTATCTTCTCTTTTTTAGGAGCATTGACAATCTTTTCAATGTGCGCTTTTGCACCGTGAACACCCTCTTTATTTTTACCGGTAATTTTTACTTTTCCATCTTTCTTGTCTATGTCTATAGCCACTTCAAACTTCTCTATGATCTCACGAATCGTTTTTCCTGCCTGACCGATAATCTCACCGATAAATCCCGGATCAATATGGAAATGCTCTGTTGAAGGAAGTACTCCGTCATTAAATTCTATCTTCTCTTCAGCTTCTAACATAATATCTATAATATGACTTCTACCCTCTTTTGCCTGATAGAGTGCTTCTTTAAGCACATCAAGACTGATACCGCCGAGTTTGATATCCATCTGCATAGCAGTAATACCCTCTTTTGAACCTGTTACTTTAAAGTCCATATCGCCATCGTGGTCTTCAAGCCCCATAATATCTGAAAGTATCGCATACTGCTCGCCGTCACTTACCATTCCCATCGCAATACCTGCAACCGTATCGCTTGTCTCAATATCTGCTGCACGAAGTGCCAGGTAACCACCACAAACCGTTGCCATTGAAGATGATCCGTTAGACTCTAAGATCTCAGAGACCAAACGCACAGTCTGTCCATCAAGATTAATAATTGGCTCGAGTGCTCGCTTTGCCAAGTTACCGTGACCTAGTTCGCGTCTTTTTGTTCCCATAATCGGGCTTGCCTCTCCAACAGAGAAACCAGGGAAGTTGTAATGCACCATAAAGTTCTCATTTTGTGTTCCCTCATCAGTAAGACCTTCAAACATCTGTGCATCTTTTGGACCACCCATAGTAAGGACAACTAACGCTTGCGTTTGACCACGTGTAAAGAGACATGATGCATGTGCAGAAGGTAAAATATTTGTGTCTATAGAAATAGGTCTTACTTCTGTTAAAGCACGTCCATCTGCACGTACTCTGTCATTTAAGATTTGTGAGCGTACAAACTCACGTTTTACTGTCTCTATAGCTTCTTTGAGCTGTAGCTCAAGTTCCACATCAGCCCACTCCTCTTTTGAAGCGATAATCGCTTTACGGAGTTGGCGCAGTGCAGTAGAGCGCTCTGATTTTGCCATTTGAGCAAGAGCATCTTCGATCTCAGCCATATGATTTGTTTTTACGTACTCTACCATTTCCATGTTTAGTTGATGTGCTTTGAGTTGCAGTGGTTTGATCTCTTTTTGATGTGGACCAAAAGCCACTTCATACTCAGTATTTGTAGCAAAAAGAACTTTTTGAGTCTTATCAAGTACCTCTATAAGCTCATCTTCATTCATAGCATTAGAGACATGTTCAGTAAGAACTACTGTTCCCATTGATGGATCCATGATTGGGTCAAGCATTGGCTCTGGGATCTCTTCAACATCTACTTTTTCACTGCCGATTGAACGCATCTCTATCATTAAAAGTTCCTCTTTTGTACCCGAGAGATAGAGATCAAGTGTAGAGTTTTTAAGTTCTGAGAGTGTCGGATTTAAAACAAGCTCCCCATCTACTTTTGCAGCACGTACAGCAGATACACTTCTGTTGATATCTATATCTGAAACAAAAAGTGCAGCTGAAGCAGCATTAAGTGCTAAGACCTGCATATCAGACTCCCCGTCAGCAGAAAAGACCATAATAGTTATCTGTGTAGGGTAACCAAAACCTTTTGGAAAGAGCGGACGCAGACTTCTGTCAACGATACGTGAAGTAAGTGTCTCAAAGTCACTCGGTTTCGTTTCACGTTTAAAAAATCCACCTGGAATTTTCCCTGCTGCATATGTTTTTTCTATATACTGCACAGTCAGTGGTAAAAAGTCATCCTGAACAACTTCTGTCTCATCAATCACAACCGTTGCAAGTATGACAGTTTTACCTGACTTTAGCCATGCACTTCCGTTTGCCTGTTTTGCTACATCACCGAAGCTGTAAGCTTCTTCTCTATTTTCTAAATTTAATTCTACGTCGTATGTCATCTATTTTCCTCTAATATTTTTTCTATTACTTCATCATCAAGTTGTTCTAAATTTTTATAGTATAAATCTGTCTCTACATAATCATCTATATCATATAGAAAGAAGATATCATCTACAAAAGTTTCCAATACCTCAAGTACATCACGAGGAAGTACAGGAACTGCAATATAGACTGCTTTTGGTTTTTGATTTAGGACAGTTTTAAGTGCTGTCATAAACTTGGTACCAGTTTCACTTCCCTCATCAACAAGTAAAACCACACGATTCTGCATTGACGGGAAAGGTCTTCCTTTTCGGTATTGATATATATGGCTAAGTATATCCTCTTCATGCTTTCTATGCGCTTCACCGTAAATATAATCATACTGAATCTCAAAAGCATCTATAAGATTTTCATTCAGAACTATCTCTTCGGTTTCACTAACACGAGCCACTTCACACTCAGGATTGTTAGGTGCCATAATCGCTTCAAGAAATAAAATTTCTAAAGGATTTTTTAACCGTTGTTTTATAGCTGCTCCAAGTTCTAGACCACCTTTTGAGACAGCAACTATATGCCACATTTCATCTTTAAATTTTTGCATAGGCATAAGGTCTATTAACTCTCGTGCTGCCTCTTCACGATTCAGTAAGATATCCTTATATTTTTGCATATATAATTCCTAATTTGTTTCAGAATTTGGTAATTTATAACTAATAAATGAACTATTTTTACTTGGTTGCATCAATGGCTTTAATACAATTGTCACATATATATAACGGTCATAAATTGAAGATGATTCACCATTTTGTAAAAGTACAGGTCTATTATCTTCTCTATACTTTATCCCAAAATCCCAACATCTTTTTTTATACATAAAACCAAAAGACATACTCTTTTTCTTTTTGGTTTCCAAATCGTAATTATACAGAGCTGAAAATGTATAATGTCTATTATAATCATACTCTGCATTAGATGTTAAATAACTTGTATAACGTAATGCATCACTAGTATTTAACGGCTCAACAAAACTATCTTTATAAAGATGTGATAAATGTAGTCTTAAACCATTATTGGTAAAAGAAATTTTATTAAAAATTTTCGAAAATCTATGTTTATCATAATTATAAAACATGTTATTATAAAAAGAGAATGATGATGTTATTTTATAATCAAGTTCGTTTTCCAACTCTCCGTAACGATCTGTATCAGAAGAGTAAGAGATACGCTGTGCCAATCTATGATAAAGTATCTGGTTAGCTTTATTATCATATAAATATTGTATAAACTCTAGCCGTGCAGCATTATCAATATTTGAAATATTATAAAATTCACAGCGTGATTTATATGCTGGATCTATTTTATTGTCTAAATTAGAACAATAATCAGCATTATCCTCATAAAATCCTGTTTCATGAGTCCATGCAGATTTATTATATGTAATGCCAAAAGCCATAACATGTGAAAAATCTTCATATGGTCTTGTTAATTGTGATGACACACTGATAGTATGGTAATTTCTTGCATAATATCCGTCTCTGTAATCAAAATTTATACGTGTATCTTCACCTGTAAAAGCAGAGTGTTGTAGATAAAGATTTGCAGTGTATGCAACTGTAATATATTCATCAAAAAAAGAACTCTGCAAAGTTACAGGTAAATTAACATCTGTTTGCACTACTTTGTTGTTACTTATTCTTCTATAATTATTACTTTTTACATCTAAAGAGTAGAGAAGATGATCTTTTAGCAATGTATCTAAATAGTAGTGATACTGAAGTACTGGTAACTTTTGTAGTGTATTATCATTGCTATCTAAAGTTAAATCTTGATAGTATTTAAAATATGTACCAAAATAGTGATTATCTGTATTATAAAAGATATTTACACGAGAAAGAACTTGTGTTGCTGTTGATCTGTTGGTTGTATCATTGGAAGAGAGATTAATATAATCCACATCATTCATATGATTAATATCTACATAAAAACCAGACTGTCCAGAAAAATCTTTACCACTCCAAAGATTTAAAAAGTCACTGTTGTTATACTTAATATTAAACCCATAATGTGAGTTATTTTGAAGGTTACTTCGCTCAAAATAGTTACTTTTCTCTTTAAAATAACCCATTTTTACAGAGCCCTGAGAAACTTTGGAATCAACAAAACGAAAATTTGTATAAAGCCCTGCACCACGTTGTGTTCGTATCTGTGGTAAAAGTTCTAAATCCCACCAGTTCTGTTCTGCAATATAAAAAGGTTGTTGATAATAAAAACCTTCATCGCTTGAGTAACCTACCGATGGTTTTAAGAATCCTGTTCTTCTTGTTGTATCAAGGGAGTAGCCAAAATAAGGAGTATAAAGAACAGGAATATCATCAATATATAAACGCATATTATAAAGATTTATCCACATTGATTCTGTATCATAATCAGAAGAGGAAAACTCCATTGTCCAAAGTGGATCTACTGGATTACATCCACTCACAATACCTTCAGATATATCAATCTCATTGTGAGTTGTATTTGCATCTTTACCGCTCATCCATACATCAGATTTATTTTCTATCATATAAAAAGGTTTGAAGAAACGCTCTTTTTTAGCAATATTTAACTTGGCATACTCTCCTAAAACTTTATACTTTCCTGCATGATTTGCTCGAATATTTTTAAAAAGTTCTAACTCTCCTGTCCGTTTATCATATCGAGCACGATCAGCTGTTAAAATATACTCTTTATATATTACAGAGACACCTCCAGATGCATTAACAATACCATTTTGTGACGATGTGAGTTTTGAAGCATAAATCTCTACTTTATCATTTGCAAATAAAGAGAGTGCTAAGAAAAGTAAGACGAAGAGAATTTTACGCATTTACAACCAAAGTTCTTGCAGTTTTATCATGCCATGTTTGACGGGTTTTATCCATCATACCCCATAAAAAGCCAAGATAGAAAAACATTTCACTTATTACTCTAAAAATGGCACGATTCAATGAGCATAAAAAAGATGGATTTTGTAATGTAGCTATCTCAATAACACGAATTTTCATAGCAATTTTGCCAAGTGTTGCCCCATACTGCATAACAAAAAAAGTTTGATATACAATCTTCATAATTAAATATTCAAACATAAAACTATTTGTCAGTATGATTATCTCTTCAACTGTTTTAGCATTAGAAAATGAGTCTGACATTGCAATAATAAGGAGAAATGAAAGCAACATCTCATCAATAAAAAAAGCCATTGAACGCTTTTTAATAGTTGCTAATTCTAATCCCTCTCGGTGTAAAAGGTTCTCTATCTCCTCATTCAAAAAAAAGCTCCTAAAGTGCTTGATAAGCTATATCACGACGGAATTTTTTTCCGGCAAAATGCACTTGTCCACATCGTAAATATGCACGATCACGTGCCTCTTTAATAGTGTCTCCAAGACCTATACATACTAAAACACGTCCACCCGTAGCATAGAGCTTACCATCTTCACGGCTCACACCTGCAAAAGAGATATGTGTATATTTTTCTATCTCTTCATGGTGTACTTCATCTAGGATAATCTCAGCAGGTGTCGATGAACCATATGGATAGTTCTCACTTGCCATCACTACACCCACTGCATACTGATTTGAAAACTCAACTTTGATCTCACCAAGACGATTTGTAGCAGCTTTATAGAACATATCAGCTACACTTGAAGTCATCAGAGGCATTAAAATCTCACACTCTGGATCTCCAAAACGAACATTGAACTCTAAAGTGATAGGCTCACCCTTTACAACCATAATTCCGATGAAGAGGACTCCTTCAAACGGTGCACCCTCTTTTTGCATGCCATCAAGTGTCGGACGAATGATTCTATCACGCACCTTTTGGTAAAGTTCTTCATCAACAAGTGGTGTTGGAGCGTATGCACCCATTCCACCTGTATTTGGTCCGGTATCACCATCCCCTACACGTTTATGATCTTGTGCAGCAGGAAGCAATATATAATCTTTACCGTCACATACAGCGAACATAGAGAGTTCATAACCATCTAGGAACTCCTCAACAATTACTTTTTTTCCTGCATCACCAAAGCTTTTACCACTAAGCATTTCAGATATTGCTTTTTTTGCTTCATCATGACTTTGTGCGATAATCACACCTTTACCACCACAAAGACCATCAGCTTTGACGACGATTGGAGCTTCTAAGGTATTTGTAAATTTAAAAAGTTCTTCAATTGAGTCACTCTCAATATAACGGGCAGTCGGGATGTCATACTTTGCCAAAAAGTTTTTCATATAGACTTTTGAACCTTCAAGCTGCGCTGCTTCTTTACTTGGTCCAAAAATTGTAAGACCGTGTAATTTAAAAATATCAACAACACCATCTACAAGTGGAGCCTCCGGACCTACAATAGTAAGATCAATGCTGTTCTCTTTTGCAAAAGTTGCTAATTCATTATAATCTTTAATATCTAAGTTTGTGCCCAGTTCATCAGTAGCACCATTTCCAGGTTGAAAAAAGAGTTTATGCCCTGCATTTTCATTTGCAATAGCAAGCCCTATTGAGTATTCTCGTCCACCACTACCAAGTATTAAAATATTCATTAAATCTCCATCTGAAAGTAAAAAAAGTTTATTTACCTCACACCCATGAAGTAAATAAACTTTTTTATATTATAAAGTATAATCTGAGTAGCCGTCACACTATTGGCTTGGTTCTAAAAGCCGAATTTGGGTGAAGAGAGAACTAGCTGACGGCGACAGTCTCATCGGCAGAGTTAACATACCTCAAGCGAGATCATCGACACACGCTAGCTCTACTTGTTCACGATATGAATATGTAGAACCCTCATATACGTGTTGACACGAACTACTCAGACTATATGAAATATTATACTAAAATCTAACTTGATTTTATTTTATGCTTCTCTTATATTTTACTCTTTATAGTATATAATTCGAATACTTTAAACAAAAGGTATCTAAAAATGGCATATATACCATTAATTGCTCGTGTTGAATCATTACCACCTTTACCAGAATCTGTTCTTGAAATAGAAAAACTCTTTGCTCAAGGTGATCCAGATATTGATAAACTTGTTAAAATCATAGAGTCAGACCCATTATTAACAGCTGATTTACTAGCTAAAGCAAATGCACCTTATTATGGATTTTCCAAAACAATTATCTCTGTTTTGCAAGCAGTAACACTCCTTGGCGCTACACAAATCAGATCGATTGTATTGGCTGCTAGTATAGAACGTGGTTTTGATGCAGATCTTTCTCCTTATGGAATATCTACATCCATGTTTTCTAAAATCAGTACTATGCAGAGTGAGCTTGCATTTCAATGGTATATGGGTGTCAATATTGATTTAGCACGAGATATTACACCTATTGCATTTTTAATGGAAATTGGAAAAATTCTTATTGCAAAAGATGTTTTAAGCCAAGAAAAAGAAAAAGAATTTTTGGAAGATATAGAGAACTATCAAGATATTGATTATGTTGAAAATATCTATACAATGATGACAACCGCACAAATTAATGCACTAATTTTTGAGCATCTTCATCTCCATGAAAGTTTTTATGAGACTATGAAATATCTTGATAATGACAAGGATATCCCTTCTACTTTTCATGAAATAGTTACTGCCCTTCGTATTGTGAGAACAGCAATTAATCTTTCTGATCAACTCACCTCAGACTCTGTAGAAAGAGCTGTGCAACTTCTAGAAAACGAAGCCCTTAATTCAAACACCTTTTTACGTACTGTCAAAAGAATTAAAACAAAATATCTTGCTTAAATTTCCTGAAGATATTTTTGTATCTCTTTAAAGAGTTGCTCTAAAATATCTTCTATCTCTTTTAGATTTCCTCGCCAGTTGCCTCTTCTACCCTTTTCAATCTCATACTCTAATGCAGCAACACGTTCTGTAAGCTTATATGCGCCAATGTTAAATGCAACATCTTTAAGATCCATTGCCAAGTGCCTTGCTTCTTTAAATTTACTAGAACTACATAAATCATAAAATTCCTGTACAACATTTTTGTACATTTTTAGAAAATCATTTAAAATAATCTTATACATTTCTCTATCATTAGAACATTGACTCAAACCTTTCTGAGATAGGAAGATTCGATTAACATGCTTTGTAGATAAATCCGAGTTCTTTGGTGCAGTTTGTGTACAAATAGTAAAATTTTTATTTTTAAAAAGCTCTATAATTTTACTATAGAATTCATCTGCACTAATTGGTTTTGCAAGATGTCCTTGCATACCACTTTTAAATGATTTTTTTATCGCTTCACTTGAGAGATCAGCACTTAAAGCGATAATGGGTATGTGATTATATTTTTCTTCTTTCCGAATCTCTAAACTTGTTTCATAACCATTTTTGATTGGCATATTTATATCCATTAAAATCAAGTCAATTCGCACACCACGATGTAAGAAATCGATAGCTTCTTGTCCATTATCAACAAAAGTTACTTCTATACCCGTTTTTGCCAATATTCCAGCAATTACCTTATGATTTAATTCATTATCATCAACAACTAAAATTTTATTCTCGTTAAACTCTTTGAGCTCTTTTCTATAAATATCTCTTTTAAGAGCTTTTTGCTTCTCTTTTTTTGTGTAAAGATCTGTTACCATATCTAAAACACTTTGAATTGTAATAGGTGGTTTTATATAACTATCAATGGTTAAATTCGAAAGAGAACCATCTTCTAAACTACTATGCAGATCACTGATGATGACAACTTTTAATTTATGAATTTTTTTCATTCTATTTATATTTTCAATGGCTTTAGTGGTCAAATCATCTATATTTATAATAATAATATCATATTCATTAGCATCTAGTTTATCTATCGTTTTTTCAAAAGATGGAATATTGTAAGGGATATAGTGGAAATACCCAAGTGCTTGCATTAATGGTATTGCTGTCTTATTTGAAGAGTCAACAAGAAGCACTTTTTTATTTAACAACTTTTTAGATGGAAGACGATACTGTCTTTTATTCTCTGCATCTTTTAATGTAAATGGCAAATCAAAAATAAATGTTGTTCCAGCTCCTTTTTGACTTTGAACTCGTATCTCTCCACCCATCATATTTATAAGATGTTTCGATATTGCAAGGCCAAGTCCTGTACCTCCATATTCGCGACTAATAGAAGCATCTGCCTGATAATAAGAGTTAAATAGATTCTTAATCTGCTCTTGTGTCATTCCTATTCCTGTATCGGCAACGCGAAATTCTAAAATTGCTTTATCTGCAAAACTCTCTTTTTTTGATACATGCAGAGTCACTTCCCCATCTTTTGTAAACTTCACAGCATTTCCCAAAAGATTAATTAATACTTGTCCTATACGTAATGAATCACCCATTACATGAGAAGGAACATCCTTATCTATATGCATAGAAATATTGATATTGTTACGTTGTGCATTAATTGAAACAACATTATATACATAATACAGTACATCATTAATATTAAACTCACTCTTTTCTATAGTAAGCTTATCTGCTTCAATTTTAGAAAGATCTAAAATATCATTTAAGAGATTTAAAAGATAGTTTGAAGATTTCTCAATTTTTTCAAGATAATCCTTTTGTGATGGCTTCAGATCACTCTCTAAAACTAAATTTGTCATCCCCATAATTGCGCTCAAAGGAGTACGTATCTCATGACTAACATACGAAATCAATTTCTCTTTATTATGTACTTCTTCTTGTAATTTTCTAAACCTCTCTTCAGCTATAAACTCTTGATCTTTAATCTCTAAAAACTTTTTTCTATAATAAACAAATAGTACTAAAAATATAAATATTAAAAATAACACCATATAAAAGGCCATCTTGTAATTTGAAGACTCTTCTTCTATAGTCTTCGGAGTTTGCATAACTTGTTTTTCTTGTTCTAAAATAGGAGTATTTACAAGAGGCTTCTCTTCTTTGATCTTTTCAATTTTGGTCGTATTACTCTCTTTTTGTGAGGGTACTACTGTTTGAGGTAGAGTCACTTTTTCTTTTTTTGTTTTAGGTTTTGGATGTTCTTTTTCAGGAAGTGTATTTTCTATTTTTACAACAGTTACGGGCTCTTTCTTTTTAACTAAAGGCTTAACTTTTAAGCGAGTAACATAAACATCCCGATAGCCTAAACGTAAGGTGTCTAATACTTCTTGAAGTACTTTTCTATCCCTAAAAGGCTCTGCTAGAGTGATATAATATTTCCCGGATCTTCTTTGTTTAAATGTAAAATTCCACTCTTTTTGTAACTCTACTATATTTTTATGTATTGCTATAAATTCATTGAGTTCTGATAAAGCCATCTCTGCAGCTTTTTCATTAGGATAAGAACCTATTCTAATACTACGAAGGTAGGATGCTTCAATTGATGAAGTAAATATGAAAAGTATAAAAAATAGAGAAAATAATTTCATATACACCCTTTCTTATTTTTTTCAACTCATTATATCAAAAACTAGTGAGTAATTAGGGAGTTATAAATTCTCAAAACAACTTTGAATTGTTGGCTCTTTAGCTAAAGTATATGAAATTGATTTAGGAAGAGCTTTTGCGGTGGTTGTTCCAATCACTATGACTTTATGTGTAGTTTTTATAACATTGTTTTGCAAAAAGCATTTTACACTAGATGGAGATGTAAAGATTAAGACTGCTTCATCTTCCACTTGTGTATTTAAAATTTTCTTTGAACATCTACTCTCATAAACTACAACCTCGTCTATATTATAAGCATCTTTTTTACACTTTTGAACAAAGTCAGAAGCTACCACTTTCGCACGTAAATAGAGCCATTTCATCTCTTTAGGATAGTGCTTTATCTTCTCTTGCAAAGTATCACCATAGCCTCTACCTATTTCAAGTACTTTACCACCAAGAGATTCATAACTTTTTGCACTTTGTTTCGAGATACAAAGAGCTGGGATATCTATATAACACTCTTTATCATACTGTTGCAAAGCCTTACTTGCCTGTTTCGATGTAATAATAAAATAATCATACTTTGAAAAATCAATATCAGGTTTAAAAAAAGTTATATCCAGTGAGTTGATACTTATTGCATCGGGATGAGAAGAGATGGAAAAAAGGTAAATTGGACGCATGGGATAAGCTCTCGCTTACTCCCATTCTATAGTAGCAGGTGGTTTTGATGAAATATCGTAAACCACACGATTAATACCGTCAACCTCATTAATGATTCTTCTCGAGATTCTCTCTAAAAGATCATGTGGAAGGTGTGCAAATGTTGCTGTCATACCATCAACTGCTTCAACAACACGAACACATACTGTATTATCATAAGTACGATTATCACCCATTACACCAACAGATTTCACATTGAGAAGAACTGCAAATGCTTGCCAAGTTTTTGCATAATAGCCACTTGCCTTCAGTTCATCAAGTAAGATTACATCAGCCTCACGTAAGAGATCTAGGTCCGCTGGATTTACTTCACCCATGATACGGATGGCTAAACCTGGTCCAGGGAATGGATGACGATTAATCATACCTTCTGGAAGGCCAAGTTCTAAACCGATCTTACGTACCTCATCTTTAAAGAGCTCACGCAATGGCTCTATAAGCTCAAAATCCATCCAATCTGGAAGACCACCAACATTATGATGTGACTTGATAACTTCACTTGGTCCGTTTACTGAGATTGACTCAATAACATCAGGATAAAGTGTCCCTTGTGCTAAAAATTTGATACCTTCATGTTTTTTCGCTTCTTGTTCAAAAACCTCGATGAACGTATGTCCGATAATCTTACGTTTCTCTTCAGGATTTTCAACGCCTGCAAGACGATCTAAGAAAAGATCTTTTGCATCTGCTACAACTAAAGGCACTTTAAGGTTCACTTTAAACACCTGCTCTACCTGCTCACGCTCACCTTTACGTAAAAGTCCATTGTCAACAAATACAGGTACAAGCTGATCACCGATCGCTTCATAAAGCATCGCAGCAACAACAGAACTATCAACACCACCGCTGAGACCACAAAGAACTTTGCCATCACCAACCTGCTCGCGTATCTTAGCAATCTGCTCTTTTAAAAAGTGCTCCATTTTCCACTTTTCAGTCACACCACAGATATTTTTTGCAAAGTTACGAAGCATTAGGTAACCCTCTTCTGAGTGTTGTACTTCTGGGTGAAACTGCATTGCATAAACACGTTTTTCATTGTTTGCAATAGCTGCGTATGGAGAGTTATCAGAAGTTGCAATTACCTCAAAACCTTCAGGAAGCGTATCAACTCTGTCTGAGTGACTCATCCATACGATACGATTATTATCACACTCTGCAAAAAGAGGAGAGACATCATCTGGATACCCAACGATGTTGAGTTCTGCTTTTCCATACTCATGATGGTCTGAACGGATAACACTTCCTCCAAAATCAACTGCTATGCGCTGCATACCATAACAAATTCCAAGAATAGGAATCCCCATAGAGTAAACCCCCTGGTCTACTTCATAAGCATCTTCATTATAAACTGAAGATGGACCGCCAGAGAGAATAATACCTTTTGGATTTTTTGCTTTAATATCTTCTACTTTTGTATGATATGGAAGAATTTCACAGTAAATTTTGTCTTCACGAAGACGACGAGCGATAAGTTGTGTATATTGAGAACCAAAATCTAAAACGATGATGCTAACATTTGTCATTGAAATGCCTTTTATGTCTTTTAATTAATTAAATATAAGTAAGTGTGAAAGGATAGCAAAATCTAGATTAAGATTTCATTTGTTAAAAGAGATAAGTTCAGAATCTCTGTTCTGAACTTATAGAAAAAGAGACTTTTTAATAAAGCCCCATAATTTCGAATTGTACATACCAGATAATGATAGATACGATATACCCTACCAAAATTGTCCAGGCATGTTTCATATGACTACCAAAAGTATAAATCCCACGAAGACGCCCCATTACACCAACACCTGCAGCAGAACCAAAAGAGATGAGACTTCCACCAACACCAGCTGTCATAGTAACAAGCATCCATTGATCTGTTCCCATAGACGGTGATGATTTTAAGATTGCACTCATTACAGGTACATTATCAACAACAGCTGAAAGAAAACCTACACCAACATTCGCAGCAGTCGAACCTATCATTCCGTAAAGGTCATGAATATACTCTAAGAAACCTAAAAAGTGAAGTGCACCAACAGCTGACAAGATACCAAAGAAGAAAAGGAGTGTATCGTTTTCTACTTTTTGCATATTTACATAGATATTAAAAGCATGTTGTTTACTTTTTTCAAGATGTACAGAGTAAAGTTTTAACAATGCCAAACCGAACATCATACCCCACATTGCAGGGAAGTGAAAAAACTGGTGTCCTAGAACTGCGATAACGATTGTTCCTACACCAAGATAAACAACACCCATACCACCATCTTGAACAACAGGTTTCTCTTCAGTTGCCGCATCGAAAGCAGGTTCACCAGAAGGTACTGACATTGATAGTAAAAATGCTGTAATGAACCAACCTAAAAATGATGCAGGGAAAAGATAAAGGAAATCAACAAATTCACCCTTTTGCGCTGTCCATGCCATAAGTGTTGTGATATCACCAAACGGAGACCATGCACCACCAGCATTTGCTGCAACAACAATGTTGATAGCACCCGGAACCAAGAAAGCCA
>Ga0256843_1002014_pt1 | contig 15226 bp, 17 predicted proteins | sample AlvinellametaG_FD_191572 | JGI IMG/M metagenome (GOLD analysis project Ga0256843, IMG submission 191572) | Pompeii worm associated microbial communities from hydrothermal vent at the East Pacific Rise, Pacific Ocean - Alvinella | ecosystem: Host-associated > Annelida > Integument > Unclassified ... | reverse complement strand
GCTGTTTCGTTGCCGATACCACGTCGGGCCATAAGCCAGTCACGTGTCACCTGGGCGGTGAAGGTCCTGAAGTCACCAAAATCCTCCAGCATCGCCTGCGCCAGCTCCTGAAGGTTGCGGGCTTTGTTGCGGTAGTAGCCGCTGGGGCGGATGAGTGTTTCGAGTTCGCCACGGGAAGCGTGGGCCAGACGTGCGGGATCAAGCAGCGCGGCATCAGAAAGATGGTGCAAAGATTTCTCGACACTCGTCCAGGTGGTGTTCTGGGTCAGGATCGCCCCGACGACGGTTTCGAACGTACCCGAGTGGGGCCACCACCATGGATCGCGCGAAGGGTTGTCAAGCCCAAGAGCATGCAGTCGGAGGAGGAGGTCGGTGGAGGTGTAGATGGGCATCTGTTCGGTGCGCTGGCAAGCGCACCCTAAAGAGGTTTTCCGGAGTAAGGGAGAACCGCGCTGGCCCATGTCAGGCCACCGCCAAAGGTGTCGAGCAGCATCAGTTCGCCGGGCTTGAGCCCGCCCGCTTCATACAGATCGTTGATCGCCATGGGGATCGAAGCGGCGGAGGTATTACCGTATTTATGGATGGTGAGGACCACCTGCTCTTCGGTCATCCCCAGCGCGTCCCCGACGGCCTTGATGATGCGGTAGTTGGCCTGATGAGGGATGAAGTGGGGGATGGTGGCCGGATCGATGTTGTTTTTGGCCAGGATCTCTTTGACATCTTTGGTCAGGGTCTTGACCGCCAGCTTGAAGGTCTCGTTCCCTTTCATTCGCAGGAAGTTGAGCCCCTGATCGAGCGCCTCCTGGCTCATGGGGTGGACCGCGCCGGGGGAGGGGGTGATCAGCAGGTCCCGATACTTTCCGTCCGCCCCGGCGAGCACATCGATGATCGCTTCGTTTTTCTTCTCCGTAGCCGAGATCACCGCCGCGCCGGCCCCGTCCCCGAAAAGAATGCAGGTCCCCCGGTCACTCCAGTCGAGCACGGTGCTGAGCTTCTCGGAGCCGACGATCAGGACATTCTTTTTCATGCCCGATTCGATGAACGCCTTGGCCACCGAAAGCGAGTAGACGAATCCGCTGCACGCGGCCGAGATATCGAACGCCTGCGCACCACGGATCCCCAGCTTGTCGGCGATCACGGTCGCGGTCGAAGGCATGGTGAAGTAATCCGGCGTGAGGGTGGCACACACCACCAGATCGATCGCCTCTTTGTCGATCCTGGCCCGTTCGATCGCGATCGCAGCCGCTTTGGCCCCCATGTCGCTGGTGACCTCGTCGTCCGCGGCAAGGCGACGCTCTTTGATCCCAGTGCGCTTGGTGATCCATTCGTCCGAGGTGTCGACCATCTTTTCCAGATCGGCATTGGTGAGGATCTTTTCGGGTACGTAGGCACCGATCGAGCGAAAAGCGGCATAAACAGAGGACATCACGGCTCCTTGTTGTCAGAAGAAAAAGTGGGGTATTGTACCACAACTTCCCCAAATCATCCCGGATTATGCTTCGGCAGCGTTCCGGGTGAGAAGGTCTTCGATCTTCTTGTTCACGTCCGACTGGGTGTAGCCGATCGCCTGGAAGATCGCGTTCTTGATCGCTTTGGCGTTGCTGCTGCCGTGGGAGATGATCGCACAACCGTCGATCCCCAGCAGCGGCGCGCCACCGTATTCGGCGTAGTCGATCTCTTTTTTCAGGTTGGTGAAGACCTTCCGTTTCATCAGGAGCGCTCCGATCTTGGCCGGGAGGGATTTGCGGATGTGCTGTTTCATCAGGGAGAGGATCGCCTCGGCGACCCCTTCACTGGTCTTGAGCAGGACGTTGCCGGTGAAGCCGTCGGTCACGACCACATCGACCGAGCCGTTGAAGATATCACGCCCTTCGACGTTGCCGATGAAGTTGTCGAGGTCTTTCAGCATAGGGAACGCCTCTTTGGTAAGCTCATTCCCTTTCGACTCCTCTTCGCCGTTGGCCAGCAGACCGATCCGGGGCGAAGCCTGCTGCAGCACTTCGAGCGCATAGGCTTCCCCCATCGCACCGAACTCGTAGAGGTTCTGGGCCTTGCATTCCACCACCGCCCCGACATCCAGGACGAGGGTTTTCTTGCCGGCATCGGTCGGCATAAGGGTGGCCAGTGCCGGCTTGGAGATGTGCGGCAGGCGGCCGATCCGCAGGGTTGCCAGCGTCATGGTCGCCCCGCTGTGACCGGCTGAGACCACGCCGTCGGCTTTGCCGTCCCGGACCAGTTCGACCGCTTTGTAAATCGAAGAATCTTTGCGCTTGAGGGCATTGGTCGCCTGATCGCTCATGGCGATCACATCATCGGCATCGACGATAGCGACCTTGTCTTGATAATAGAGGGGAAGGTAGGAGAGGATCTCGTCACGTTTGCCGACCAGGATCGGGGTAAAACGACGCTCTTCAAGCGCCTGAACACACCCTTCGATGATCGGTTCAGGCCCGTGATCGCCCCCCATCGCATCGATCGCGATGCGGACATTACGTTCGGGGTGAAACATCAGGCTTTGTACTTGCCTGTGGTCATGTTCATGTGGTGGGGCATCCGCCAGGTGCCGTCGGCATCTTTGACCGGCTGGGGCAGGGTCAGTTTGTAGTGGGTGCGGCGCTTGGCAGCGCGGGTCTTGCTGGTACGTCTCTTGGGAACAGCCATGGTATATCCTTTCTGTTAAAGTTCAATATCCAAAATCTCATCTGCTTCCCCGCAGGAGGGGCAGAAATGGTAGTCACCTTCCAGGGCGCTGATCTCGCTCTGAAGGATCTGGTCCAGATCGATGGAGCCATCGAAAAATTCGATTATATCCAAATCTTCTTTATCCCGGGCCACACCGTCGCTGATCTGCAGTTTCAGTGCCTCATCGACATGCGCCGTATAGGGCTGACCACACCGGTCACAGACCAACGCGGCTTCGCCACGGAAATGCCCTTCGAACACCACTTCACGGCTATCCGATCGCTGAAGGATCCCCTCCAGTGTCAGATGCGCTTCGGTGAGCGTGACCGGACGCGGGGATGCGCCGATCCTGGCAAACGGGATCTTCACCGGATCAGTTGATGTCCCGCTTGGCGAAGAAGAACGCGATCTCGATCGCCGCATTCTCGAGGGAGTCACTGCCGTGAACGGCGTTGGCATCGATGCTGTCGGCAAAGTCCGCCCGGATCGTACCGGCAGCCGCCTCTTTGGGATCGGTCGCGCCCATCAGCTCACGGTTCTTGGCCACAGCGTTCTCCCCTTCGAGAACGGAGACGACCACCGGGCCGGAGATCATGAACTCAACCAGCTCCCCAAAGAAGGGACGCTCTTTGTGAACGGCATAGAAAGCTTCGGCATCGGCACGGCTCAGCTGCACCTTTTTGGTCGCAGCGATACGCAGACCGGCTTTTTCGAAGCGGGCGAGGATCTCACCGATCACGTTCTTGGCGACGGCATCGGGTTTGATGATAGAGAGTGTTTGTTCCATAATGGGATATCCTGAATTTGGTTTGGATTGTTTTGTTTTCGGTCCGCGAACACGTCCAAAAGACAAAATGGGCGAAATTGTACCGAAAAAGAGGTTAAGAACGTATTAGAAAGCAGGATAGAAGCGAGGAAGCTGGACGGAGCGGATACACCGACTCCGTCCGGGCAAAAGGATCAGTCGTCGATGACCGGTGTCCCTTTTTCGCCGCGGTTCTCGGCGCAGGGCTGACCTTCAACACAGTCACCCCACTGGATACATCCCTCAGTCGGGCATGCTTCAGCACAGGCAGGCACATCGTGGTAGCCTACACACTCGACACATTTGTCAGCGTAGACATAGTAGATGTCCTCACCTGTCGGGTTATCATCCTCATCAACGATCGCTTCGACCGGACATTCGTCGATGCAGGCAGCGCAGCTGATACAGGTATCGGTAATGATTACAGCCATGTTTTCTCCTTCTTGATAATTGGTACGCCAAACTATATCACAAGGTTTTTAAACCCTGCTTTAATCGGCCGGGATTCGGCCAAATTACAACCCAAGGTGGGAACGGATCGCCTCAACCTTGTCGGTCCGCTCCCAGGTAAATTCCGGCTCCTGCCGTCCAAAATGGCCATACGCCGCCGTTTTGCGGTAGATGGGGCGGAGCAGATCGAGCTCGCGGATGATCCCTGCCGGGGTCAGATCGAACAGTTCGGTGACGCACGCTTCGATGCGGTGCTCCTCGACCCGTCCCGTTCCGTGGGTATCGACCATGATCGAGACCGGTTCGACCACTCCGATGGCGTATGCGATCTGGATCGTCACCCGTTCGGCCGCTCCGGCGGCGACGAGGTTCTTGGCCACCCAGCGGGCCGCGTAGGCGGCGGAGCGGTCGACCTTGGTGGGGTCCTTGCCCGAGAAGGCTCCCCCGCCGTGCGGACACGATCCGCCGTAGGTATCGACGATGATCTTCCGCCCGGTCAGACCGGCATCCCCCTGGGGACCGCCGATGACGAAACGGCCGGTGGGGTTGATATGGTAGACGATATCTTCGGCCCGCATATCGGCCGGGATCACCTCATGGATCACCTCACTGAGGATATCCCGGTGCAGTGTCTCCTGATCGACATCGGGGCTGTGCTGGGTCGAGATCACCACGGTGACCACCTCCACCGGCCGGTCATCCCGGTAGCGGACACTCACCTGGGCTTTGCCGTCGGGACGCAGATAGGGGAGCGTACCGTTCTTGCGCACCTCGGCCAGTTTGGCGGTGAGTTTGTGCGCCAGCGCGATTGGCAGCGGCATCAGCTCCTCCGTCTCGGTACACGCATAGCCGAACATCAGCCCCTGATCCCCTGCTCCCGTCTCACCCGAGGCCTGATCGACCCCCTGGTTGATATCGGGGCTCTGCTCCCCCACAGCATTGAGCACCCCGGCGCTTCGGTAGTCAAAACCGAACGTCGCATCGGTGTAGCCGATCTCGCGGACCACTTCCCGCGCGATCTCCTGCATGGGCGCGTAGGTGGTGGTCTTGAGCTCGCCCGCGATGATACAAAAGCCGTTGCTCAGCAGCGTCTCACACGCTACCCGTGCTCCGGTATCCCGTTCGATGATGTAGTCGAGGATCGCGTCGCTGATCTGATCGGCCATCTTGTCCGGATGCCCTTCGGTCACCGATTCACTGGTGAAAATATACTCTTTTGGCATAAACATATTCCTTGTAAGATTTTAGTAGATATCGTTCTCGATCTTTTGGGCCAGCTGCTCAGGAAGGAGCCCAAGGGTCTCCTCCACTTTCGCGGTGTTGCCGTGGCGAATGAAGCGATCGGGATACTCGAAGCTGTGCACCCGCACATCCCGGATCCCGATCCCCTGAAGCCACTCAGTCAGGGCCGAACCGACCCCGCCCATCGCGGCGCTGTCGCTGAAGACATACCAGCGCCGATGGGTCATCGCCAGTTCGCCCAGCAGCGCCTCATCGAGCGGCTTGACGAAGCGCAGATCGACGATCGTCGGATCGGACGCCATCAGTTCGGCTGTCTGCATCGCCCGCCCGACACCGTTGCCGTAGCCGATCAGGGCGATCTCCCGCCCGTGGTGGACGATGTGCCCCTTGCCCAGCTCGTAGTCGGGCACCTCCGTATCCTCAGCCAGGAAAGGGCCCCGCGGATAGCGGAACGCAAAAGGACGATCATACTCCGCAGCAAACGCGATGATCTTCTCCAACCCGGTACGGTTATAGGGAGCCGCCAGCGTCAGGTTGGGGATCGCCCGCAGGTAGCTGATATCGAACGCCCCCTGATGGGTCTCGCCGTCCTCCCCGACGATCCCGGCGCGATCGATCGCAAAACTCACCCCCAGGTCCATCAGCGCGATGTCGTGGATCACCTGATCATACCCCCGCTGCAAAAAGGTGGAGTAGATCGCCACGAACGGTTTGAACCCCTCTTTGGCCAAAGGGCCCATCGAGGTGACCGCATGCTGCTCGGCGATGGCGACATCCCAGAACCGCTCGGGATACGCCTCGATCAGCGCCCCCATCCCGGTCCCGCTGGGCATGGCGGCGGTAACTCCGACGATCCTGTCGTCTTTTGCAGCCAGCGCCAGCAGCGTATCGGAGAAGATCGCGGTGGCGGCCTTGACCCCCCCCTTTTTGCGGGCCTTGCCGTTGGCGACATCAAACGCCCCCACTCCGTGCCACTTCTCCTTGTCCCGTTCGGACCCTTCGGCGATCTCATACCCCTTGCCCTTGGTGGTCTGAGCATGGACGATCACCGGCCGGCCCATCTCTTTGGCGATGGTGAGGGTTTTGATGATCTCTTCGATGTTGTGACCATCTATGGGGCCGATGTATTTGATCCCCAGCTCCTCAAAGAGCAGTCCGGGGGTGAGGATCCGCAGTGACTCATCGATCCGTTTGAGCACATAGGCCGTTCCGTCGGCCGAGATGGAGTGGAGCCCCTCTTTGACCACTTTTTTGATCTTGCTGTACACGGGGCCCGACATGGTACGCGAGAGGTAGCGGCTCACCGCACCAATTGGGGTGGAGATGCTCATCTCGTTGTCGTTGAGGACGATCACCACCGGCAGCTGCCGCTCTCCCAGCTCGTTGAGCGCTTCGTAGACCATCCCCGCGCTCATGCTCCCATCGCCGATAAAGGCCACCGGGATCCGGTCGCTCTCCCCTTTGAGCCTGAACGCCTTGGCCGCGCCGACCGCCAGCGAAACAGAGGTAGAGCTGTGACCCGCTTTGTAATAGTCATACGGCGACTCGTCCGGATCGGTGTAGCCGCACATCCCTTCAAACTGCCGCAGCGTCTCGAAATCCTCCCACCGGTCGGTGATCAGTTTGTGGGCATAGGCCTGATGGGAGACATCGAACAAAAAAGGATCTCGCTGCGCATCGAACACCGCGTGCATCCCGACGATCAGTTCGGTCGCCCCGAGGTTGGAGCTCAGATGCCCGCCGTTGCGGCTGACCACATCGAGGATACGCTCCCGGATCTTTTCGGAGAGCTCTTCGAGCTCGGGGATCGTTTTGTCGTGCAGATTCATGATCGGACTCGCTTGATCTCGTGTTTCACAATCGCCTCCAGTGCGCGTCGAAGATCACCCACCCCGATCGACAGGTCGAGCTGACGGATGATCGACTTGAGCTGCTTCCTGTCGCTCTCTTCGACAAGATGCTTCAATGTGCTAATCATAATCACTTTTTCTTTGAATCGGCTAAAGTCCTCGAGGACCGGCGCCGTCAGATGGGCCTCATCGCAGCCCCGGCGGACACGAACCCGCCTCATCCGAGCACCTCCCCGAGCACCGCAAAGAGCCGGTCGTTCTGTTCGGCGGTCCCGACGGTGATGCGGATCGCGTTGAGCCCGTAGCTGGCCAGGTCCCTTACGATCACCCCCTGCCGCAGCAGTGCCTCGGCGACTTGACGCGAATCGCGCGGCGGCGCGAAAAGGTAGGTGATGAAGTTGGTGTAGCTCTCGATCGTCTCGATGCCGTGCTCGGCAGCGAACGTTTCATAACGGACGATCTGCTCGGCATGGACCGCGATCGACTCCCGTACGAACACCTCGTCTCCGCTTGCGGCGATCGCCGCGGCCAGCGAGAGGGTGGAGATATTGAACGGCGGGCGGAGCTTGTAGAGCGCGCGGATGATCTCCGGCTGGGCGATCCCGTAGCCCACCCGCATCCCCCCAAGGCCGTAGGCTTTGGAGAAGGTCCCCAGATAGACGGCGTTGGGATAGTCGCGCAGATCGGCGGGGGTGATCCGGTAGGCCGGATCTTTGGCGGCGGCATACTCCATGTAGGCTCCGTCGATCACCACCAGCGTCTCGGGATCGGCCGCATCGAGGATCCGCAGCACATCCGCCCGTGAGGTAGCGTCGCCGGTAGGATTGTTGGGAGTACAGAGATAGACCACAGCCGGCCGGTGCTCGGCCATGAGCGGGATAAACTCCTCGGGACGGTGCTCCCAGCTGGGGGTCCGCACGATCGTCGCCCCCTGCTGGCGGGCGTAGATCTCATACATCGCGAAGGTCACCTGACTCATCAGGACCGTACTCTGCGGATTGAGCTTCGCCCGGGCGATGAACTCCAGCACCTGATCGCTCCCGGCCCCGATGATGATCGCCTCTTCGGAGACATCGAAACGCTCCGAGAGGGCCGCTTTGAGCTCATACATGCTGTCGTCGGGGTAGAGGTGGGCTTTGTCGGCGTGTGCGACGATCGCGTCACGGACCGCCGGGGAGGTGCCCAGCGGGTTCTCGTTGGAGGCCAGCTTGACCACCGCATCGGGTGCGATACCAAACTCCCGTACCACCAGCTCGATCGGCTTGCCCGCTTCGTAGACTTTGATCGCGTCTAAAGTTGGGTTGAACTGCATTGTCTCTCCTTCTGGCTGCTTCGTGCGCTCCCGGCTGTCAACCGGTCACACATCGGCGGCCTCTTTGACATACGAGCCGAGGAACTTGATCGACTCTTTGTGTTTTTTGAAGATCCCACGGATCGGGGCGTCATCCTTGTGCCCATCGAACTCGATGAAAAAGATCGATACCCCTTCGACAATGTGGGATTTGATCTTGGTCAGATCGATCCCGGCCTCTTTGAAATCGGTCAGGAAATCGACCAGCGCACCGGGGCGGTTGGGCAGACGCACCAGGATCGTGGTCTTGTCGTTGCCGCTGGGGGCGTTCTCAAAATCACTCACCACGAAGAACCGGGTGCGGTTGTCCCCTTTGTCCTCGATGTTGCTGTGGAGGATCGGCAGGTGGTACATTTTGGAGGCCACTTCGGCGCAGATGGCGGCCGCTTCGGGATCGTTCGCCGCAAGCTGAGCCGCTTTGGCCGTGGACTCGACCGGGATCTGCTCCACCTCGTCCAGACCGAAATCCTCCAGAAAGTTCTTGCACTGGCCAAAGGCGATGTCTTTGGAGTAGATCCGCTTGATCTGCCGGGTGCTCTCGGCCTTGGTCGCCAGTACATGGTGGATATCGATCATCACCTCGGCAATGATCTTGAGATCATAGTCGCTCAGGCAGGAGATGGTGTCACTGACGATCCCGTTGAAACTGTTCTCGATCGGTACCACACCGAACTTCGCCTGCCCGCGATCGACCTCCCGGAAAACCCCTTTGATCGTCCCGATGGGGGTGTAGTGGCTCAGCGCCCCAAACTTGCTCTCGGCCGCCTGATGGGTAAAGCTCGCTTCCGGCCCCAGAAAGGCGATCCGCTCGGGCAGCTCGAAGTTGCGTGCTACGGCGAACAGTTCCAGAAACAGCGCTTCGATCGCCGCGTCGCTGAGCACCCCGCCGCTTCGACGGTTGTGCTCTTTGAGCCGATCAAGGATCTCCTGCTCCCGCTCCGGGCGGTAGATCGGCGCACCGGTTTGGTTCTTGAGGTCTCCCACTTTCCGGACGATCCGCATCCGTTCGTTGTACAGATCGATCAGCCGATCGTCGATGGTGTTGATCTCGTCTCGCAATGCCTGCAGGTCCATACGACTCCTTTCAGTCTCGCAGATACAGCTCTTCGAGCCGGATCTGATCTTCGAGGTTCTCCCGGCGGCGGATCAGACGATCCATGCCCCCCTCAAGCGCCACCTCGGCCGCCCGTCCCCGGGTGTTGTAGTTGCTCGCCATCGTAAAGCCGTACGCACCGGCACTGTGTACGATCAGCAGATCGTCGTGCTCCATGGGCGGCAGCGGACACGCCCGCGCCAGCCAGTCCCCGCTCTCGCAGATGGGCCCAACCACCTCGGCCGGTGTCGTCTCCTCCGCGCGCGGGGCCAGCGGCTCGATCCGGTGGTACGCCTGATAGAGTGCGGGGCGCATCAGATCGTTCATCGCCGCATCGACGATCACGAACCGTTTGGTGCCGTTGTGTTTCTCGTACAGTACCCGCGTCAGCAGCACGCCGGCATTGGCCGTCAGGTATCGCCCCGGTTCCATCATGATCGTCACATCCAGCCCGCGGACCGCGTCGGTAACGATCCGGGCGTATTCTTCCACATCGACCGGGGCCTCGTCCTTGTAAACCACCCCCAGACCGCCCCCGACATCGAAGAACTTGATCTCGATATCGATCGCCTGGAGCGAACGGACCAGATCGGCCACAATCCCGGCCGCTTCAGCGATGGGCGCCAGATCGGTCAGCTGCGATCCGATGTGAAAATGGATCCCCACCGGATCGAGATGCTCCGAGTTTTTCGCATAAATATACATCCGCTTGGCCATGTCGATCTCGACCCCGAACTTGTTCTCATGCAGCCCGGTGGAGATGTAGGGGTGGGTCTGCGCATCGACGTCAGGGTTGACCCGCACCGAGATACGCGCCTCGACCCCCAGCCGCTGCGCGATCGTCTCGACCCGTTTCATCTCCGCTTCGCTCTCGAGGTTGATCAGCAGGATCCCCTCTTTCAGCGCCGCTTCGATCTCATCGTCCCGTTTGCCAACACCCGAAAAGATGATCCGATACGGCTCCACCCCGGCCCGGCGCGCCCGCTGCACCTCTCCGATACTCACGCAGTCCGCCCCGGCCCCCTGAGCGGCGAAATGGGCGATGGTGGAGAGGTTGGAGTTGGCCTTGACGGCATAGGTGATGAGGGATTTGTGCCCGGCAAAAGCGTTTTTGAGCGCATGATAACGCCGCGCCATCGCGTCGAAATCGTACACATAGAGCGGCGTACCGTACTTTTCTGCCAGCGCCTGATAGTCTGTCTGCATAGCTGTATCCAAATGAGTAAAATTGGGTGATTTTAGCGAAAAGTGGGTTAGAGTGCCATGGAGAGAGCTTCCGAACCCGTTTCAGGGCTTAATCCGTAAGACCTTTTCGCGAGTAGCGGGTGCGTACTTCGTCGAGCGGTGTGTCGATCAGGGCTTTGCAGGCTTCGGCGGCATGGGTGATGAGTGCGTCGAGGTGCTCGGTCTCTTCGGAGGCAAAATCGTGAAGGACGTAGTCGGCTACCTGGGATTTGTACTCCGGCTTGCCCACGCCGATGCGGACGCGGAGGTAGTCGCGGCCGATGGCGGCGTCGATCGAGCGCAGACCGTTGTGACCGCCGTGACCGCCGCCCCGCTTGAACCGGATCGCGCCGAGAGGGAGATCGATGTCGTCATGGATGACGATGATATCTTCGGTGTCGATCTTAAAGAACTGTTTGACAGCCTGTACGCTGCGACCGGAGTGGTTCATGTAGGTGGTGGGCTTGAGAAAGAAAAGATTGCCGTGGCGGTAGAGTTCGCCCTCAAAAGTGGATTTGGAGATGTTCCGTGCTCCGGTGTCGGAGACAAGTCGGTCGATCACCCGCCAGCCGATGTTGTGGCGGGTCGATGCGTAGCGCGGTCCGGGGTTGCCCAGACCGACAAAAAGTTTCATGGCTTAGCGTGCCTTGATCACACCACAGACAGAAACATCACCGCGGTCGAGCTTGCGGCACGACTCGGGCACGTCGATGTCGCGTACGAGGATCGAGTCGTCCCGGTCGAGGTCGCTGACGTCGAGGACGAATTTGTTGGGAACGTTCTCGATGGCGCCGCGGATCTTGGGACGACGCTTGGTCACGACGAGGACCCCTTTGTTCTTCAGTCCCTTGGGGGTGCCGGTGGTAAAGACCGGTACGAGGTAGTCCATCACCTGGCCGGGAACAGCTACCAGCAGGTCGACGTGTACGATGTCGCCGTTGACCGGATGGAGCTGGTACTCCTGGATCACAACATTGAGCTCTTTGTCGCCGACTTTGATCGGGAACGCCAGGGTCTCTTTGTTGCGCACGGTCCGGATGAACTCACCCTGTTTGAACGCTGCGTGGATGTTCTCCACCCCGCGGGCGTAGATGTTGGCGATCAGATAACCATCTCGTCGGAGCTGCTTTGCGCTGCCCTTGCCGATACTCTCTCTAACGATGCCTTCTAACATAATAGGTCCTTTGTGTAAAATGGGTCGGGATTATACCATCTCTACACTAAAGTTATGATTGTTCCTCATCGTCTTTGATCTCGAACGCATCCAGATCGGTCGGTTCCCGGGTCGCTGTGGATTTGGATGAAGAGGTATGTCGTCCGATCCCCTGCAGCTTGAGCTTGAGGTCGGAGGGTCGGGTCGCATACTCCAATGCGGTCTCCTGCGGGATTACCTTCTCTTCGACCAGATCGAGCAGGTGCTGATCGAAGGTCTGGGAGCCGTAGATCTCCTTGCCCTCTTCGATCGCATCGGGGATCTCCATGTCGCGGTTCTCGGCGATCATCTCCACGATCCGCGGGGTTCGCACCAGCACTTCGGTGACCGGCCGACGGCCACCGTTGGGGATGGGGACCAGCCGTTGCGAAACAACCCCGGCCAGGACCGAGGCGAGCGTCCCCCGTACACGGTTCTGCTCTTCGCGGGGGAACATCCCTACTACCCGGTTGATCGTCTCTTTGGCATCAAGCGTGTGCAGCGTCGAGAAGACCAGGTGACCGGTGTTGGCCGCATGCAGGGCCAGCTCCACCGTCTCAAGGTCCCGGATCTCCCCGACGAGGATGATGTCGGGGTCTTCCCGCAGGGCCGCCCGAAGGGCATCGCCGAAGTTGAGCGCATCCTGCCCGACGGAGCGCTGGTTGATCAGGCATTTTTTGTCTTTGTGGACAAATTCGATCGGATCCTCCAACGTGATGATGTGCTTGGGGTAGGTGCTGTTGACCTTGTCGATAATGGAAGCAAGCGTGGTGGACTTTCCACTGCCCGTGACACCGGTGACCAGCACCAGACCGCGGGGGATATCGGCGAACGACGCGATCACCTCCGGCAGGTTGAGTGACTCAAATGACGGTATCTCGGTCGGAATCACCCGAAAGACAGCGCTCAGCCCATCCATCTGATAGAAAAAATTCACCCGGAACCGGCTCTCTTCGTCGAGCACATAGGTAAAGTCGAGCGAACGCTCCTCCAGCAGACGTTTGTACTGTTTGGCGGTGGTGATCTCCTGAGCCAGCTGATCGAGCTGTTCCGCCGTAAGGGTCTCTTTGATCTGTTTGAGCGCCCCGTGTACCCGAACCCGGGCATGAGAACCTGACTTGAGGTGGAGGTCGCTGCCGCCATGACTGACCAGCAGTTTGAGATAGGCATCAAGTTTCTGTTTCATTGGGAAGTTTCCAGTGCTTTGAGCATCTGGGCAAAAGCTTCCTCAAATGCCTGCAACCCATCCTCGAGCAGTTCGCCATAGACCGCATCCATCTCGATCCCCGCTTCGGCCAGACGATCGAAGAAAGCATCGATCGCCTCGGGATCGGGAAGCTGCGATTTGTCGGGGAGTTCCATGGAGAGAGCTGCTTCGATGGTATGCAGCGGGGCGGTGTTGATCGCGTGGGGGGCGCAGAGTTTTCGGACATAATAGTCGGTAGGGAGGTCATCCCCTTTGACCCCGGTACTGGCAAAAAGGGTCTGGACGCTGGGGGTGTGGTTGGACTCGATGATGTGGTAGATCCGGGCGGCGTTCATGATACCGGTCTGGGCGGTGGGGAGTCCCAGCTCCTTCAGGCGATCATCCAGCAGCCGGTCGAAGCGGCTGACGAAGACCGAGATCACTGCATCGACCCGCTCGCCGCCGGTGTTGCCAAACTCATCGATCCCGCTTTTCATCGCGCTGAGGCATTTGCGCGCCTGATCGGGGGAGAAGACCAGCGTGGCGTTGACGCTGATCCCCTCGCCCAGCAGCGCCTCCATCACCGGGTAGCCCGCTTCGGTCGCGGGGACCTTGATCATGACGTTGGGCTGTCCGATCGCTTTGAACAGCCGACGGGCCTCGGCCAGCGTCGCGCCGGTGTCGTCGGAGAGGAACGGATCGACCTCGATGCTGATGTACCCTTCATCCCCCTCATCATAGCGCCCGCGAAGCGCCAAAGCCGCCTGGCGGATATCCTCGATGGCGAGGGCTTCGTACTTTTCCTTGGGTGAGGCATCCGAGAGGGTCTCCAGCTGTTCGGCATAGGCAGGGGAGGTGGTGATGGCATTGGCGAAGATCGACGGATTGCTCGTCGCGCCGTTGACCATCCCTTTTTCGATCATCGCCGGAAAAGACTCACGGAGAAAATCCCGCTCCACAAAATCCAGCCAGAGCGAATAACCCAGTTTTTCATCATACATCGTCATACTCCCATCGATAATCTGCCCATGATCCGATCCGCTCAGGCCGGTTCAGGGCTGCGTCCAATTCCTCCAGAAACCTTGCACGCGGGATCGTCACCGCTCCCATCCGCACAAGGTGTTCCGTCTCAACCTGGCAGTCGATAAAATCATAACTTTTTGCGCCTAAAACACCCCTTAGGGCCGTCAGGGCGATCTTGGAGGCGTTGGGGCGTGCGGCGAACATCGATTCGCCGAAGAACGCACCCCCCATCGCGATCCCGTAGAGCCCGCCGGCCAGCTCCCCCTCCATGTAGACCTCCACGCTGTGGGCGTATCCCTGCTCGTGCAGCGCGATATAGGCCTCCTGCATCTGCGGATGGAGCCAGGTCCCCTGCTGCCCCGGCCGGGGGATCTGACCGCAGGCCCGGATCACCTCCGCGAACGCCCGGTCGAAACGGACCTCATAGGTGCTGTTACGCAGCACGCGACGAAAGGAGCGGGAGAGTTTGAGATCATCGGGGTAGAGGACCAGACGGGGATCGGGGGACCACCAGAGGATCGGATCGGACGCGTTGAACCACGGGAAGATCCCCTGCCGGTAGGCCGCCAGCAGCCGATCGGGGTGCAGATCGCCGCCCCAGGCGACGATCCCCTCCGGGGAAGCGTGCCGGGGGTCGGGGAACCATCGGCGATCCTCTTCCAGCGGAGGGATGAGCCAGGAGGTATCTTCCGCGCCGGTCCCCATCAGTCTCTCCCGGGAAAGCAGCGGGTAGCGGGCAGCAGGCAGCAGGCAGGGGTTTTGCTCACGGTGTTGTTTCTCCGGGGGTAAAAGCAAAGGTCGGCGCCCCTTCTTTGTAGCCCACTTTGACCCGGCCGCCGTATTTGAGCTCACCGAAGAGGATCGCGTCGGTCAGCGGTTCCTTGACCTGCTCGTCGATCACCCGGGCGATGTGGCGCGCACCGTACCGCTCGTCGTACCCCTCCTGCGCCAGATAGGCGCGGGCCGCTTTGGTGAGTTTGACGGTGATGTTCTTGGGAGCGAGCAGCTCGTTGAGCCGTCCGATCTCGATCCCCACGATCGTCTCGAGCGCCTCCGGGGAGAGCGGTGCGAACGGGATCGTCGCGCTCAGACGGTTGCGGAACTCGGGAGTAAAGAAGTCTTTGAGCG
>Ga0256843_1002013_pt1 | contig 15228 bp, 14 predicted proteins | sample AlvinellametaG_FD_191572 | JGI IMG/M metagenome (GOLD analysis project Ga0256843, IMG submission 191572) | Pompeii worm associated microbial communities from hydrothermal vent at the East Pacific Rise, Pacific Ocean - Alvinella | ecosystem: Host-associated > Annelida > Integument > Unclassified ... | reverse complement strand
TGTAATTACCCACGGTCTGTTGTCTTTTAGGAATTCGTTTTTCATGTTTTCTTTGGTTTTAGTAACCAATTCGTCCAAAAAAAGCATAAAAGCCTTTCAAATTTTATTGCAAGTATATAAAAAAAAAGGCGTTAAATGAAATATGAAAAAAAAGAGAAAAGAAGCTTTTTGGTGATGATTATTTACACTGAGCGAATTCTTTTTTTGTTTTTTCGTCGTCCATGCACCCCGCATAGCATGCAAGTGAAAATATAGTTGCGATTTTTAGGGCTTGGTCTTTGGTGGCATGGTATTTTTTCATATATGTTTCGTAAAATTTGGCTCCCGCTTTGCTTGATACGTTTTTACACGCTTTTTCGTTTTTTAATACGCCATATTTTATTGCGTTTGAATGACACGCGTCAAAAATCGGTTTTAGCATACATATATTGCTTTTTGCGGCAAATGAGAAACTAAACAATAGCATTGCTGAAATTACTATTTTTTTCATTTGAGAATCCTTTAAAATTAAATTGAGATTAAATGTTAGCACATATATTTTTCAATGTCAATAAAAACATATAAAAGAGACTCTTCGGCTTCGCCTTAGAGTGACAACCAACAATGGGCGTCATTCTGAGCCGCATAGCGGCGAAGAATCTCAAAACGGGATATTTCGCTTCGCTCAATATGACACTACTACGGTCATTCTGAGGAAGCGTAGCGACCGAAGAATCCCGCACGTTCAATGTAAAATAGACTCTTCGCTACGCTCAGAGTGACGTTTGCTACCCCGTCATTCTGATGCATGAAGTGCCGAAGAATCTCGAAGAATCCCTAAACCATCACTCCTTAACTATTTGCAGATAGTTTTTATAAATCGGCTCGTCCACATATAATCCATCTATCGTAAAAGGACCTTCTTTTTCAAATCTTTTTACAATCATTTCGGCAAACTCTGTATCTTCATCAAAAATTTTATTGGCAATTTCGCACTGGGTAGGGGTTATACACCCGACTCCTTTCATTCCGAGATTTTTTTGCAAGGCGCACCATTTACTAAACCCGTCGGTATCTTTATATTGTTGATATACAAATCCAATCGGAGTTATGTTTAGATATCTTGAAGTCAAAGAAAAATCGCTTAAGATGTTATGGATTAGAGGATTGTCTGAGGATATTATAGAATGGGGGAGGGCTAATTCGTTTAGCAAATCGTAAATACCTATATAAAATGTAGTGAGTTTGGGGTGATTTAGAGTTTTTAGATTAAAAAAGGCTTCTTTTGTTTCGATTGAGGCGTGGATTTGTTTGTTTGTCATCATAAATACGTCGTCTATTTCTTCTATGTGTTTGACCTTAGGGATTCTAAATGCGTTAAACGTAAATTTTTCTAAAAATTCAATATCCTCTTTTCCTCCTTCGTTTAAAGGATTGACTCTAACCACGATTTCTTTATCGATATTGTTTATATTCGATAAGAAAACTCCTATCATTACTCTTGCTATCTCTTTTTTTTCTTTGGGGACTCCGTCTTCTAAATTCAACATAATAACGTCTGCGGGAAGAGAATCGATTTTGTTTAAATGTTTTGCTTGATGGGCGCTAACCATTAAAACGGAGCGTTTTTTTGATGTTGCTAAGGGATAAGAGTTTTTTGATATTAATCTTAAAGCGGAGGAGATGTCGTTTTTTTTGATTATTTCTTCCAAAAATCCGATATTTTCGAATATCATTTGTAATCCTTAGAGTTAAGATATAGCAAAATGGCTCTTATTTCGTTATCTGTCAAATAGTCGTATTTAGGCATTATGTTGATATGTTTTAGAGGTGAGTGCGGATTTTTACGTAAGATTCTTTTGAGGTTATATTGATGAAAGAGGGCTTTTTTAAGCCTATCAAACGTTAAATTTTTTAGAGGGACGGTTTTGATAATCTCTTTTTTACCGTTTTTGTCGTAATAGTATGTGATGATTTTGCCTTTTGCGTTTTCGCCGTGACATTTCGCGCAACTGATACCTCTTGGGTTATTGTAGAGCATTTTGCCGTATTCGAGGTTAGTTATAAACCAGTTATTGTCTTTAGCGTATAAAAAAACGGATAAAATTATAAAAAACAGCTTATTTAACATTAACTTTTTCCTTTTATGTTAAAATTTCAATTATTTGATTTTATCAAAAAGGAACGCATATGACAATTCTTGACGGGAAAAAACTCTCCGCGAAAATAAAAGAAAATTTAAAAAAAGAGATAGAAGAATTAAAAAAAGATGGCGTAACTCCCGGACTTGCAGTAATTTTGGTGGGTAACGACCCCGCAAGCAGAACTTATGTAGGTATGAAAAGCAAAGCTTGCAAAGAGACCGGAATTTATAGTGTAGTCCATGAGTTTCCGGAAAATATAACAGAAAAAGAGCTTTTATCCACTATCGATATGATAAATGAAAACCCAAATATCCACGGACTTTTGATACAGTTGCCTCTTCCTAAACATATCGATACTACAAAAATCTTGGAAAGAGTGAATCCGAAAAAAGACGTGGACGGATTTCACCCGTATAATATGGGAAGGTTGATAGAAGGACTTGATACGTTTGCGCCTTGTACTCCTTTGGGGGTTATGGAGTTGTTTAAAGAATACGGTATCGACCTTTATGGAAAAGACGTTTGTGTAGTGGGAGCGAGTAATATAGTCGGTAAACCTATGTGGGCTCTTTTGGTTAACGAAATGGCGAGTGTGGATATTTGCCACATAGCTACGCGCGATTTGAAAGACCACACGAAAAGAGCGGATATCGTAATAGTTGGAGTGGGAAAACCAAACCTGATTACCGCTGATATGGTAAAAGAGGGAGTGATAGTAGTGGATATCGGAATTAATAGATTAGACGATAACAGTATCGTCGGAGATGTCGATTTTAAAAACGTATCCGAAAAAGCTTCATATATAACTCCCGTCCCAGGCGGAGTGGGACCTATGACGATTGCAATGTTACTTAAAAACACCGTAAAAGCCGCAAAAAATTTAACAAAAGAGAATAAATGAAAGAGAGTTTAAAAAAAATATACAAATGGTCCAATACGTGGACCGGGACTATTGTTATTGTTTTACTGATTATTTTTTTCTTGGCTCAAGCGTTTGTAATTCCAAGCGGAAGTATGAAAAGGACTCTGCTTCCCGGTGATGCGTTGTTTGCAAAAAAATTCGCATACGGCGTGCCTATACCTCATATTCCTTGGATAGAAGTTCCTATTTTGCCTGATTTTAGAGGCGATGGGCATTTGATAGACGGACCTCGTCCAAAAAGAGGGGATATTGTAATTTTTAGATGGCCCGTTAAGCCCAAAATGCATTTTGTTAAACGATGCGTGGCTGTGGGTGGGGATAAATTGATGGTTAGAAACAAAAATCTCTATTTAAGAATTCAAAACGATAACGCAAAAACGGTTGAGTTTGCCAAAAAAATGAAAGCGAGAGTTGTGGATATCAACGGAGAGTTGTGGGCGGAAAATCCCTATATGAAATTACACCCCGGTATTCATCACGACCCGAATATTGTAGATGACGGTAATATGTTAAGAGAGCCGATATTTAATTATGGTCCGGTTATCGTGCCTAAAGACAACTATTTTATGATGGGAGATAATAGAGACCATAGTGATGATAGTAGATTTTGGGGTCCGGTGGCGTATAAATATATCGTAGGGAAGCCTTGGTTTATCTATATGAGCTGGGTTATGCAACAACCCGGAGAAGACGAAGCCGAAAATGTCCCTAACTTTACTATCAGATGGAATCGTGTAGGAAAAACAATAGATGAAATAGAAAATGAATTAAGAGAAGGCAAAAAACCGTATTTAACCGCCGGTTGTGCTAAAGAGTGAGTATGGTTTTGGTGATAATAAAATATACCGCGTTGGCGCTTGCGTTTTTGATTGCTATTATCGGGCATGAGATAATGCATGGACTTGTTGCCAAATATTACGGAGATGATACGGCAAGCAAAGAAGGAAGGCTGAGTATTAATCCTTTAAAGCATATAGACCCTTTTGGGAGTATAGTGTTTCCTTTGGTTTTGTTTTTATCTCAAAAATTAGCCGGGGTAGAGAGTCCGATTGTTTTTGGGTGGGCTAAACCTGTGCCGGTTAATGTCTTTAAGGTCGTGGAACGTGGCGGGTATATCGGAGCTTTTAACGTATCGATAGCCGGAGTCGCGTATAATTTAGTTATTGCGTTAATAGCATCTTCGCTTCTTGGTTTTTTTGCAGACCCGAGCGGAATTGTAAGCGCGTTTTTATATATGTTGATGCTCTATTTGGTTGTGGTAAACGTAATTTTAGCGGTATTTAATATGTTTCCTATTCCTCCGCTTGACGGTGCTAATGCCGTTAAATATTTGGCTTTGCAGTTTAAGTGGTATGAAATTGCAAAGTTTTATAATAAAATTGAACCATACGGTATGATAATTTTGATGATTGTATTGTTTACGCCTATTAGCGATTATCTTTTTTATCCGGCGCATTTGTTGATTTATAAATTGATAGGGTATTAGAGTTGGGATTCTTAGGGATTCTTCGAGATTCTTCGTCTACTTCGTATACTCAGAATGACGCCCCAAACCCTCAGAATGACGCCCCAAACCACAGAATGAAGAAAAACTGTCGTCCCAACCAAAACGAAGGACCTCGGCAAGAGATTCTTCGGTCGCTACGCTTCCTCAGAATGACCGTAGTAGTGTCATATTGAGCGAAGCGAAATATCTCGTTTTGAGATTCTTCGCCGCTGTGCGGCTCAGAATGACGAAAAATTATTTTTTAAACCAGCTTTTTACTTTGTCAATAGCTTCTTCTAAGATACTTTTGTGTTCTTTAATCTCTCCGCCGAAGCTTTTGTGTAGCTTTTCCAAAAGTTCTCTTTGGTCTTCTGTTAATTTTTTAGGATATACGATATTAAGTATGGCTATCAAATCGCCTTTAAATCCGGTATTGGGGTCCGGAATTCCTTCGCCTTTAAATACGACTTTGGTTTTGTCTTTGGTGTTTGGTTTTATAATAATCTCTTTTTCGCCGCTAAGTGTTGGGATTTTGACGCTATCTCCCAAAATTGCGCTTGTAAAGAAAATAGGCACGTCGACTATTAGATTATTGCCTTTTCTTTTAAAGATTTTGGACTCTTTTACGTTAAAAATCAGATACAAATCCCCTCTGCCTTGCGGGTATTCGTTCCCTTTACCCGGGATTCGCATTCTCATGCCCGTATCTACACCTGCCGGGATATCGATTTTTACTTTTTCTTCTTCTATTATATAACCTTTGCCTTTGCATTCTTTACATATTTTTTTGGCGATAAATCCTTTGCCGTTACATTGAGGGCATGTTTGAGAGATTCGCATAAAGCCGTTCCCCATTACGACACTTCCTCTACCGTGGCACGTCGGGCATGTCTCTTTTTCTTCGGCGCCAGAGCCTTGACATTTCGGGCATAGTTTAAAATATGTCGTAGTTATCTCTTTGCTTATACCGTATACTGCTTCTTCAAATTCGAGGGTAACTTCGATTGCTCTATCTATATCGTAGGGCATTTGGATTTGTGTTTTTTTGCTTGTGCCAAATCCACCTCCGAAGATATCGTTAAACATATCGAATATATCGCCAAAATCAAAATCGGTAGAATATCCTCTGCCTTCCAAGCCTTCTTTACCGTATTTGTCGTAAATAGCTCTTTTTTCGTCGTCACTTAAGACTTGATAGGCTTCGTTTATTTTTTTAAACATCTCTTCGGCTTCTTTATCGCCCGGGTTTTTATCGGGGTGGTATTTCATTGCAAGGCGTCTGTAGGCTTTTTTGATTTCAACTTTTGTCGCACTTTTACTCACGCCCAATATTTCGTAATAATCCATCTCCCCTCCTAATTTTTTTTGGAATTATATCAAAAGGATATGTTATAATTTCTTCAAAAAAGGCGCGTTATGGCATATGAGATTGATAAAAATCAATTAAACGAGGTCCTTGAGAAGCACAAACTCTCATGGGAGGATTACGAGCATATCAAAAAAATCTTGGGAAGAGAGCCCAATTTCGTAGAACTCGGTGTATTTAGCGCAATGTGGAGCGAGCATTGTTCGTATAAATCGAGCAAAGTATATTTAAAAGGTTTTCCTACCGAGGCTCCTTGGGTTATTCAAGGTCCCGGAGAAAACGCCGGGGTTATAGATATCGGCGGCGGAATGGCGGCGGTATTTAAAATGGAATCCCACAACCACCCGAGTTTTATCGAGCCGTATCAAGGTGCGGCTACGGGAGTTGGCGGAATACTAAGAGACATATTTACTATGGGGGCAAGACCTGTTGCGAATCTGAACGCAATCAGATTCGCGCATATTAAAGGAGACGACGACACTGCCAAACTGCATAGACATCTGCTTCACGGAGTGGTTGCCGGAATCGCCGGATACGGAAACTGTATAGGAGTCCCTACCATCGGTGGAGAAACGGCGTTTGAAGAGTGTTATAAAGGTAATATATTGGTAAACGCATTTTCACTCGGAGTTTGTCCGCAAGATGAGATTTTTTACGCAAAAGCCGAAGGAATTGGCAATCCAGTAATCTATGTAGGGTCTAAAACGGGACGCGACGGGCTTGGGGGAGCCGTAATGAGTAGCGATAGTTTCAAAGAGGGAGACGAAGACCAAAGACCAACCGTCCAAGTTGGAGACCCTTTTACCGAAAAACTGTTGATGGAAGCGTGTTTGGAGTTGTTTAAAACCGATTATATCGTAGGTATTCAAGATATGGGAGCGGCGGGACTGACTTCAAGTAGTTTCGAAATGGCTGGTAAAAGCGGAAGCGGACTTGTAATGCACCTTGATAAAGTTCCTATGAGAGAAGAGGGAATGAACCCGTATGAATTGATGCTAAGCGAAAGCCAAGAGAGAATGCTTATTTGCGCCAAAAAAGGATATGAAGATAGAGTAATTGAGATTTTTAAAAAATACGACCTTGATGCGGAAGTAATCGGGGAAGTTACCGATACCGGAAGAGTGGAGCTTTATTGGCATGGGGAAAAAGTCGCCGATATACCGGTAGACCCTATTACCGAAGAAGCACCCGAACTCACAAGACCCGTAAAAGAACCCGACTATCTTAAAGAGATCAGAAACGTAGAAATTCCTAAAATAGACCCTCAAGAAGCGTTTGAAAAATTAATGGCAGAGAGTGAAGTAGTCGATAAAGCCTGGATATACGAACAATACGACTCTATGGTTCAAACAAATACGGTAGATACGAAAAGAACGGACGGTAGCGTAATTAGAGTAAAAGAAAACGGCAGATACTTGGCAATGGCGAGCGATTGTAACGCGAGATTCAATTATATAGACCCGAAACTTGGAGCTTCCGCGGCTGTAATGGAAGCGGGCAGAAACGTAGCGGTCAAAAAAATCAAGCCTTTGGCGATTACGGATTGTTTGAATTATGGTAATCCATTAAATCCGGAAATTATGTGGCAGTTTAAAATGGGGTGCGAAGGTATTAAAGATGCTTGCAAAGCTTTAAATACTCCGGTTGTGAGCGGAAACGTATCGCTTTATAACGAAAACGACGGCGAGGGAGTATATCCTACGCCGGAAATCGCAATGGTTGGAGCGGGTGACGAATATAGAAGCAGTGAACTCAAAAAAGAAGGGAATACTCTTTATATTTTAGGCGAAACGAAACCGGAATTTGGCGGAAGTTTGTATCTTAAAGTATTCGGTCCGAAAGTTGCGGGCATACACCCTGAGGTAAATTTCGAAAACGAGCTTAAGCTTTGGGAAGTTTTGCAAAGCGATTTAATCAAAAGCGCAAAAGATATCTCAACCGGAGGAGCGGCGATAGCGGCTTATAAATGGGCGTGCATTAGCGATAAGGGAGTGGATATCGATATAAGCGTGGAAAATAAAGAAGATGTTTTTGCGGAAAGTCTAAGCAGAGCGTTTGTAGAAATTGAACCGAAAGACGAAGAGGCGTTTGAGAGTTTGTGTAAAGAAAAAGGCTTATATTTCGAAAAAATAGGAAAAGTTGGGGGAGATAAAATTAAAATCAACGATATAGAAGTTTCTTTGGAAAGAGCCAAAGAGGTATATTTTAATACGTTTTCTAAAATCTTAAAAAACGAAATCATATAAAGGAAAATTATGGCAAAAAGAGCTTTACTAAGCGTTTCTGATAAAACCGGCATTGTTAATTTGGCTAAAAGTCTCGTAGGACTCGGGTTTGAAATAATTTCAACGGGCGGGACAAAAAAAATATTACAAGAAAACGGTATTGATGCTATAGATATTAGTGAAATTACGAAATTTCCCGAGTGTTTTGGCGGAAGAGTAAAAACGCTAAATCCTTACGTCCACGGCGGGATTTTATATAGAAGCGGCATTGACGATGAGGAGGCAAAAAAACTTGGAATTGAGAGAATTGATTTGGTGGCTGTGAATTTGTATCCATTTAAAGAAACAATTGAGCGTACCGACGATTTTGATGAAATTATTGAAAACATCGATATTGGCGGACCTACTATGGTTAGAAGTGCGGCTAAAAACTTTAAAGACGTATTGATTGTAACGAGTCCAAGCGATTACGATAGCGTAATAGAAGCCCTAAAAGAAAACAGAGACGATTATGAATTTAGAAGAAATTTAATGATAAAAGCCTTCGAGCATACCGCCGCATACGATGCGATGATAGCCAATTATATGAACGAAAGATTTAATCAAGGTTTCGGGGATAAAAGATTTATCGTAGGTAATAAGGTATTTAACACAAGATACGGGGAAAATCCTCATCAAAGAGGCGCTTTGTATGAATTTGAAGATTTTTACAGAAGGCTTAATATCATTAAAGGCGAGCCGAGTTTTAACAATCTGACAGATATCAACGGAGCCGTAAAACTTGCGGTGAGTTTGGGTGAGGGTGCGATAAGTATTATAAAACATGCAAATCCTTGCGGTGCGGCTAAGAAGGAGGATTTAATAACCACCTGGCAAAAGGCGCTTGAATGTGACCCTATAAGCGCGTACGGAGGGGTTGTGGCAGTAAACGGAGTTGTAACGAAAGAACTTGCCGAAGAGATAAATAAAATTTTCGTAGAAGTATTAATAGCCGGTAGAATTACGGAAGAAGCGGTTAAAGTATTTGAAAAGAAAAAAAGAATAAAGCTTTTTGATTTAGGTCAGGCGAAACTTGAGATTCCGGGAGATGTTTGGGACTTTAAACATATCGAGGGAGGTTTTGTGTTTCAAGATGCCGACAGAGTAGAAGATGACGAAGTCGCTAACGCAAAATGCGTTACGGAAGTTTGCGTAGAGGATAAAAAAGATTTGGAAATGGCTTGGAAAATAGCGGCACTTACCAAATCAAACTGCGTAGTATTCGTAAAAGATTCACAAATGGTGGCAATCGGAATGGGAATGACGAGCAGAGTCGATGCAACAAGATGCGCCGTTGAAAAAGCCAAATCATTAGGACTCGATATTAGGGGAAGTTCGCTTGCGAGCGAAGCGTTTTTTCCGTTTAGAGACAGTGTGGATTATGCGGCTGAGGTAGGAGTTAAAGCTATAATCCAACCGGGAGGCAGTATTAGGGACGATGAAGTTATTCAAGCCGCAAACGAAGCCGGAATCGCTATGTATTTTACCGCTAAAAGACATTTTTTCCACTAATTCTCCGGCTTTGCCATGACCTTAAAAACTCTTGAGATTTTTTATACGCTTTCAAAATACGACCATATGGGAAAAAGCGCCGAAGTATTAGGCATTACTCAATCCGCCGTTTCTTTGGCTATTAAATCGCTGGAAAAAGAGGTGGGTGAGAGGCTTTTTGACAGACTTGGCAAAAGAGTCGTTTTAAATGATTGCGGCAGGAGGTTTTATAACGAAACGATAGAGTCTTATAGCAGGCTTTTGGAAGCTAAAAATATGTTTCGTAAAGGGAAAATCAGTGGAGAATTAATTATAGCTTCGAGTAAAAGCTGGGGTAATTTTTTAATGCCGCGAAAGATAATATCGTTTTTAAAAAGATATCCCAACGTTCAAATTTCTCACGTCATAAAAAACTCCTCGCAAATACTCAAAGATATTCTTAACGGCAAGATAGATTTGGGAATTATAGAATCTGAAATAGACGATTATGATTTGATAAAAGAGAAAATAGGAGAAGATAGGCTTATTGTAGTCTCTAAAGATGATTCTTTGAAAAAAGGGGAGTATTTTATTGACGAATTATTTAAAAAAAAGTGGATATTAAGAGAAAAAGGCTCCGGGACAAGGGAGATGTTTTTATCCGCTATAGGTGATATGAAAAAACATCTTGAGATTTTTTCCGAATGTAGTGAATTTGAAGAGATAAAAAATTTTTTGTTGAGTGATAACGATATAATAACGTGTATATCCGAATTTGCATTTAACGAAGAGATAAAAAGAGGAGAATTATTTGAAATTAGAGTGAAAAATTTGGATTTAAAACGAAATTATTATCTGATTTATCATAAAAATAAATATCAATCTTCTCTTTTTAAAAAATTTGCTTCGTTTTTAAGAAACGATTAGGGCTTGACCGCATCGGCAAACGCCGCAATACCGCCTTCTAAGGATTTTGAGTTTTCTATTCCCAATAGATGTAAAAAAGCCGTTGCAACGATAGTCCTTGCTCCGCTGTGACAGCTGACGACAATGGTGTGGTCTTTGTATTGGAGTAACGTTTTAATGCTCTCTTTTTCAAATAGTTTGTTTAAAGGGATATTCAAGCTCTTTTTATAAGTGTATCCTACAAGAGAGGTTTCGTAATTTGTCCGTATGTCGAGTATGAGGATTTTTTCGTTGTTTTTTATTTTGTTTATAACGTCTTCGACTTTTATTCTACATGGTTTTAACTTTAAAAATTCCTGGTCGAAATGTTTAAAATGAGCGTTTATTTTTTCGAGTAGAATCATATCGATATTTTCCATTGCGTCTCCTTAATTTTTTGCAAATTGTATAATTAATTTTTTGTTTTTTGAAATTTATAATTTTAAATATAATAATAAAAATTTTTAATAAGGGCTGGTATGTTAAAAATAATCATCGACCATCAAAAAGAGATAAAAGAGATATTTAAGAAAATGTCGTTTATTAGGGATAATTTTATTCCGGGAAACGATGCATATTTTAGCGAGCTTAACGATTTGGCTAAAGAGATGAAAGAAGAATTAACTTATCATTTCAACCTTCAAATACATTCTGTCGGGACTAATAAAAAAGTAGAATATTTGGTTAAAGAAAATCTGCTTGTGAGGGATATGCTTTTTAGAATGCTTGATTTTATTATCGTAAAAAACGCACAAAATTCACTTGACGCGTTTTTGAAGTTTGACGATTTCGAAGAAATTTTAAAAGCTTATTTAAAAAAGGAAAAGGGTCTTTTTTTGCAAAATCTCTCAACCGAATTAAATAAAGACGAAATTGATAAGATTGAGAAAATTCTACACACTTTAACATAATTTTAATTTATATCTTTGACATTTCTTTTCTCTTTTTTATACAATAAATTTACATTCATTCATGTTAAATTAAAGGTTGTTTATGAAATTGACTATCGACCCTATAACGAGGATAGAGGGGCATTTAAAAGTTGAGGTTGAAATAAAAGGAGATAAAATAACCGACGCTAAATGTAGCGCGGATATGTATAGGGGGATAGAAAAAGCCCTAAAAGGTTACGACTATTTAACTGCAATTCAAATAACGCAACGAACGTGCGGGTGCTGTCCTTACGCTCACGCGGAAGCCGCCGCGTTAGCCATAGAAAACGCTCTTGGAATCGAACTTAATAAAAACGGTAAACTTTTACGCAATATGGTAATAGGCGCATATAAACTAAAAGATTATCTGCTTCATTTTTATACGTTAAGTTCGCTGGATTTTGTTAGGATTGATGCTTTGTTGGATTATAACGGCGATGATAGAGAGTTGTTGGAGTTTAAAAAATATCTGCTTGAGGAGCTTTCCTCAAAAAGGGTGTTTCCTAATCCTTTGTATAATCAGAAATTTAAAAATGCTTATATGTCCGATTTTAGAGACAATATATTTTTGATAAAAGGGTATTTGGAAAGTTTTGAAGTTATGAAGCAAGTGGGCGAGATGGTAAAAATATTCGGTTCGAAAACCCCGCATATGACGACCATAGAAGCTGGAGGGGTTACTACTCTACCAAGTGCCGATAGGCTGTTGAAGTATATAAATTTGGCTAAAAACGTTCAATATTTCATACATAACAAATATTTGCCAGATGTCATTAGAGTCGCAAAACATTTCAAAGAGTATTTTAACATAGGAAAAGGCGTAAATAACTTTTTGACGTTTGATACTTTGTTGGATTTAGACGGAAATTATGAATTTGTGGGCGGATTTAGCAAGGAGTATTCGTTAAGCGGTGTCAATCCGGAAAATATCGTTGAATACAACAATTATGCTTATTATAAGGAAGAAGGCGGATATAAGCCTTTAGAGCTACAAACGCTAACGCCTATTTCGTTTGAAGAGTTTAAAAACGAAAAGAAAAAATACTCGTGGTCCAGAGCTCCAAGATATGAAGAAAACGTAGTGGAAGTAGGACCGAGCGCTATTATAATCAATACCTATTTAAGCGGTAAAAACAGAAAATTAAACACTCTTGTGGATAAAATAAATTCCAAACTCGGGATAAATTTAAAAGATTACAATTCCGTTATGGGAAGACATTTGGCAAGAGCGATAATAAGCTCGCTGATAATCGATAAGCTTGTGGAGGATTCTCTTAAAGTCGACGAAGGTGTTTTGGGCTTTATTCAGTTAAAAAAACCTCCAAGCAACGTTAGAGGCGTGGGAGTTACGGAAGCTACAAGAGGCGCGCTTGCGCATTTTATAGAAATAGGCGATAACGGATTTATCAAAAATTACGACATGATAGTCCCGACAACTTGGAATATATCTCCAAAAGACGACAAAAACAGACACGGCGCTTTAGAACTTATGCTAATCGATACGAAAATAGACAATCCTTCAAATCCTATCGAAATTACGAGGATAGTTAGAAGTATCGACCCGTGTTTGGCTTGCGCCGTTCATTAAAGGGTTAAAATGCAAAGAAGAGAATTTTTGGAATTTACCAACAAACTGCTCGTAACGCTTTTTGGTAGCGGGTTTTTTAGTATTGAAGAGTTAAAAGCTTTGGAAGAGGGTAAAAAACCTGATTTAATATGGCTTCATTCGATGAGTTGCGATGGGTGTTCGACGTCGTTTTTAAATGCCGAAGAGCCGTTTATAGATATTATTTCCCGGTATGTAAATATAGTATTTCACCCTACGTTAATGGTTAGCGACGGAAAAGACGCTATGGAGATTTTGGATAATTTTAAAAGCGATAATTTGATATTGGTAGTCGAAGGTGCGCTTGCGAATAAAGATATGCCTCATGTATGTATGATGGGTGAGAGATTTATGAACGATATAGTTTCTCAAACGGCAAAAAAAGCGAATATTGTCATATCAGCCGGGACATGTGCGAGTTTTATCGGCATATGCGATATGAAGGGCATGTATACCAACGCAACTTCGCTTAGATATTTTTTACATGAAGAGGGAATAGATAAGCCTTTGATTAATCTTCCGACATGTCCGATGAAACCTCATCATTTCCTATACGTTGTGTTTTATTATATCAAACACGGCAAGCTGCCGCCTATGGATTTGAGCTTAAGACCTCTTAGGTTTTTTGGGACGACGATTCATGAAAGATGCGTTTATTATCACGACTACCAAGAGAACATTTTTGCTCAAAAAATCGGGGATAGGGGGTGTTTGTTTAAACTTGGGTGTCAAGGTCCCGTTACCAAAAACGACTGTGTTAAAAGTAACGCGGAATACGATAAATACAACTGTATAGTGAGCGGACACCCGTGTATCGGGTGCGCGAGTGAGAATTTTCCGAGGACTATTATGTTTAAAAGAAGCGACGACAAACGCGAAATAATTAAATATAAAGATTTCAAAAGGATATAAAAATGAAGGATTTTTTAAAATCAAGACTCTTCTTAGAACAAGTCTTGATACCCTTTATAATAATGACGTTTTTGGTGGTTGGGTTTTTTTATATTCATTCGCTTTTTACCGAAAAACTGCTAATAAAAAAATCCAAAGAGTATGCAAAAGACACACTTGAGACGTATGTTAAATTTTCTAAAGATTCTATAGAAAAAGGGCAAAGACAGACGTTTCAAAATGTCGTAAATCAAATCAAACATTTAGAAGGGGTAATGGAAGTTAGCGCCTACAGCGCGGACGGATTTATGCTTTATAAAAACGGCGAAGTTAGCGTTGGATTGCCTTTTGCCAAAAAAGACGGGAAGTTTTATAATCCCAATATAAAGTATTACAACAAAACACACGGTTTATGGCTTAGGAACGACTGGTTTTATAGATATTTAAAAGATTCCACGATAACAAAATGCGCTTTTAAAAAATTACACCCCAAAAGCAGAAATTGCGCCAAATGTCACTATATGGTGCCGAAAAATTTAACATTTAAAAATAATATAGCTCTTGTAAAAAAAGATAATTATGTCGACGTGTTTTATAAAATTCCGGTTAAAAACAGCTGTATAAAATGTCATACACATTGGAAAAAAGGAGCTCCGGGCGGTTATTTGGCTTTAAAAGTCGATACGTCTAAAAAATTAAACGAAATAAAATCGCTCTTTCGCCAGATTAACACCGGAATAATTTTATTAATTATGCTTGTGTATATTATAAATATACTCTCTATTTTTAGACTAAGAAAAAAAATGATAGAGTTAAAAACCGTTGCCAAGGATTTATCTGAAGGAGAGGGCGATTTAACTAAACGCGTAGATATAAATACCAAAGACGAAACGTTAAGAGACGTGGCGAAATATTTGAATTTGTTTATAGAAAAAACGCACAATATAGTCTCTTCGATTAAAGAGTCGATTTTGACTTCCAAACAAACCGCTCAAGAAGTGGATAAAGCAAGTAAAACAATTGATGAGGTGATTAACACTCAAGTAGAATTAATCTCAAAAAATAAGCTTATTACCGAAAAAATAAGCAAAGAAGCCCTCGAAACTTCAAAAGTAATAAACGAAGCAAAGGATAATATCGAAGTCTCTTTTAATAAATTGAATTATGCGTTTGAAGAGTTAAATAAAATGGTAACGGACGTTAAAAACGAATCCGCCCAAGAA
>Ga0256843_1002012_pt1 | contig 15236 bp, 15 predicted proteins | sample AlvinellametaG_FD_191572 | JGI IMG/M metagenome (GOLD analysis project Ga0256843, IMG submission 191572) | Pompeii worm associated microbial communities from hydrothermal vent at the East Pacific Rise, Pacific Ocean - Alvinella | ecosystem: Host-associated > Annelida > Integument > Unclassified ... | reverse complement strand
AGTTAGGATAGTTATAAAATGAAGATAGCCATAGCAGGAACAGGATACGTAGGACTCTCAAACGGTTTACTACTAGCACAGAACAATGAAGTAGTAGCCCTAGACATCATACCTGAAAAAGTAGAGACGCTCAATAAAAGAGTATCACCTATAGAAGATAAAGAGATAAGTGAATATCTCTTACGTGATGATATCAATTTTAAAGCTACACTTGATAAAGAAGAAGCTTATAAAGATGCAGAGTACATCATCATCTCAACACCAACTGATTATGATCCAGATACCAACTACTTCAATACTAAAAGTATAGAGTATGTTATATCTGATGTATTAGAAATAAACCCTGATGCCACTATGGTTATAAAATCTACTGTACCAGTAGGGTACACAAAAAGTGTACGAGAAAAGTTTAATACAAACAACATCATCTTCTCCCCAGAATTCTTGCGTGAGGGAAAAGCTCTGCATGATAACCTCTATCCAAGTAGAATCATCGTAGGTGAGCAGAGCAAACGTGCAGAAGTGTTTGCCAACCTACTCAAAGAGGGTGCTATAAAAGAAGATATTCCAGTTCTCTTTACTGACTCAACAGAGGCAGAAGCTATCAAACTCTTTGCAAATACTTACCTCGCTATGCGTGTAGCATTTTTCAATGAACTTGACTCTTATGCACAAACACATAATCTTGATGCAAGACAAATCATCGAAGGTGTAGGACTTGATCCTCGCATTGGCTCGCATTACAACAACCCTAGCTTTGGTTATGGAGGTTACTGCCTGCCAAAAGATACTAAGCAACTCTTAGCTAATTATAAAGATGTACCATCAAACATCATAGAAGCGATAGTAAATGCTAACTCTACTAGAAAAGACTTTATTGCACAAAGCATTATAGAGAGACTTGGTAGTGATGTAAGTAAACATGTTGATAAAACAGTAGGTATATATAGACTTACTATGAAGTCAGGAAGTGATAACTTTAGAAGCTCTGCTATTCAAGGCATCATGAAACGCCTTAAAGCTAAAGGTATAGAAGTAGTTATCTATGAACCAGTACTTCAAGATGAGTACTTCTTTAACTCTAGAGTCATAAAAGACCTTGATGAGTTTAAAAAAATAAGTGATGTCATAGTAGCAAACCGTATGGAAGATAGCATACGAGATGTAGCAGAGAAAGTATATACTCGTGATATCTTTGAGAGTGATAGTTAAGGGTTTATGATTGAAGATAATTTTTAATAAAGTTGAGTTTTATATTAATGTTTAAAAACAAAAATACTGATTTTAAGATTACTGTTTTAACAGTTTTAATTCCAGTAATAATGCAGTTTATATTTATTAGATATATGTCGTATAGTGTTGATAAAGTAGATTATGGTAATTTTGTATTATTACAAACATTAATTGCAGGTTTATCTGCTATTTTACTACAAATACCGGGACAAGCATTTGATAGATTTTTTAATAAAGCGAAAGATAAAGTATCATTTGTAAATGAATTTAGAACAATTTTAATACTTATTAATTTTATAAGTTTTTTTATTATTCTATTATATGGCTTTATTATGGATAAATTTTCAAATGAAATTTTATTTATTGCGCTGATTTATTTTATATTATTAAATAATTACGTTATGAATCAGAAAGTTTTTTTATTAAATTTAGATCGGAAAAAATATTTTTATTTAAAGCTTTTTGAGGCTTTTTCAAAGTTTATCGCACCTATTTTATCTTATATATACTTTCAATCACTAGAATCATTGTTATTAGGGATAATAGTAGGTTATATCTTATCCTATGGTTTATTGGTAAGCTTTTTAAAAAAATATCCGTATAAGTTAATGATAAATATGCAAAATATAAAAAAGTATTTTTTATATTCTTATCCAATTTTATTTGTAAGTATTTTTACATGGGGCATTTCATTTTCAGACAGATATTTTATTGATTATTATTTATCAACTAAAGATGTTGCTATTTATGCTTTATTAGCAATGGTTGCAGGTGTTGGACAAATTATTGGTCAAGTATATTTTTTATTAACAGAGCCTAAAATATATAAAAAGTATGAAGAAGATGCAGTTGGAACATTCCAAGAGATTAAAGGATATCTTATTAAATTAGTATTGATTTTTATAGTGATAGGTATTACAGCAATATTTATACCGAGAGAAATCTATACAATTTTATTAGAAAAAAATATTATTTTTGATGAATATTATTTTAGTACTTTTATAATCTTACTTATTGCAATTTTTGCAAATATCTTGCATATAGCACATCATATGTATTTAAAATTAATAGAAAGATTAGATATTTTAGCATATATATTAGGAATTGCTTTTTTGATTAATTTAATTGGAAATACTTTTATTGATAAATATGGAATTATAATGGCTGCAATATCAACGTTAGTGTCTTATTTGAGTATATTATTTATGCAAATAATATTTATGAAAAGATTTAATACTATGGAGAATACTGAAAATGTTAAGAAAAATATATAAAAAATATCAAAAAATTATGAATACAGATAATTCTTTTAAAAGCTATACAAAAGAACATGTTACATATACTGGTGATAAAGCTTCAGAACTAATTTTAAAAAAAATAAATTCAGGCAAACCTTTAATGATAGCACGTTTTGGTGCAGTAGAATTGAGTTGTATTATTAATTATCTTTTTATCAAAGATGGGGTTATTAAAAACTTTTTAAATATTTTAAAGGGTTATCCTTATTTTTTTAAATTTAATAATAATGTAAAGTATTCCATGACAAACAATGCTGGATTTTTTCCATCTGATGAAGAAAATTTAAGAAAATTTTCTTCATTATATTTGAAATGTGCAAAAGATATAGATATTTTAGTTTCATGGATGAAACATGAAACATTTATAGAATCATATTTAAAAAAAGATATTGATAAAATATTTTTAGATGATTTGGATGCATTTAGACATACAAATCCATGGACCGAAGCACTCAAAGGTAAAAAGGTTCTTGTTGTGCATCCTTTTGAAGATTCAATTCGTAGTCAATATAAAAAACGTGAACTTCTCTTTAAAGATAAACGTGTTCTTCCTGAATTTGAGCTTGTTACTGTGAAAGCAGTTCAAACAATAGGAGGTAAAGGAGAAAATAATTTCAATACTTGGTTTGAAGCATTAGATTACATGATTAATGAAATTGAACAGCAAGATTTTGACATTGCACTTATTGGTGCAGGTGCATATGGTTTACCCTTAGCATCAGCAATTAAAAATATGGGAAAACAAGCAATACATATAGGTGGAAGTTTACAATGTTTATTTGGAATCAAAGGAGCTCGCTGGGAAGATCCTGTATATGATTATAATAACAAATATTATAATGAGCATTGGATTAGGCCTTTAGAAAGTGAGAAACCTAAAACAGCTGACAAAGTTGAAAATGCTTGTTATTGGTAAATAAATTATGAATATTACATTTAATGATTTATATTATATATTAATATTTTTCAGTATTACATCTATTTTAATTACATATATGATGTCAAAAACATATATTACTGCTGCTACAGCATTCTGGTTTGGTTGGTTATTCTTAATTTCTGGAGCAAGTTACGCTATTGAACAAAAGTGGATTCCAATGATTAGTTCAGTAAGTATTGAATATTTACTAAATTTATTTACAGGAGCATTTTTAGGGTTTAATTTAGCCTCGATTTTATTTCCTGTAAAGAGAAATGTACAGTCTTATAATATTTTGTTAGAAAAAACAGATTTTATTTTGAATAAGTTATCGAATAAATTTTTAATCATTCTATTTTTATTAGGTTCTGTATTTTTATTACAAAGAATTTCTCAAGTTGGTTTTAATATGGATTACTTAGAGAATGTAAGAAGTTTGTACAATCAACATAATAGGCAATTTATAGATAAAGTTGCTACTCATATTGGTGTTATTGTTTCTTTCTTAATAATTTTAATGGCTGTACGTGATTCAAAAAAAGGAGTAAATGTAAAACATTTAGGATTAGTTGTATTGGCAGCTGCTCCATTAGGTTTGGCTAATGGAGGAAGAACATTTTTATTGAATTATTTAATATTGTATATGTCTAGTCTTTTATTAATTAGAGGTGTATATGGGAATAATAGGTATTTGTTATCGAAAAAAGAGTGGATAAAAATTTTAATTTATTTATTTAGTCTTTTATTTGTTTTTTCAATTCTTGGTTTTTTTCGAGGAGGTTATGGAAAAGAATTTGATATGTTATTTACTATTTTAATATGGCCAGTTTCTACAATGGGAGCAATGGACACTTGGATATCAACAGCACTAGCATCTAAAGGGACCAACGGTTATTTTACATTTGGATGGTTTTCTTCTTTTTTAAATGGAATAGGTTTTGTAGATTTTTCACAAGAATACTTAAGAATTAAGCAAGTCTTTCTTAGTTTCTTTAAAACACATAATAGTGCAGCTTTTATTCCAAAATCAATATTACCAGATTTAATATTTGATTTTGGGAGAAGTGGACCTTTTATTGGGATGTTTATTATTTCTTTTATATTACAATTTTTCACATTAAGATTTGTAGGTAGAGGAATATTTTTACACGTTTTAGGTAGTTTGAGTATATTAACAGCTTTTAATTCGATACAGACAAGTGTATTGACTCCTCCAATTGTAGTAACTTTAGTATGGGCTTTAGTTTTTTCAATATTAATAAGAATTAAATATAAATAAGGAAAAATATGATCAAAGACTATCTTAAAAAAATCTTTTTCTTTTTTAAATCTAAACAGTTAAAAAAGCAAGGAATTGTGATTGAGCCTAATGTTTCATTTCGTAATACAGTTTTTTTAGGAAAAAATAGGATATGTCGAAACACACTAATTGATAACTCAGTAGTTGGGAAATTCTCTTATACTGGATGGAATACTATTTTAAGAAATGTAGAAATAGGATCTTTTTGTTCTATTGCTCCTTATGTTGAAATAATTTATGGATCACACCCCATGCATTTTATAAGTACACATCCAATTTTTTATTCTACACGTAAGCAGTGCGGTGTTAGCTTTTTAAAAGAAAATAAATATAATGAATTTAATCTTATAGGAGAAACAAAAAAAAGTGTTGTTATAGGTAATGATGTTTGGATTGGATATGGAGCTAAAATATTAGAAGGTGTTTGTATTGAAGACGGTGCAGTTATATTGGCTGGAGCGATGGTAACAAAAAATGTTGAAGCATATTCAATTGTTGGTGGTGTACCTGCTAAACATATTAAATATAGATTTGACAAAGAAATACGAGAAAAGTTATTGAAGTTTCAATGGTGGACAAAAGATGATGACTGGATTTATAAACATCTTGATGCCTTCCGATCAAGTGAAGATTTTGTAGCTTTAATGGAAGAAAGTAGTAATGGTGATCAAAAAAATAATTAAAAAAATTATAATTATAATTAATAAAATAAATATAAGAAGACAAAAAATTACGATTGGAGAAAATCCAATAATAAATGGTTTAGTTTTTTTTAGAAATTATGGATCTATAATAATTGGAAAAAATTTTAAAGCAACTTCCGGTAAAAATAATAATCCAATAGGTGGGGATACTGTTTTACGTTTAATTTGTAGGAAGGATGCTCAAATAAAGATAGGAGATAATGTAGGGATCTCTAATGCTACCTTACATATATGTAAGAAACTAACGATAAAAGATAATGTTTTGATTGGAGGTGGTTGCAAGATATGGGATAGTGATTTTCATTCTATAGATTATAGAGATCGTATTTTTGATGGAGACAATAATATAAAAATAGAATCCATATATATTAGTGAAAATGTTTTTATAGGGGCTAATTCAATAATATTAAAAGGTGTTAAGATAGGGAAAAATTCTGTTATTGGAGCGGGTAGTGTGGTTACGAAAAATGTACCTGAAAATGAAATTTGGGCAGGTAATCCTGCTAAAAAAATAAAAGGATTGGAAAGTTGAAAACAACAAAATATCCACTTGTCACAATCATCACTGTTGTTTATAATGGAATAGACTTTTTAGAAGACACAATAAAAAGTGTAATTGCGCAAAAATATGAAAATATTGAATATATCATTATTGATGGTGGATCAACTGATGGTACACTAGATATCATTAAAAAATATGAAGAACATATATCTTTATGGATAAGTGAGCCGGACAAAGGAATCTATGATGCTATGAATAAGGGTATAAGGCTAGCTAATGGAGAGTGGATTAACTTTTTAAATGCTGGAGATAGTTATGTAAATGCTGATGTACTTAGTAAAATCTTTAGTTCAAACTTAGATAAATATACCTTAATTTATGGTGATATAATTGCTATTAAAGAAAATGGCAAACTTTTAAATATAAAAGCGGTTGATTTGAAAAATGATTGTTCAATAATTGATGGCATGAAAGTATGTCATCAAGCTATTTTTTATAATAGAGCTATTCTTGATAATTATGATGAAAAATTAAAATTAAAAGCAGAATGGAAACATCTAATAAAAATAACCAGACATGAAAAATTTCTACCAAAAAGGTTTGACTTTCCATTCGTTTATTATACAGTTGGAGGTGTTGGTGCCCAACAGTTAAAACTAAATCAGAAGGAATTTAGACAAGTTTTTTTAGATATGTATGGACTTAAAAAATATTTAAAATATTATCCTAAATTTATATTTAGAAATATTAAGAGAATAATCAAAGGCATATTACGATGAATAATAAAAAAATGAAAATCATGCAGGTTGTAACAAGTATAAGTGATGATTTTGCTGGTCCTTCTTATAGTGTTCCGGCATTGTGCTCAGCACTGCAGGATAATGGTTGTGATGTTACGTTATATACATTAGGTGATTTACCTAAAAAAAGTTTTAACTTTACAATCAAAACTTTTCCAAGAGGAAAATTCCCAACACCAAAATTAGCTTACTTATTAGGATTGTCTCCTAAAATGTTACAAGAAATGAAAAAAGATGTTGATAGTTTTGATATTATTCATAGTCATATGCTTTGGAAAGCTCCAAATTATTATTCTGGATTTGTAGCAAAAGATAAGAATAAACCATACTTGATTTCTCCTAGGGGAACAGTCTCAAGTTGGGCTCTTAACTTTTCTAAATGGAAAAAGAAAATAGTTCTAGCATTGGGACAAAAAAAAGCATTAGATGCTGTTACTTGTTTTCATGCTACATCAGAAGAAGAAAGAAAAGAGATTGTAGCGTTTGGATATCCTAAGACTCCTTGTACTGTTATTCCTAATGGCATAGATATACCAGAGATGCAGTATCCTAAATTAAGTGATAAAAAGCGACTAGTTTTTTTATCAAGAATACATGAAAAAAAAGGTGTAGATATCCTCATAAAATCTTGGAAACAAGTTGAAAAATTGTTTCCAGAATGGGAGCTTTCCATTGTAGGTCCAAATGAACACGAATATGCAAAAAAAATGCAAAAATTAGTCATTGAGTTAGATTGTCAAAGAATTACTTTTGAAGGTGAAATTTATGGAGAAGATAAGATAAAGTTTTTACAACAATCTTATTTATTTGTATTGCCGACGCATTCGGAAAATTTTGGTATGGTAGTCGCTGAAGCTTTAGTAAATGAGGTCCCCGTCATATGTTCTAAAGGTGCTCCTTGGGAAGGACTGGAAACACATGATGCTGGATGGTGGATTGATATTGGTGAAGAAGCATTAATCAAAGCATTAAAAACAGCAATGGATTTGGATAGTGAAGAGTTGTTGCAAAAAGGTAAAAATGGAAGAAAATGGATGATTAATGATTTTTCTTGGGATAAAATTGCTAAACAGTTAATTGATGTTTACCAATGGCTATTAAATAAAAAAGAAAAACCAGTAACTGTTTATGAGGGAACGGTATGAAAATAGGTATATTGACATATCATTTTAGTAATAATTATGGAGCATTGTTTCAAGCATACGGTTTACGTAAATGGCTTTTAGAACAAGGACATGAAGCTGAGTTTGTAAACTATCAACCTGAACATGTAGAGTCAGGAGGAAATATTTCATTAAGTAAGTTGTTTTCTTTAGCAACTGTAAAGATAATTTTTTTAAAATTGATCAATATAAAAGAAGCTCTTTTTGGAAATAAAGATCAAAAAGATGGTTTTAAGTTATTTAAAACTGATGTTTTAGGAATAGATGATAGATTTATATATAAATCTCTTGAAGAGTTAAATAGGGCAAATTTAGATTATGATCTTCTTATCTGTGGAAGTGATCAGATTTGGAATCCATCTGATCAATATGGGATAGATCCTGTTTATTTCTTAGATTTTAAAACAAGCAAAACAGCTAAAAAGATTTCTTATGCTCCTAGCTTTGGTAGAAGTACAATACCAGATAAATTTACGTCAGAGATAAAAATTCTTTTATATAAGTTAGATGCTATTTCTATAAGAGAAGAGTCAGGTCAAGCATTAATTAAAAGAATAGCTGGATTGGATGCTGCTTTAGTACCAGATCCGACAGTTTTAGTGAGTGATTATAAAGCTATTATGCAAGAATATCCTCTTGTAAATTATGAGGACAACTATCTTTTTTGCTATTATCTTCGTTCCAGAGAAAACATAGGGGAGACAGCAGAATACATTGCAAATGTAAATAGTTTAAATCTTTACTCACCGCATAACCCTCATCGTAGATGGAAAGAAGTAGGAAAGACTGTTTACCCTTCTCCTGGACAATGGTTATCGTTGTTGTATAATGCTAAATTTGTCGTTACAAACTCTTTTCACGGTACAATGTTAAGTATTTTATTAAATAAACCCTTTGTTGTAGTTGGTATAGGTGGAGAAAGAGCAAAGTACAATGAAAGAGCTTTAAATATTTTAAAACAGTGTAATCTAGAACATCGGTTTACCCAAGAATTTAATCAAGAACAGATAGATAAGCTGATTACAGAAGAGATAGACTGGTTAAGTTTAAATGAAAAGATTGATAAATTAAGATTTCAAGGTGTAGATTATTTATTGAAAAATTTGGAATTAGAGTATGAATAAAATTAAACAATTTGAAGGTAAAAGCTATATTGATAATACTCCAAGATCAATTAAGATAAAAAGATTTATATGGGATGTCGTTTGGGTTCTTTTTTTTCGTCCTACTCCACGATGGGCATTGAATAAGTGGAGAGTTTCTCTTTTACGTTTATTTGGAGCTAAAATTGGTAAAGGGTCAAGAGTTTTACCAACATGTAAAATTTGGGCACCATGGAATTTAACGATGGGGTCTTATTCTGCACTAGGTGATGATGTTGATTGCTACTGTGTTGATAAGATAACTATTGGAGATCGAGTTACAGTGAGTCAAAGAACTTTTTTATGTAGTGCATCACATGATATTCGTAGTTTACGTTTACCTTTAATGCATAAACCAATTATAATAGAAGATTATGCTTGGGTCTGTGCCGAGTGTTTTATCAGTCCCGGATCTATTATAAAAACGGGAGTGATAGTTGCCGCACGAAGTGTTTTAACAAAACCAACAAATGAGTGGTATGTGTATGCTGGTAATCCAGCTAAAGAAATCAAACAAAGGGTAGTGGAAGAAAATGAATGAGATGAAAGAACCAGGTTTATCTGAATTAAAACAAGTAGTAGATGGAAATTTTTGTATAGGTTGCGGTGCATGTTCTTTTGTTTCAAAAACTCCCATTCAAATTAATGCATTTGGAGAATATGAGCCAAATATAGCATTAATAGAAAAAAAGCATACTAAAGAGATAGATGAAAAGTTAAAAATAGTCTGTCCTATGTTAGCTCCAGAACTCAATGAAACAGTTTTAGCAAAAGAGTTATATGCAAATAATGCAGAGTATGATCCTACATTAGGTTACTATGAACAGTCTTATGCAGGATATGTTTTAGAAGATGATTTTAGAGAGAATGGAACATCTGGTGGTATGGGAACATGGCTAGCTGTAGAGTTATTAAAAAAAGGTTTAATTGATGGTGTCATCCATGTAAAACAAGTAGATAGAAAGGAAACTTTAGATCCTTTTTATAAGTATGCTATAAGTTCAACAGTAGAGGAAGCCAAAGCATCTTCAAAAACTCGTTACCATATTGTTGAAATGTCTGAAATTTTACAACTCATAGAAGGTAGTGATAAAAAGTATTTATTTATAGGTGTTCCATGTATGTGTAAATCTATACGTAGATTACAAACTACAGATAAAGCCTTAAAAGAAAAAATACCTTTTGTTTTTTCTTTGGTGTGTGGTCATTTAAAAAGTATAAACTGGAGTTTGTCTTTAGTTTGGGGAGCTGGTGTTAAACCTCAAAATGTTGCAAAGATTCAGTATAGAACAAAAGGAAAGGACATCCCAGCAAGAGCATATGTTTTTAGAGTAGAAGACAAAGAAGGTAATGTTGTTCAAAAAGATTCTGCTGAAGTTGTTGGTGGTAAGTTTAATGCTGGAGCATTGATGCTTCCTGGATGTGAGTTCTGTGATGATGTTATTGGAGAAACAGCTGATATCACTATTGGTGATGCTTGGCTGCCAAAGTTTGAGGCAGATGATAATGGTACAAATTTATTAGTTGTTAGAAGTAGTATAATTCATACAATTTTAAAAGAGGCTAGTAGTGCGAATAGAATAAAGTTAGATACGTTATCAAAAGATGAGGCTATAGCTTCTCAATCTGGAGGATATAGACAGCGAAAAGAAGGTCTTGCATATAGATTATATAGGGAAGAATCTAAAGGTAGATGGCTACCCAAAAAGAGAGTTGAAGCTGATGGGAAAATCTCTAAAATTAGAGCTAAAATTTATGATTTACGTACTGAAGTGACAAGTCGTTCAAGAGATTTATTTAAGCAAGCCTTAGAGCAGAATGATTATATGATTTATAAAAATAATTTAGAACCTTTAACTAAAAAGTTGAGAAAAATGGAAATTCTTAGTAATTTATCAAATGTTCTCTTAAATAAATTACAAAGATATTTATTTAAATTGATAAAGAAAAACAATTAAAAGGTATTTTAGTATGAGTAAAGTTTCTTTATCAGTGATTATTCTTACATTTAATGAAGAACAGCATATTGAACGTTGTATAAATAGTGTACAAGATATTGCTGAAACTATTTTTGTAATCGATTCATTTTCAACAGATAACACAGTAGAGATTGCAAAAAGTAAAGGTGCCGTAGTATATCAAAATAAATGGCCAAATAATCATTCAAAACAAGTCAACTGGGCTTTAGAAAACTGTAATATTACAACGAAGTGGGTTATGCGACTTGATGCTGATGAAGTTATATCAGATGAGCTTGCAAAAGAGATAGCAGAAGAGTTAATAAAAGAGAATGATGTCAAAGCATATATCCTTAACAGAGGGCATATCTTTTTAGGAAAAAAAATGTTACATGGGGGTAATTTTCCCATTAAATTATTGCGAATATGGCAGCATGGTTATGCTTATTGTGAAGATAAACTTATGGACGAGCATATGGTTTTAACAGATGATTATCCTATAAAAAATTTAACCAATCCTTTTTGGGATCATAATCTGAACAATATCGAATGGTGGACTGAAAAACATAACAGTTATTCTACAAAAGAGGCAATTATGCAGTTACGTAATAAATATAATTTAGCTGCATCAAAAGAAGTCAATCATAATAAACAGTCTAAATTGAAAAGGTTTATTAAGTATAACATTTATGAAAAGTTTCCTAAGTCATTACGTTCATTTATATATTTTATCTATAGATATATTATTAGATTAGGATTTTTAGATGGTTATGAAGGCTTAGTTTGGAACTTTTTACAAGGATTTTGGTATCGTTTTTTAGTGGATGTTAAAGTTTATGAACTTGAATTAAAAGCAAAAAATGAAAATATTTCTATAAAAGAAGTAGTACAAAAAGAGTATGGATATAATTTATGAAAATATCAATAATAACATCAGTATATAATAATAAAGAAACAATAGAAGATGCAATAAAGTCAGTTTTGTCCCAAACATATGAAAATATCGAGTATGTTGTAGTCGATGGTGGTAGTAGTGATGGTACATTAGATATCATTGAAAAATATAAAGATCAGATAGATGTACTTGTCAGTGAGCCAGATAAGGGTATATATGATGGTTTAAACAAAGGTCTTGACTTGGCAACGGGTGATGTCGTGGCTTTTCTACATAGTGATGACCTCTATGCTGATGAACATACTATAGAGCATGTCGCTTCTGTCTTTAAAAAAGAAGATGTTGATGGCGTATATGGTGACCTTATTTACACACCTAAAGAAGACACTTCTAAAGTTTTACGATATTGGAAAAGCAAAGACTTTCATCCTGATCTTTTAAAACAGGGATGGATGCCGGCTCACCCAACTTTTTTTCTAAAAAAAGAGATCTATGACAAGTATGGTAAGTTTGATCTTGGGTTTAAAATAGCAGGTGATTATGATTTTATGCTACGTGTACTTAGTAAAGGGATAGAAGTAAAGTATCTTCCTGAAGTTATTTATAAGATGAGAGTTGGAGGAGAAAGTAACAAAAGCTTAAAAAACATCATCTTAAAATCAAAAGAAGACCTAAAAGCATTAAATAAAAATGATATAGGTGGAGTAGCGACGTTGCTAATTAAAAACTTTTCCAAAGTAGGTCAGTTTTTGAAAAAGAGCTAGTTTGTTACAAAAGCTTTTAAAACTTTTTTTGCTTATATGTTTTGTCGTATGTAGTTTTTATATACTTTTTTTAAATCTAGGAAAATTACTCGATGTTACATCCAAGCCTCATCAAGCAGATATAGTTGTCTGTTTAGGTGGAGGTGATTATAAAAGTAGGATTGTAAAAACTGTTGAAGTATATAAGCAGGGCTTTATTACAAAAAATACAATCATCTTAACAGGTTATGTAAACTCTTCAAGAGACATAAAGCAAGGTAAAGTTGTAGATAAGAGGATGACTTACCTTCAAAAACATTTAGATACCTCTGTAAATGTCATTTTAAACAAACAGTTGAAAAGTACAGCAGAAGAAGTGATGTTTGTTAAGAACTATCTGATAGAACATCATTTGAAAAGTGCTTTGTTTATTACAGAGCCTCCTCATTCAAGAAGAATTTTACTTTTAAATTCACTGATCTCTATAAAAGGAGATGACAAGCTAGCCATCTCTATAGTCGCATCAAAATATAAAAACTGGAATCCAACAGAATATTATAAAGACAAATACACAAAAAACTATGTTTTTAGTGAAGTAGTAAAGATAATATATGCACTATTTGCATATGGTTTTTTAGATAAACTTGGCTTACTTGAGTGGTTTATAAAACACTTTGATAAAGAAGCGCATCAAGCTAAAATAGATTTAACAAAAGCAATGAATTTTATTTCCTCTTGATTTTTTTCATCAGTAGGTTGTATGCTCTAACAAAATAATAAAAAAAATGTAAATATTGAGGGAGTTTAATAGTTTGAAAGTCTACTTCTGTAGGTTTGAGTAAAGAGCTTATGAAAAGATATTTATGTTTATGACTACTTAAAAGATCAAATTGTATTTTAGAAATTTTTTTAGCTGGTAATTTATCTGAAAGTAATGAATTAAAATGTTGGTAAAAATAGTTTTTTTGTCGTATAGATAATTGTTGAATTTTTTTATTATTGAGTTGATTTTGTATATCTTCAGGTAAATCAATCAAAAAAAGTTCTTGACATAGATAGAGTGTTGACAAGAAGATATATGTCGTTTTTGTTTTATGCATGATATCAAGAGTTTTCTTCCAGTCTATATCATGGTTTTGTATGATTTTAGCGATATCTAAAAGCCATGCCAAACGTTCCCAGTTATGCTTTGCTCCATGTATTGACAAATAAATGAGTAGTAGTTCATTATCAAGTGAATATATATCAGAACCATTTATCGTGATCTTTTGTAAATATTTTGCTATATCAATATTTTGCAAATCCACTTGAAATTCGTTACTAAAAAGTCTCCAATGTAATTCAAAGTTAACACCATTTTTTTGTACTGTAATATCATGAAAAATAGACTCTTGTTTTATAATATATTCTAAACTTTCCTCTGCTTGGTATCCATTGCTTATGAGTACTGATATAGCTTTTTTAATATCTTGTTTCTCTATTAGTATGTCTAAATCAACAAACTGTCTAGCAGTGATGTCATTATATGCAATCTGTGCTAAGGCAGGGCCTTTAAACGATATAGTGTTTATATTATTTTTTTGAAGGAAATTAACAGTTTTTAAAAGCTCTGATGTCATAAGTATATTTGTTTTTATGATGTCTAATCTATGGTTTTTCATATCATTAAAGATTTTTTGAGGTAAGGAAGACTTATGTTTTTTTAAAACATTAAAAATGGTGGGAAAAACACCATGTACATATGATAAGTTTATGAATTGATCCCAATTTGTAACCTTATTTAGGTAGTTGTTTATTTTTTCATGTTTAGGATATGTTTTACAACACTCTAATATGAGTAATGTTTCTGCTGGAAGTTCTATGATGATTCCTCAAGATTTACTTTGTATATTTAACATATTTTATCTAAAATAGTGTAAATTTTACTTTTAAATAAAGATAATTTCGATAGAATTCCTTAAATTTTAATGAATAATAACAAGGAAAATATATGTCAAAAAAGAAAGTAGCCCTAATAACAGGGATAACAGGACAAGATGGAAGCTATTTAGCTGAATTTTTACTCAAGAAGGGCTACATCGTCCATGGTATAAAGAGAAGAGCATCACTTTTTAATACAGACAGAATTGACCATATTTACCAAGATCCACATGTAGAAAATAGAAACTTCATTCTTCATTATGGTGAGATGACAGACTCTATGAACTTAACTCGTATCATCCAAGAAGTACAACCAGATGAGATCTATAACCTAGCAGCGATGAGTCACGTAGCGGTCAGTTTTGAGACACCAGAGTATGTTGCAAATGCAGATGGTACAGGAACACTCAGAATCTTAGAAGCTGTAAAACTACTAGGCCTTAGTGAAAAAACAAGAATCTACCAAGCAAGTACATCAGAACTCTTTGGTAAAGTACAAGAGACGCCTCAAAAAGAGACAACACCATTTTACCCAAGAAGTCCATACGCAGTTGCAAAAATGTACGCTTACTGGATCACTGTAAACTACCGTGAAGCATATGGTATGTTTGCATGTAACGGTATCCTCTTTAACCATGAATCACCAGTACGTGGTGAGA